>Ga0080013_1003644_pt1 | contig 15957 bp, 29 predicted proteins | sample ETNvirenome_6_85_FD_69236 | JGI IMG/M metagenome (GOLD analysis project Ga0080013, IMG submission 69236) | Marine viral communities from the Pacific Ocean - ETNP_6_85 (SPADES assembly) (version 2) | ecosystem: Environmental > Aquatic > Marine > Oceanic | place: Pacific Ocean | collected 2013-06-19
TGCTGTCAATCTTTTTTCTTTTTGAGACTTTAATTTAGATTTACGTGCAGCAGCTTTACCTTTAGGTGTTGCTAAATATCGAGCTTGTCTTTTATTAGAGACTGCCATGTTACTTTGCTTCTCCCCATGAAGGCCCTTTCTCAAAATCAATTACACTTGGAACATGACATAACTTAAGACTAAAGCACTCCTCCATAATATCTACAATTTTCTTCGCCTCTTCAGGAGTTTCAAATGAAAGGTCTAATTCATCATGCACTTGAATAAGAGGTAGGAAACCCTCTTCATATAATGAAACCATAGCTTGTTTAGTTTGATCAGCAGCAGAACCTTGAATTAATCTATTCAATGCTTTGTATGTCCACCCTCTTTTAATCCTAGTAAACCCACCATACTCTCGTTCAGCTTCTTCTCTAGGCAAAGGTAATCCTGCTCCAAATTCTAATGGTTCCCATAAATCAAAGCGACACTTACGTCCGCCAACAGTTCTAATGAAACCTACATCAGATGCCCTTTTTTGAGCGTTCTTAGTTAATTGTTTAACAAAAGGTACATTAGTATGGTATTTAGAAAAAAGATCTTCAGCTTCAAATTCTGTAAGATTTAATTCATTTGCTAATTTAGCTTTACCCATACCATACATCATACCTAAATTAATTGTCTTAGCTTGTTTACGATCAATGCCTGCCATATCAGCTACAGTTTGATGAAAGTCTATATTACCGGATTGATATCCTTCTACTAAATGCTGAGCCCCTTCAAGCTTAGTGACGGCTGCATAGTGTACTAAAAGACGTGGCTCTTGTTGTGAATAATCAAAACATCCCCACTGTTGTCCCTCTTCAGGGATAAATAATTTTCTAATTAAAGGACCTATCTCTTTATTACGAGCAGGGATTTGTTGCAGGTTTGGATTCTGCATACTTAATCTACCAGAGATTGTACCTCCCTGCTCATTTCTCATTTGATTTATTTCAGCGTGAATCCGCCCTCGGTTCTCGTGCTTGAGGATACTGTCAATGAATGTGGTTCTCGCCTTATTAATCTCTCTAGCTTCAACAACCAATCGTGCAATTGGATTGCTATGATTTGACAAAAAGTCTTTGTCAAAGCGAGGCTGTTGAGACTTCTTAGTTCTCTCATAAGATACTCCGGCCGCATCAAAAGCTTTAGCGACAGATGTCGGAGTCCAAATATCAACGTGGACATTTGTAATCTCATGGATTTTTTTAAGTATCTTCTTCTCTGAAGTATGTAAAAACTTTTTCGTTTTCTCTGCATGATCGACATTTACTTTAACTCCCTTCTTTTTCATTTCAAATAAAACAGGAAATAAATCTGTTTCTAATTTGAATACATCTAGTAGTTCTTGTTTAACTATCTCACGTCTTAATACATCCCATAGTTTTAATGTTAGGGCAGCATCCTGTTCAGCATAAGGTCCAACGTACATAGGAGGAAGCCTCCACATCTCAGTCTTTGCATTAACACCCCAATCTTTTGCTGCTTCATATAAAGCAGTTTGTGATTTTTTCTCTCCCACATATTTTTTTCCTAACTCGTCGAGAGAAAATCTTTTAGGTTCATTTTCATTTACCAAAGGTCCAGCTATCATTGTGTCAACAATACGGCCGTGAACCTTTAAACCCATTTGATGTAACCATCCTACATCATAAATTGCATTATGAAATATTTTATCGCATGGTAATTCTAAAATTTTTTTAAGTTGTCTTGTAAAAACTTTCTCATCAATGTTGCCTCCACCCTCGTGGCGCAAAGGAAAATAACCTTGCCATCCTTCAACAGCTATAGCTACACCAATAACATAACCATTATTTACTGCCCATCCTGGACCTATGCCTTCATTTAATCCTTTATCTCTTGTTTCTAAATCAATTGCTATTTCTTTTGCTTCAGTTAAATCTGGTATTCTTTCCGGAGGAAGCCATTCAATTTTAGTTTGAAATAAAGGTATTTGCATAAGTATCCTATTCTGTATCTTGTATTTCTCCAGCGATTGCCGCATATCCCGCCATGTCTACATAGCAATCTTCTGTTCGTTTGTGTTTTAATCGTGCTACTTTTACGAGCAACATGCACATAGCTACATCATGCGCTGATATTTCATGATCTAAAAAACTGCTCCATAACTTTGCAATATTTTCATGGTTTTGTTTTTTATTTCCATAATCTCTTTCCCTTTGTCCTTTCACTACTCTAATAGTTTTTTCTAAATATTCTTTACTATCCATTATGCCCTCCAAAACATTTCAGAAAATTCTTTATCAGTTTCTGAACGAACCATATGTAATTCATTTTTTGCTCGTGTCATTCCCACATAGAATACACGACGTTCTATATCTCTATTTTTTCTATACCCCTCATCTACTTTATGAGTAAGCTGAGAAAATAATAATACATTACTTGCCTCTCCACCTTTTGATCCATGAATTGTAGAAAGTTTTACTTTCGCTTCGTGATTAAAATTTTGATTACGTCTTAATGATGCTAATAAATAAGCAACTCGTGTTGGAGAAATTCGATCTAGTGCCCGATCCCATTGCATTGTTTGTGGTAAAAGTAATCCATAATTATTTATTAATTCAAAATAATTATATTCTTTATCTTCACTTGCCCTGGGCATTGTTTTAGATCCATAACTTACACCAACATCTACACTCATATAATGATACATAGCTTTTACACCTTGTAACGAAATAGATTTATTACGAGTAAGCTGTGTCCAACTATTAATAGCTAAGAGTAAACGATCACTAACTGATTTAGAATTATGTCGCTGATAAAAAATTCCTCTAGTTTTTAATTCTTCTTCTACTTGATCAAGTAAATGATTTGTTCTAGCTAAGATTAACCAATCATCTTTTAAAAAATCTATGTTACGATAAGGATTTAATTGAAACTTTAACTTTCCTTTTCTCTCAGTAGCATTCCAATTCTTTTGAACACGATCATCAATGCGATTAATCACGGCATCCGCACGCTGTTGCACGGCTAACGGTACACGGTACGATTGATTTAAAATAATTCTATTTCCTTTCTGTTGTTTAAATCTCCAAGGATGAGCACCTGCCCATTCAAATATTGCTTGATCATCATCACCTGCAATGTAAGTATGAGTAGCATTTTTAGATAAAATGTCTACCATATTCCATTGAATTGCGCTAAGATCTTGCGCCTCATCTATAATAAGAAGTTTAAATTTAGGAGATTTCTTACGTTTTACAAACTCTAAAATCATATCAGTGAAATCCATAAAACCATTTTGTTTTTTATATTTATCTAATCCAGATGCAATCTTACGTAACTTTAAAAAACCACCCGGTAAATGTCCAGTCTGTGGTTGACAGAATTGATGTTCTAAACTAACATCTTTGATCCTTGCAAGATCAATAATACTTACGAACTTATCATCTTGCCATCCCATACCATAATTATCATACTTATTTGCAGGGTTAGATAATTTAACATTTAATAAATCTGATATATCTTTGTAGTCATTATCATCCATTAAAGAAGAATCTGTTAATCCTAATTCCATGTATGCTAAACTATGTAACGTTCTAAAATATTTAAAATCTTTTTTATCGTACTGTGGAAATTGGCTCACGGCACGAGTGATAGCTTCTGTTGCGGCTTTACGAGTGTAAGCAAAGTAACCAATTTCATTAGGTTCAATTCCCTTTGCTAATCCTTCTTCTACAATGCTTAAAAGTTTATGTGTCTTACCTGTACCAGGCGGACCAAAAATAATATTCATCATTAAAAAGCTTCTTTCTTTTTCATGTCTGGTAGTGGTAAATCTTTTTGATCCATAGGTCTAGAAGGTACATACCATAAGTAGTATGTAATGCCTTTAACTTTTTTTCGATGGTTGCCTCCACCTAAATCCTGCATTACTCTTGCATGCATTTCTGTTTGAGTAAGAGCAACAAATCTTTTTTTATTTAAATATTCTTTTAAAGTCTTAGGTTGAAAATAAATTTTACTGTCATGTTCCCAAGGCATTTCAATTGCTATTTCTTCTTCTCTATCTGATACACCTTGATCATAAATAAAAGAATATAAATAAGAATCGAACTGACCATACTTGCTTATCTCTGCAGGTGTTTCAATTATTTCTACGTTCTCTAATAAACTTTGGATCTTAGCAGTCCATGCAGCAGGGCTTAAAGCATTAGGCAATTGAGTTAATGCATCCATACATTTTTTTCTAAACTTGCGCTGATCAAATAGTTCTTCTGTATTTAAAACTAATCTTTCTTCTTCAAAATTTAAAAACCAAACAGGTTCATCAGAATCATATTTTTGTAAATCAGAAAATTTACTTTCATATTCTCCACCTATCCCATACTTTCTTAAACGACACTGTGGTGCATCACATCTTGAACACATGGGTTGATCTTTACATTTATATTGATAATCTTTTTTGTCATGTTGATTAATTGTTTTTGTTACTTGCGCATGACCAAGCGGTGGTTTCATATATTTAAAATTAAATTCAGCAATTTTATCTTGCCAATTCTCAGGCCATTTCTTTTTTGTATACACAGCATATTGATATAAAACATTATCTCTACCACCTTCATCAATACCAACACTAATTAATGTTTGTAAACAAGGAGGACCATCCTCTAACTCTTCGATTGTTTTAATTTGTTTTGTTTTAAAATTTTTTAAATTTTCTTTTGTTATTTTTCTTTCATCTACAAAAGAAAGAAACTCATTCAATGATAATGACTCACCTTTTTTATCAAAAGCATATCGCATTGTCTCATCACCTGCATGATAAGGTAAGTTTAAAAAGTTTCCTGTGTCTCCACGATCTGCTTGTAGTTCTATTTGTTTAGGAAATATTTCACAATCAGCATAACCTAATAAAGAAGCAAAACTCGTCAATCGATTTCGCATTAATTTAGCTGTAGCAACACCATCTATAAATAAAAATAAATGTGCACCCCCACTTTTTGATCGACATGCAATCAAAGGTAATTTTAATTTTTCTATACTCTTAATTAATTTTTTATGATCTAAAGGATATGTATCTACATCTATACATCCCCATCTACATGTAGCATCATCCATAATAGGAACGATACCAAGACTAGGATCTTTCCCCTCTATGTGATCAATCCAATGTTGAGGAGTAACGGGTTCTTTTTTTATGTAAGACTGACCACCTCGCTTACCATTGTCTTTGATCTCGCCCGGAACATATACACCATGAGCCCTTTCTAAACCCATAAAAATTTCTTTAAATTTTTCTACACTCATTATAACTTTCGTTGTTAATTAAAAATGAGGGCGAACGATTAAAAATTATTCGCCCTCACCAGCATCCCTAGTACGGAGTAGCTTGCTCCGATTCGGTCGCATTGCCTTCTCCTTGTTCAGGAGCAACTTTCGCTTCTCCCTTACTTACCGTTTCAGCAAACGTTCTTGCTTCGGTGAAGAGTGCAATGTCCTTTTCATTTTTTTGATCGAGTAATCTATCAAACCCGAAATCAAATGTATGCCAAGTACCTTTATCATTCTTTTGTTTGGTCGTTGTTACTCTGAATATTCCAGAGAACATTGGCCATTCATTAGGAATTACAGAACGAATAAGAGAATTAAATTTCTTACTACGTTTGTACCCTGTTGATTTAAGAGTGATAACACACGGACTACCAAGCATACCATTACTTGACTGCCCTCCTTCATTAACAACAAAGACAAAATGATTAGCACACGTTTCAATATAGTTTCCGTTTTCTAATCTGTCTTTATTTTGAGCGTCACGAGTAGTCTGCGATAAAATATCAGACGTGGCAGGATAGACATTTACCGGAGCATTACTTCCAGCACCTCTATCATTCCACTCTACATACTCTCTTGCAAATCCACACGGCATAACGAGAATACCTTTCTCCCCATTATACAATTCCTCCGTGACATTGTTATAGATCATTCCAGGTTTAGCACCTGCAACGCTCTCTTCTGCTACCTCTGGAGATAAAGCCATTAAGACTTTTAATCTTGGAGTAGCGTAGTCTTGAGCATCGATAGTATCGAAACCCATCCCTCGAAACGATTCGAAGGGGACAACTTCTGCTAGTTGCCCATTCCCTTTTTTAGTTACAGCATTTTTATTAGCCATATTATTCTCCTTTTTATTTTCATTTCACTATGTAATTTTCACTTTGTTGGTTACATAGACACCAAATTTGTCTTGAGGAATATCAGATCCCTTTTGAATCTGTTCCTTGACAAATGCTTTTAGGGTAGAGGCATGAACACCACTCTTCTGAATTGGAGCTTGTCCTTCATCACGTAAACGTGAATACAATTCAGTAGCATTATCTTCTTCACCTCTTCCAAAACTACAGACAATATCATTTTTAATAATATCGTCAAACCCATTATCTCTTAGCCATTTAAAAGCCTCAGCTTTATTGGCCTCACTTATGTGTGCTTTATATACTTCTTGTATCTCTACTTTAGATCCGGAACTAAGTGTGACTGCTTTCATTCCTATCTCATCTAATAATGTTGGGATGGATTCGTTCTCTAGTTTGAACTCTTCCTCTTCTAATCTTTTAAGTTCTGCTTTTCTGTCAGATATTTTTTTACGAACAGTTTCTAACTGATCACAAAAAGTACCAACAGCTTTTAATCTATCATCTCCTGAACCCTCTAGTTCTTGGATGGCTTTCTTCGAATCTTCAAACAACGACGTCATATCTTTCTCCTATTAACGTTTTAATTTATATCAACCTCCACAGGATAATACTTACTTAGTTTACGATCCCACTTTAGCATTTTAAATCTATTACGGTTCATGGTTGCCGCAACCACTGCGACAGTTGCTATAATAGATGGATCACCTAGACACAAGATATAATCTTCATCAGAAAAATCTTTTAATTTTTTCTTCAGTGAATGTACTACAGGTTGTGAACTTATCATCAGTTGATCTTTACGAGGAAGAAGGTTTTTAAATTCTCCAAAGCGCAAAGCATCTGTTATATCCACACCAATTTTTTCTTGTACTACAAATACTGTCATAAGCTTTCTTCATTTACATATAGTTATTGATTTTTAAAAGTGCAAGTGTTAAATAAAAATTTAGAAAGAATTATTAACAGAATAGGAGAATATATGGATTATCCATTTAAAACTGTGCCTTATGCACATCAAATTACTGCACTAAAAAAGTCATGGTCGCAGGAAAACTATGCTTATTTTATGGAAATGGGCACAGGAAAATCAAAAGTTCTTATCGATAATATGTCCATGTTATATGATAAGGGAAAAATTAATGGTGTATTAATACTTGCACCAAAGGGAGTGTATCGTAACTGGCAGCGCCAGGAGATACCTACACATTTACCAAATCATATTGAAGACTTTACTGTAGCTTGGACACCTACACCTAATAAGATTGAAAAAGAATTACTTGATAGTATTCTTAAAGATCCAAAGGACTTGACCCTTGATATATTCCTAATGAATATAGAAGCATTGCATACGACTAAGGGATCACGGTTCGCTGAACGATTTCTTAATGGACATCGAGCAATGGTAGCCATTGATGAGAGCACCACAATAAAAAATCCTAAAGCTATTAGAACTAAGAATGCACTCAAGTTAAGTACACTTGCAAAGTACAGGCGAATACTAACAGGCTCTCCGGTTACAAGAGATCCTATTGATTTATTTTCGCAGTGTGAGTTTCTTGATCCTGCTATCTTGGGCCATGCTTCTTATTATAGTTTTAAAAATAGATACACCGTTCAAGTAAAAACGAATGTAGGTACACATACTTTTAATAAGGTAGTAGGGTATAAAAATTTAGAAGAGTTATCAGGATTGCTTGATCCTCATTCTTATCGTGTTTTAAAGACAGACTGTTTAGATTTACCAGAAAAGATATATACCAAACGACAAGTGGACCTTACCCCTGAACAAAGAAAAGCATACAATGAAATGAAAGAGTATGCCCTTGCACTATTTGATAATGGTGAAGTGCTTACTGCTAGCACAGTAATGACACAGTTACTTAGACTTCATCAGATTAGTTGTGGTCATTTGATTATGGAAAGTGGTGAAACAAAAATATTTAAAAATAATCGTATCACCGAGTTGATGGATATTTTAGAAGAGGTAGATGGTAAGATTATTATTTGGGCTAACTATCGCCAGGACATACGAACAATCTATGATACCATAGCAAAGAAGTATGGGAAAGAAACAGTAGCCACCTACTACGGCGATACACCTGACCAAGATCGTCAAGATATTGTTTTAAAGTTTCAAGATCCTAAGTCTTCCTTACAATTTTTTGTGGGTAATCAACAGACTGCAGGGTATGGGCTAACCTTAACGGCAGCAAGCACAGTGGTTTATTATTCTAATAACTATGACTTGGAGAAAAGAATACAATCAGAGGACCGTGCACACCGGATCGGACAAAAGAATAATGTTACCTATATAGATCTCATTGCTGAGAAGACAGTTGATGAGCGAATAGTCAAGGCCCTTCGCAATAAAATCAACATTGCAAGTAAAGTATTAGGGGAAGACTTTAAAGAATGGTTGACTTAATCTTTTATATGCTTATATAATAAAGTATAACCATATACAGAAAGAGGAATAATATGGATACAACTAAATTTAAATCTGTAACAATATCAATAGATACTTGGAATAGATTACATAAGATTGCTGCAAAAGATATGAGATCTGTCAGCAGAACCATTGAATATTTAGTGCATGAGCACAATTATTTAAATAAAAAATATGGAAAAAATGGGAATATAGATATGACTCCTAAAGAATATTTTAAGGAGGAACGTAATGGGTAAAGTAAAAGCATGGGTAATGTCGATGGAAGAAGATGCTGAAGTTCTTACGGCTCAAGAATTTGTTGACAAGCATGGTAAAATGAATTTAGATATTTGGTCTAAGGTTCAATGGGAACTAGGAAAGAGTAATATTCAAGAACAGTATTTAGCTGTTTGTAAAACAGAGGGGGACGCATGATGTTTCATTTTTGGCACGTGCTTGCCATTATATGTGTAGCTGTTCTAAGTGGAACTGCTGGATATATTTTTGCACGAGAAAAATATTCTAAATTGTATAGAGAACAAGTTGAAAACATGAAAGAATATTATAGGCATATGGAAAATAGAGCGAGGGATATGTGATTTGCCCTCGTTGTAAGGGAAATGGCTATGCTCGGGTGGTGTTTGAAGCAGAAAAAAGTATTGTGCAATGTCAAACTTGTCAAAGTCAAGGGGAACTTGATGATGAAAAATTTTATTTTCAAACATGGACAGAGCCACACGGATCAACAACCTTTTATCATGGGCCTTTACTTGATCCAGAGAGTTTTAAAGACTGGAAAATTCATCACAATAAATAATTTAAAATAAATTGGGGGTTTGATACCCCCTTTTTTATTTACTTTCCTTATAAAATAACTTAAAATCTCGCACGAACTAAACATAAGGAGGCCTATGAGCATTCACTTGCCTAATAGCCCTGTTCGAAAAATATATGAGTGCCCTAAATGTGCCACTATTTCTGTAAAATTTTGGAATAATAAATATAATCGTAGCTATACTAAAGATGAATGGAACACGATTCGTGGACAAGGGATTGAAGTATTACGTAAAATTATGCAACCAATAACAGAAGATCCAAAGTTTTTTTTAGAATAGTAAGATGTTTTAAAAGTTATTAGTTAAATATTTTTTATAAAAACTTTCATATTGAAGTAACCAAGTAACTTTAGTATGTAACTCTATGATATATAACAATAATATAGGTTACTTATACGGTTACTTACAGTTACCTGCCTCATCACAAAAGTAACCGACAAAAATATTTGTGTTTTACTTTTAAAACAACTATATACTTTTGTTAAACTAAGCTAAACTAAATGTATGGGCACTAAACTTACACTAAAACAACTTAAATTTGTTAATGAATTAGTTAGAGAAGATGGAGCTATTACTCCTACCGAAGCTGCAAGACGGGCTGGGTATTCTGTTGACAGAGCAAGAACAACTGCTTCTGAATTATTAAATATTCAAAAACACCCTGAAATTGTTAGGTATGTAGATGAATTAAAAAAAGAAATGCAACACAAAACTGCAGTTACTTTTGATCGTCATGTAAAAAGATTAGATGATTTATCTAGAGCAGCACAGGAAGACAAGGCTTGGTCGGCCTCTGTTCAGGCAGAAAAGAATCGAGGTCAAGCAGCAGGATTTTATAATCATACACAAAACATACATACACTAAACTCTATAGATACAATGAATCTTGAGCAAGTTCAGTCAAGATTAAAAGATATTCGCAAATTGTATGGGGATATAATAGATGCAGACTTTACAGAGATACCAGAGATTGAACAAAAAAAAGAGGGCTAGTTGCCCTCCTCTTCAAAATATTCTTCGGCTATTTGATAAGCATAGTCATCATCAGTAGCTCCTTGCCATTTTTTAGACCACTCTTCTAATGATATACAATTATATATATCAGCAGTAGATTCTTTAAAACCTATTGCACTATCACACCTTGATATAAATTCAGCGACAGTATTTTTTAAAAAATCTTTTTTCATTTCTCTTAATTCTTCTACTGTGTGATTATAAAAATTATGCACACTACAATTAAATTCATCACTCATTTCACCTGTCCCTCCCTTTTAAAGTAATCTTCACCTCTAACAGCAGTCTTTCTATCATTAGCTAACCACCCGATTACTCCGTAGTGTTGTGTGTTCTCAATGTTTAACCACACTAAACTTTTCTTTTTCTTTTTAAATAAATTAAATAATTTTTTAATCATAATTTTTCCTTTCTAATTTCTTCTAAAATTTCACACAAAGCTCCGATCATAGTTGGATTTTCTTCTGGATATTGTTCCAAGTTGTATTGATACATCTCCGAAACCCTAACCAAAAAATCCTCAATAAGTTCTTCATTAGTCATATTTACTCCTTAATTTTTTTATAACCAAAACATAAAAAATTATAGCCAGTTGTATCGCTATCATAATCTAATTCACACACATCAACATAATGTGCTAGGTTATTTCTTTTCTCATCAAAATCCATACCAAACCAAAAACCTGTTGGATCTATATTTTTCCAACCCTTACTTTTTAGTGTTGCGATTTGTTTCTTCGTTAATCTAAATTCTTTTTTAATCATAATTATCCTTTCAAAAAAAAAATAGGGGGAATAATCCCCCTACTCTTTACTCTTTACCACCAACACTCATATTTTACTTGGTGTCCTTTATCAAGTTGAGTTCTTGCCCAATCAACTGCCTCTTGATCTTGCTTTGCGTATTCTTTAACAGATTCTTCTTGAAACTGTTGTCCCCAAAAAAATCCATCACCTGCAAAAGAATTACAATATTTATTTTTGATTTCCTCTTGCCACTCGTCAAGGTCAGCTTTCTTTAATACAAGTGGCTCGTCCCCTGCATTAAATCCTAAATTAAAAGCTCCCTCTGGTTCTTTATTAGGATTTTTTTCAGCCCACTTTCTTGCCATAAAAGTTTGCAGTCTTGCGTGTTTTCTCCAGTCATATTGTTTTTCTTCTGAAGAACTATACATAGTTTGATCTAATCCCATATCTTTCTCCTTTGTTAATGGGTTAAAGTGGGTAGTTTTATCTGCCTACGATTTCTCGCACTTCAATGGCACTACCCAAGCCAGTCGTTGTTTCTCCCCTGCTAGTTGTGAACAAGATTCTATAGAAATCTTGAACTATCGAAACAACTAATTTTGGGCGGTGGTTTCGCTGACAACCCATTTAACCACCATTAAGTATATAAACTAGTATTGCGATTATACACCCAAAACTCTTAATCGTCAGGTCTATCTACACTTGGTGGAGCAATAGCAGGGAGTTCCCTATCCCAACTCAATCCAGCAGGTTGTAAGATTTGTCCTAACATATCTCTTAAATCAGAGCTAACATGAGCTTCCATTACAGAGTCATCTGCTTTGGTTTGTAATGCTTTTAAGTATGCAATTCTTTTACCAATAGGTAATTTCTCTGCTTCTTTTTCAGCAAGTTTTTCAGCCCAAGTTCTGATTTGTTTTTCACATTTCTCTGGTGTAATTCTATCATTCCTTTCCCAGTCATATTCATTTATACTCTTCTTCCACGAAACTCTTTTCTGCGAAGTTCGTTTAAAAAAAGTTCGAGCTTTATTTTCTGCTCTATCTAAATTTCGTCTAGCTTTCTCTAGGTCGTCAATAATAATATCAGCTCCTAGTTTCTTCGCTAAACCTACCTCTGCACTTTCTACCATATCTGCTATGGTAGAGGACATTAGCATTTCTTCTTTCTCTATTTCAGGTCGCAGCAAATCTCTAATCTTTCTTTGAAAATGCTCTCTCTGATATACTTTCATTTCAGCCATAGTGTGCCTCTCTTTCTTGTTCTAGTTCTTCTTCAAGCCATTCATCTGCAATAACTTGTGCTTCTTTCATTGTCTTTGCTGAATAATCAGTAAAACAATTTACATTTTTACCACCTGTAAAAACATTATAAGTTGCTGAACCATTCCATTCAATTTCAATTTGATGTTCAGGATATTCAAACAACATTTTACTTTCGCTTTCTATTTTAGCCATACAATACTCCTATACTTCTGGGTGTGGCTTGTAGGTTGTCCCTACATTATCTTCTAGCCACTTACGGCAAGAAGGTTCATCATTAAAAAAACCTGCAACAAATGGATCGCCACCTGCACAGCATTTATTGTCATCACTAATAAAATATTCAGTTTTATTAGTGTGAGAAATTATAAAATTACCACCACGAAAATTAAAACTTTCGCCAATGGTAATGTTATCTATTTCAGCCATATAATACTCCTTTGTTTTAATGGTTAATTATTCTTACAACTATTTAAAAGATTATACAAGATATAAAGGTATAAATTTTTATCTTTTTTTATGCTACTATTTACCAGATTAAATGATACGCAAACCAGAAAGAAAATTATGGCACTTAATAAAGGAAAATACCCCAGAAATATTGTGGGATAGGGTAGAAACTACAACAATTAATGGCTTTCCTGATCTGCTTGGCTGTCATAAAGATTGTGGTTTTTTGACAGTAGAATTGAAAGTATCAAATCGTAGCAAAATTAAGCTATCCCCTCATCAAATTTCTTGGAATTATAATCACGCATTAAAAGGGGGTAGATGTTTTATCATAGCCACCCCCCTTGAACAGACCACCCTAGAAATCTATGGGGGAAGGCAGAGTATTGATATATCGAAAGGTATCCATGAACCATTGTTCGTGGTTCATAAACCATTTGATTGGGGGAAGGTCGTTGAATTCCTGACACAAAACTGACACAATCGGAGTAGGGGACACCGATCCCTCTTCCCTCTTCCACTCACACTAAACGCACTCAAAGGTTCGTTGTCCACGATACACGAAACATACTACACGAAACGTTCTACAAGGGACACTAAACGTACACAAGGGGGACAGGGCCCGATTTTTTTTAAAAAAAGAAAAGTTTAAAAAGATCTACTTTCCTTCTTTGTATTTGTCGATGATCCATAATATTGGTTTGATGATAAGAATATAAATAATAATTATTAATAAGCATTCATGAATAAAAGTGTTAGTGTTTTTCATATGATATATTCCTTATGTTAGGATTCCAGCAGGCCCGGCAATCTAAGCAGCGCCCGCCCTGGTGCCCGGCGTTGCAAGCTTCACCAATTGGTGTAACGCCTGGTGTATGCACCGTTGATGAATGCTCATGAATATTTGAAGGCGCCCCGTTAATCATGGTTGCGCTTAATCGTATAACAAGATTATCTGGAATGGCCCCGCCCTGGTCCTTATAATCTTTTACAATTTTATTTTCTCGTGTTGGTAGCCAGTGTTTAATATGTGGCGTCCCTGTAGCAACGGCGCAAATCTTGCCCAGGTGCTCTATTGTTTGTATGTCCCCGCTATCGTGCCAGCGGAAATAATTCTTTTCATAATGTGTTATCAATTGAATCATTGCCGTGACCCAGTTTTTGTTGTTAATAGATCTTAATCGTCTAGCGTGACCGGTAACCACGGATGGATAAAAGTAATTAGCTTTCATTGCATAACAATTATAACACACTGACCCTTTTACTTTTTGCAGCTTGCCACCGGTCTTACATCGTTTAGCGCTTAGGCCGTACGTATAACCAGGCATTTTTTTATTAACGTTAGAGATTCCCCCGCCCGTCAATTGCTTAGCTTTCTTTAATGTGTACATATTTTTTACTTTCTTTGTTGACTTGTTAATAGATCTTGTATAATCTTATATAATAATTAATCAAGTAGAAAGTAGGTTAATATGATTAATAAAGAAGAGTTAAAAAAAGGCAATACATATATCATTGATAACGGCCTGGGGGCACCAGTTAAGGCCAAGCTTTTAGAATCACCTAAGCAAGGCCGGGGCTGGAAGCAGGTTGTTACAATGCATGTATACGGCTCAACAATTGGATTCTTTGATGAAGCGGGCGGGGTATATACTAAAGATATACTAGAAGCATGTTAAAAAATCATGTTGGAATTACTAACGAAGGGTCACTAGTAAAATTTAATTTACATACTAGCGACGCCGTTAACTGGTGGTCCGCTAATGTTAACGACTTTGATAAAAATATACGGGCTAAGGCTTTAAGAGAACGATACGTTGAGCATCGTTATGCTCAAGATATATACGAAGGAATGCTAGAATATTTTGGCAAGTAAAACAACACAGCGGGGCCCGGTAAGCGGGGCCCGCTAAACGCACACTAAGAAACACTAAACATATGCAAATAAAAAAACTGTTAAAAATTGAAAATATAATTGAGGGGCGTGCAATTCCTTGCGATATGCTGGATGATTCACTAAACGCACACTACTCAAAAAGCAGGGGCGAGGAAATAAAAATATTAGATATGCACTTACCTCACTTGGTGAGGTCGTATAGTAATAAAATTGAAAATAATTCGAGAGAAAAAAGCTGGTTACAAGAAGGCTACGATGACGGATATAAAGCAGGTTTGAGAGCAGCAGCAGAAATGATAAGAAAAGGTTTTCACTTAGCAGAATAAAAAAATAGGGGGCTAAGCCCCCTACTCTATTACTTTTCTACTATTTCTCCATGTTGATTAACAACATAGTCCTCAGATTGTAAGGCGTTCTGTAATGCTATATATCTGTGCATAAATCGCCCTACCTCAAAGCGTGGATTATCTTTCTCAAAGGCACACGCTAAGTCCATGAGTAACTCTTCACTGACTTTGTGCTGTGCTAAGATTTTGACAATCTCTTCATAGTGTCTTCTCGTCATCATACTTTCTCCTATTGGTTGAATTTCTAGGGGGCGATGATCGCCCCCCACTTTCAACCCAACATTGAAACTATTTATCAAATAAAGTTGGGTTTTTTATTTCGTCTAGTTCTCGTTGTAGATTGTCAATCAAACTATGAGCGGCGTTGATTTGATTTTGCTGCTCATTCATTTTCTTAGCAATGATATCAAGTGTTTGCGATAATGCGTCCGCAAACCCTACAACAGTAGTCTTCTTATCTATTTTCATAGATCCTCCTTATTGGAAAACATTATGATAAAGGGGGGCGAGTACGCCCCCCACATTGTCGACTGAACTAAAGTTGACAATCTCTTTTACTTGTTGTCAATGTGCCAAAGTATTTCTTGGAACTTTGATTTAGCAATTCTAGACAACCAGCGACCTCTAGTTTCATTCGCTGCGTTTACCTGTAGTCCGATATGCTTCTTAACATCGTCAAGAGTAACTATATCTTTCTGTAAGAATTGATGCCTAGCAAAAACCTCTCTGTAATTGTCTTGGGTTATTTCTCCCATTCCAATCGCTGCCGCTCCTATTACTAGGTAGTTGGTAGCCCCT
>Ga0080013_1001707_pt1 | contig 15956 bp, 38 predicted proteins | sample ETNvirenome_6_85_FD_69236 | JGI IMG/M metagenome (GOLD analysis project Ga0080013, IMG submission 69236) | Marine viral communities from the Pacific Ocean - ETNP_6_85 (SPADES assembly) (version 2) | ecosystem: Environmental > Aquatic > Marine > Oceanic | place: Pacific Ocean | collected 2013-06-19
AATCATCGAAGCCTTGCGAGGAACAATGATTCAGGTTCAATACCTAACCAATGAGCTTGAAAAAGACAAGGTTAAAAAACAAGAAAGGGTTTCACAAGACAATTTACAAATAGGATAACTATGACTACTGAAAGATGGCATTTAAGCAAGGCAATAAGTTTAAGCCACATAGGTACTACGGCAAGCATAATAATATTGATGATCATGTATGTCACTTCTATTGAAACAGATGTGGCTGTACTTCAATCTCAACAAATGGCTACCGAAAAAAACTTCGACAGTATCGAGGATAAATTAGAAAAAATCATCGACCTAATGTTAGAACTAGATAAGAAATGACAAAAGTTAAATGGACTTCACCTGAAGGGGTTGGAATAGAGGAACCAAAAAGCCGTAATTATCAGAAAGAAAAAAAAGGATTGATCAGTAATTTAGTTAACAAAGTTATTAATTTTTTTAAATGAATACAGTCATCTTAATAATTGTCGCACAAATAATCGTAACTGTATTAACAGGAGGTTGACATGGTAAGTTTATTAACTTCAGTAGCACCAATAGCTCTAGGATTTTTTGCAAAGCTGTTTGCTATGAAACAACACGCTAACAGCGAACAACAAAAATTAATGATCCAAGCTATGCAAGCTCAAAATGCTTCAATCAATATGGCAAGAGATATGGCAACTAAAGAGAGTCCGTTTGCTGCAATGAATAGACGCATCATAATTCTAGTCATACTAGGTTTGTTAGTAGCTATTCAGTTTGCGCCTATAGCTGGATTAGATACTGTCATACCTACAATAAAGGAAGGCTTCTCAATCATGGGCATTAAGCTCAGTCCTGATACTGTGACCTATGAGACAGTTTCGGGAATGGTTAAGAACCCTGAAGTCTATGCTTTTGCTGAACTTATTATTTCATTTTTTTTCGGGTCGCAATTAGCTAAAAAATAAGGAGGCAGTATGAGTCACCTGTTAGAGTATTGTAATTCAGATTCACAAAGAACCAAAGTAAAGTTATATGAAGAGTTAGGTTCATCTCATAAAGTAGCAACTGTACTAGGAATTGCTCATCAGAATGTAAGCAAGACATTACGAGTCTTAAAGAAAAGGGCTGCGGCCCAGGGCATTGCTCCCGAAGCTGACATGTCTCACCTGGCAGCAGAAGGCTTTAATGTTAAAGGCGTATCAACCTTGTATGATGAGGATGGTCAGGTCAAGGTTCAATGGGTCAAGACTCAGAACCAGGGCCACACACCTGAAGAGATTGCTGAAGCCTTTAATGAATCGTTATCAGACTTTACAGCTTGTCCAGTTAAAGCGCCTAAAGAAGTTGATGCTGACCTATTAAGCGTCTATCCAATGGGAGACCCACACATAGGAATGCTTGCACATAGAGATGAGAGCGGTGAAGACTTTGATCTCAAGATTGCTACTCGTGATTTACAAAAAGCAACTAAGGCCCTGGTCGATAGAAGTCCAGCCTCAGAGAATGCGTTGATATTAAATCTCGGGGACTTCTTTCACTCTGACTCTCCGTCTAACAGAACAGCAAGAAGTGGTAACGCCCTGGATGTTGATGGTCGTTGGTTTAAAGTATTAAATGTTGGAATTGATTTAATGATAGAGCTTACAGTCTCAGCTCTAGAAAAACACAAACATGTGACTGTTAAAAATATCATTGGCAACCATGATGACACCAGTTCAATAATGCTTTCGGTTGCAATGGAAAAATACTTTCGCAATGAAGACAGAGTCACTATCGATGTGCAGCCATCAAAGTTTTGGTACTACACATTTGGTGATGTCTTAATTGGATCAACACATGGAGACACAGCAAAGCCTGAGAAACTACCAGGAATAATGGCAGCAGACAAACCTAAAGAATGGGGTGATGCTGAATACAGATACTGGTACACAGGACACATCCATAACAGGCAAGCAATGGAGTTTCCTGGAGTAGTTTGGGAATCATTCAGAACCCTGGCTGGTAAGGACGCCTGGCATTCAGGAGCTGGCTATCGTTCAGGTAGAGATATGTCATGTATAATCCATCACAAAGAGTACGGCGAGATCGGAAGAAATACAGCCTCTTTAAAGTTAGTTAGAAGTGCTTAGAGATTTAAATTTAAGGGTACATAACAGGGTACATTCTTTGAGGATATATCAAGAATGCTTTAGTAACAGTATCTATAAGAGCAATCTCTAATCCCATACCGAACTCAGAAGTGAAACCACTTAGCGCCGATGGTAGTGTGGGGTCTCCCCATGTGAGAGTAGGACATTGCTAGGCTTTTAATCCCAAAAATACCCTGTAAACCATAGCGTTGCGGGGTATTTTTTTGTCTGATCGAAAATCCTTATCTGACACCAATAATACAACATAATACAAATAAATTCATGTGGACGAAGACTGAAAAGTTAGGGTACATAACAGGGTACATAATTTAAATCTTAAATAAAATGTACCCTTTCATTGTGGTATTATTTACAAATATTTTTTGTCTTAATGTTACAAAGATGGCACTTAACAATATACAGATAAACGCTATACAGCCAAGGGATAAAGCCTATAAAGTACCTGACGAACACTCTTTATATTTGTTTGTAAACAAGGTAAAAAAGGGTGATCCCAATCAATTAAGCAAAAAAAAGTTTGTAGTTAACAAAGATTTCACTATGACTTGGCGGTGGAATTATAAGATTAGGGTTAAAGGAAGACTAAAACCAGTTGAGCGAACATTAATTATTGGAATGTATGCAAAAAGAGAAAGTGATGGATGGACGCAAGCGGCGGCACATGAAGAAAGAAGAAGAGCAGCAAAGTTAGTTGCGTTAGGTATAGACCCAAACGAAGATAGAAAGAAAAAACAACAAGCTGAAGAATTAGAAATTACATTTAAGCAACTTTGGGATATGTGGTTTCCTGACTATAAAGATAAAGTTAAGGCCCCTCAACAAAGAAAGGTTAAAAATGCTATAGAGAATTATGCTTTAGATCATTTTAAAGATATGTTCCTGGATGATATTGAGTCTGATTATATCGCTCGTAAAATTAAAGATATGGAGCGGGACGGTAGGTCTTTAGTTATGCTGAGAACTATGAGGCAACAATGTCGGCATATGTATATATGGGCCAAAACACTTGGCTATGCAAAACACAATCCTTTTGCAGAACTTTCTGCTGATGGTAATGTACTAAAAAATCCTAAGCCAAGTAAAAGAAGAGCGCATTATAAAGAGCCTAAAGATATAGCAATGGTTCTTAAATCAATTAATGAATATCATGGAACCCTGGAAGTCAGGACAGCTTTAAAACTCGCTCCACATTTAATGCTACGCCCTATCAACTTAGTAGGTTTAAGATGGGATGAAATTGATTGGCAAAAAAAACAAATATTTATTGATAAAAAATGGACAAAAAATAATGATCTAATTGTTCCATTGTCAACACAAGTGTTAACTATCCTTCAAGGTATAAAAGCAATTAATGGTGATGAGCATCCCAGGGTCTTTCGTTCATTAAGAGCTAAATATGGTTGTATCGGGACGCGAGCTTTGACTGATGCTATGAAGACAATGGGCTATATGGGTAAGCAAAGCATTCATGGCTTTCGTCATACAGCATCAACTAGATTAAATCATATGAGAACCTCTCATAACTGGACGGAGGATGATATAGAACTTCAGCAAGACCGAAGACTTGCAAAAACAGATAAGACTCAAAGGGGAGTTTATTTTGAAACGGAGGCAGAAACTTTGATTGAGACCAGGACTACAATGATGCAATCCTGGTCAGATTATTTATACAGCCTTTCTTGAAAGCTTGATTGTTTCTTCAATCCAGGTATTGACTTCACTTTTTATCCAACGAGATGAACGCTCTGATAATTTTATCTGTTTAGGAAAGGTTCCTTTGCGTATCATTTTGTAAATGTGGTCAGGGCCAAATCCTGTCATCTCAGTTAGGTCTTTCATTCTTAATAATTTTTCCATAATTATGTCCAGGCTATACCAAGAGATTTAAGTGCTTTCTGTATTGCTTTCTCTTCGGCGGTTAATTTAGGCGCAGCTATTGCTTTGCGTTTAGGTTTAGATTTATTTAATAATGCGGCTTTCTTTCTTACCTGATTTTTTTGACTGTATTCATGTCCACCTTTCCAGGGAGAGCCTTTCTTTAAAAACACATACTCAGGGTCAGTTGAATGACTCAAGCGCTGCTGCATCAAACTTTCTGATGCCGTCTCTTCATGAAGCTCTAACATCTTATCCATTGCTTCTAATACAGTCCAGGTAGAACCATCATCAAGTGGATACCTATACCTTTGTCCGTTTGGCATTTTCCTAGCCATGACTAAAACGGAATGTCATCGTTTGGCTCATCGAGACCCTGATCACCAATTGGAGGATGTTCAGGAACATGAGGCGTTCTTGCTGGCTTCGGAACTGGGACAGCTTGCTGTTGGGTATTCTTACTATCGAGCATTTGTATAACACCACCAAAACCATTAACAATCACTTTAGTTGTGTACCGATCATTGCCTTGTTTGTCTTGCCACTTTTCCGTTTGAAGTTCACCTTCGACATAAAGCTTTGTACCTTTTTGACAATACTGACCAACGATCTCAGCCAATTTTCCAAAGACTGTAATGTTGTGCCATTCAGTTCTTTCTTGCTTGACTCCAGCTTTGTCATTCCAAACTTTAGAAGTTGCCAGGGCTATATTAGCCAAGGTGTTTCCAGTATTAGTTTGTTTTAGTTCAGGAGGTCTTCCCAAATTTCCTACCAATATTACTTTATTTATTCCACTCATAACTTTTCCTTATTCAGTTAAAAAAATTTTCTTCCATCGATCATAATTACTTACTGGCAATACAATCGATGCTGTATTACCAGTTACGCCACATGGCCTCTTACCAACCACCTCAACCAGCCCTTGCTTCTTTAGATCATTAACTCGACCACTTACAGAGCTAATTTCTAAACCAGTTGATTGTTGGATTTCTTTGTTAGTCATAGGCTCGCCATGAAACTTTAAAAATTTCAAAATTTCTTCAGCTTGCTGACCAACGGTTCCATCCTCGTTGATTTTTTGATATGCTTCTATGCTTGTACTAGTCACTTTTCATACCTCTCTCTTATTAAAATTAGTTGCCAGGTTAAGGGGAAGCGACCTGGCGGCGCTATACTTAGAGACAAGGGAGGAGATGCCCTTATAATGTGTCTCTACTTAATCAATAGGCTAGGTTCCCCATCCTCTAAACTGAAGCCTTCAAACTGCTGACCATCTTTGATCGCTTGTTTGAGTCCTGACTTGTCTTCCTTTGCTACAAAAGTAACAAACTCCTCAGGAAAAATAGCGCCCTCAATTGGCACTAACTTAGATAGTGATGTCCCTTTTCTAAGAGTTAAACCATGAACAGAGTTACCCGCTTTAGTCATGTCTAATTCTTTCATTGAGTAAAGGGCCATATCTTTTAACCTGGCTATCTTATTTTCATTAGTAGCCTTCTTATCCTGGAGCTGCTTGATCGCATTACTAAGAGCTTCTGAGTCAGCTTTCCAAGTCTTTAAGATTGCTGAGTAACTGGCAAACTTATCTTCAAGGCCCATACCCTCAAGTGTGTCTTCTATAGTTTGCTTATCAATGTCCTCCATGCTGAGAACTTCTTTAGCCTGGGCAGTTAATTCATATAGATTCATGAGACCACCTCCGTCATATCTTCAAAGTCTCTTTTAACTTCAATACTGACTTGATATTCAGCATCACAATTTGGGCATACCCAGTATTCAACTTCAGATGAATAATGTTCTAAACTATCTAGCGTTAAATCATCTTCACACTTTAGGCAATGACCATCATTTATATGAACGCCATCTTCATCTTGAACTATCATGCTGCTGCCTCCTTCTTAGCTTTGGCTTCAGCTTTTTCAGCTCTGCGGCGTTTCTGAAATGAGGCTTCATCTTCGCCCCAAGTAAAACGAACATTGCCGTTAGTATCTCTACACCCAAGATAACGAACTTTGCCGTCTACATCCCACTCGGCATACCATGTCCATTCTCTAAGGTTGAGTTTATAGCTAGGTCTAAAACCACCATTATTAGTTTTGACAGTCTCTTCCTCAGACAATTGAAATTTAATTAAAGGGTAGTCGTATAACTCACGACCAATACCCCAGTTAAAGCAAGCCCTTTTAAATGAGTCTGATGCCAAACCTTTAGCTGCCTCAGCGTTTGATTCTGTACCTGTATCCTCTTTACTAATCCATTCGTTAGTCTCAGGATTAAAGATTGAAACAACACAGTTATGGTTGTCTCTAAGATGTTCACGCTTCCAACCTAATGGGCCAACAACATCATCGAGTCTTTGCATATCGACCCTGGCATCCTTATAAGCTAAGATCGTGACATACTTTCCAGTATTGATTGATTGAACTCTAAAGTCAATCTGACTCATTGTTAGTGGGTCTTGTAAATGGGTTAAATTTTGTTCTAACTTTTTCATAATGATTCCTCGTGGTTAAAGTGCAGAAACCATTTGGCCTTCTGCGGTAAAAGAGTTATTCATTGCGGCTTCGTATCCAGCGTTCCATTCGTTCTTGTCTGCCAGGGCAATGTTTAACTTACATGGGTATGTGTCGCGACCCTTATCGCTATTCATATCTTCAGCAGCTAGGTATCCACTTTTAAACATCCAGCTTTTGCTGCTTAAATATTCTTTTCGATTTGATCTTGTTACGACATTACTCATATCAGTATTACTCCTATAAATAAAAAAATAAAAAGTGAGACCACCACAAATAAATCTGTGATGATCTCAACGATAGTTTCGATTTGATGTTTACTCATGATAGAAAGTCAGCGTATGACATTCCAGCGTCACGCATCTCAGCGTGTAAATCATGAGACTCTTCTTCATCAACTGTTTGCATAAAGATGTTGTCTTCATCGATCTCTTCATAGACACCACGCTGTTCGTTAAACTCAATGCGACCTTCCTCTTCTAAAGCTAGTGCGTCTTTACCTGTCATTACAGACCCCCTATAAGTTGTAGCAGCTCTTTTTCTCGCTCTTGACATTCTTTAAGTCTGTGTTCAGCTGCAATATATTGTTGGTCGGTTAATTCAGGCCAGCTAAATTTCTCAACAATTGCGTCTTGTTGTTTTAGATTAGACTTTAGTTCTTGAGCTAGTGCGTCTTTACCTGTCATGACACCACCTCCTCTAATTTGTCAGCATTGTCTGCCCAATCATGTACTACTCCCCAATCAGGACTGCCATCGTATATATCTGCACCTTTATTTCTAAAAACAAAACATGCTCTTTTTCTGCCTCCTGAAACAAAAGTATTGTCATAAACTTCTTGAGTAACTTTTTCTAAAGCACCAATAGCTATTAAAAAATTATTAACTTCTCTTTTAAATTGGTATGCAACTTGCCCTTTTTCCCAAGCTAAATAAATAACATGATTTAAAACATCGCCGTTTGTATCATTTTTTTGATCTTCTTCATTATCACGAATATCCATAAAATAAAATATTTCACTTAATAACCCTTTGCTAAAGTCTGTCCAGGTATTAAATTTTTTCATTTTTATTCCCCCATTTTTTGATAAATCTTTTGACTGAGTTGTATTCTTTGCGAGCAATTTTTTGAGCTTCTTTTCCATCCTCACCTTCTAACCATTCTTGCTCATCAAATCCGATGTCACCATCATATTTGCTTTGAACATATTTGGCTTCATCGATAATTTCTTGGTCTGTATATTCCCAAACTTCTTTTTCATCGTCAGCACCAATTACAAATTGAATTTGATCCTCAAGAACTAAGCACTTTTTTAAACCTTTAATGATTGGTCTAGCTCGTCCTACCTTTTCTAAACCTTCTAACCAAATTTCCTTATCACTCTTCATTACAGCACCTCCTTAGAGAACAGAGCTTTACGAATAGACTTAGGCATCTTGCTTTGTCTACCGTACATAACTCTCGCCATCTTTTTAAGTGTAGGAATAGCACTTCTTGTTTTAGTAAGAGCTTCCCAACCCTCAGTAAGCTTATTAGGAACCTTAGAGACTTTAAGTGGGTGTTCCCACCAAATGCCATGAGTCCATTTGCGGCCAACAGAGACCACCGAAAACAATCGATGGCCTTTGTCATTTGTGTAAGTATTTAAATGTTTCATACTCTGCTCCAACCAGTTCCAAAATTGACAAAACTAATGTGACTCATGCCTTTATTAAGAGTTCCATCTTTTTTGGTTGGGTGTAAATGAACTGACCAGTTAAAGCCATTGTTGAATATCTCATTCCCAGTACTGACGATTAGCTCTCTGTCAGTTTGGTATGTACAAATAAAGACTTGACCAACTCCATTGATGACCTTGTCACCTTCTTTGACCTTGTCCATAATCTCTGACCAACCATGACCTTCACGAAACTCAGTCTTATTTGCAAGTTCGTTATCCCAAACTTTGCTAGTTAGTACAGGATCGTTCAGATGTCTGTTTTCACTTGGTATCATTACAGCCTCCCAAGATCATCAAGATCAATAAAGTCAAGGTCTTCCAATGGAATGTCATTCATACTGTCATTAATTGGATGCACAAGATCAAGGTAAACAGTATGTGGTCTTGTGCGCTTGTTAAATAGGTTGATAGCATCTGATATGCGCTTGTAGTATCTAGTTTTTTCAAACTGTGACTCGACTATGTAATACAAGCCGCTATCGCTTGTGCTTAGATATGTGTATTCGTATGTTTCACCATTATCTACATAACCATTAAGGTATGCGAATCTGTAGTTATCTAACCCAGTTTTGATTTTTTGTATGTCTTGCTTGTTCATTTTATTTCCCCAGTTTAAGTAGGAAATCGTCCTACCGCGAATCCAATTAGGTTGATTTATTTAATTGGATAAATACAAATATACCCTAAAAAATACAATTAAATACAATTAAATTGAATAAAACTTGAAGAAAATACAAAAAAACTTTGTAAGAGACGTAAAAAAGCCCTACGCTAATAGGGCTTCAAAGATTAAATTAAATTAGATTTTAACTATGATTGGCAATTAATTCGCATTCTGCTTGAATCATAGAGATAGTGACATTATTTGGATCAATGTCATAATCATCCATATAAGCTGCTAACTTTCTAACTGGCGAACAAATAGTACAACTCATATCCACGCATTCATGTTTTTTAGAAACCGATGGAACATTTTTAAGCATTTCTAAAATATCACAACATGTTACTAGGATTTGCTTTACATCTAAAATAACCATTTGACACAATTCTCTTAAAGTTTGTACTGATTCTCCTACATACTCATGAGAATGTAGTGTTTGTTCTAGAGAAAAATTTAAATGATCGTGTTGATTTTGATTTACAGGTTGATAGATACCCTGTAATTTTTTTAATATATTGCTTTTCATATAGCAACTCCTTTTCTATTTGCTCGATCTTTATCGAGAATAGCGAAAGTGTCGCTGTCTAAAATGTATCTTTGCATATTTAATTCTCCTACGCTTTTTTAGCTGGTCGACAGAAAACTCACACCCAGCTCGTTGCTTTTAATTTTTTATACAAGCAGGTTTATCACGATTAACTGCCTGTACGCTCTAGTGTTTTTTGATTGATTGTAATCCCAATCGAGACACCATCTCAAACGATTCCCTTTAGTTTTTAAACTGCTCAAATAGGTAAATGCAGCGCTTGGTATTGATTAAGTTTTTTAGATGCAACTACAACATGAATTGCTGACCATCACCTAATGTTTTTATGTTACTTAGGCATTAACATTAAGGTTCATAATCAACCTTTAATTAAACATGTCTATATTAACAAAAGATATAAATAATGTGTCACTTATTCTGAAGAAAAACGAAATAAGACAGAAAACAGAAAGATTATTCTTTTTTGTTACCGACAAAAATATTAGTTATTTCACCAACTTGTGTCATATCTGATGAATAAAAAGGTTTGGTATTTTTTTTGATTTGGACAGCGTAATAATCGTAATTATTAAAGTCAGGACGAATATCCTGGTCTACTGAAAGTAGTGTTTGATCTTTAGTAATACGCACCGTAGTTTCATCGGAGTCACCATAAAGTAGATAATCCGTTGTTGTCTTTAATTTTTCGGCCAGGGTCGTTAAATATCTTGGCTGCTGAACCTTACCCATTTCAAGCATATTAATACTTGTCGCGGGGACGCCGCACATCACAGCTAATTCATTAGATTGAAAGCCTAACCTATCTTTTTTCCATCTGACTCTTCCCGCTATGGTGGTGAGATCGTAATCAACTTTATTTATTTTTTTTGAAATAACCTTTTCACTCATAACTTTTCGTATAAAATTCAATTAAATTGGATTAAACAAAATTAATTTGGATAATGGAACATTTGCTAAAACATTACAAAACACAAACCGCTCTTGCTGAAGCCCTAAATGCCTTTTTAGGCACTAAAACAATTAAAACAGGCCACATCTACTACTGGTTGAAAAAAGGTCTTCCAGCTAACAGAGCTTTACAAATTGAGGCAATGACAGGGGGGTTATTTAACCGCCGTTTGCTATGCCCCAAATTTTTTAACCAATAGCTCTGTAATGTTACCACAAAAACATTTTGCCAATACATTAGACACATGAATAAAGAGATACAAATACATCTAAAACCAATGTCTGTGAATGAGGCTTGGTGTCACCCTGGAAGACGCTACAAAAGTAAGAAATATAAGAGCTACACAGAGACTGTTTTAATGCTGCTGCCTCACCTGGATATACCTGAAGGTCATTTAGGCATCAGAATCGAAGCTGGCTTATCCAAAAACGCTGACCTGGACAATATCTGTAAGCCAATCCTGGACATTTTAGAAAAGAAGTACGGATGTAACGACAACCGTTTCCTAGAGATCAATTTAGTGAAAAAGATTATTGCTCGCGGGGATGGATATTTTAATTTTTCAATTTGGGGAGTTGTATGAGTACTAAGTTTATTCCTAATTCATTCCAAGTTCCAAATATATTGGTAGATGAATACATCACAGAGTTATCGAGTCACAGCTTTAAGCTGCTAATGTTTATTATTAGAAAGACTAAAGGCTGGCAAAAAACCAAAGACTCTATTTCAACTTCACAGCTTGCAGAAGTACTAGGTGTTAAGAAACTTTCAAATGTTTATCGATACACTAAGGAGCTTGAGTCTTTAAATCTGATTAAGGTTCACAAGAGCCTGGGAAAAACTAATCAATTTTCACTAGGTAAAAACTTCGATAAACCAGTCCCAAAAAAGGTTACTACTGAAAGTGAGAGTAGTCCCAAAAAAGGGGAGTACCCAGTCCCAAATACAGGTACTGGTAGTAGTCCCAAAAAAGGGGACTCTACAAAAGACACTAATAAATCAACTAATAAGAAAGAAAAAAATATACAAAAAGAAAATCTCATTGATGAGTTTAAAGAAGAAGAAAAAGAACTCATGCAAATCCTTATTGATCATCGTGAAGAGATAAACAAACCTCTTAAAACTAAAAGAGCTGCTGAGATGTTATTAAAGAAATTACAACACTATGCTCGTGAGTGGGACATCACTTTTGATGATGCTCTTGATTTTTGGCTTGGTGAGAATTGGCAATCAATCGATGTCAGTTATGACTATCCATTTAGATCAAGAGACCGCTCTGATGATAACAAACCACAGAAGGGGACAGTTGCGTCAATGAACCCTATGCAACAAAGTCGAATTAATAACTCAAACAAACAACTTGAAAAGGTAGCTAATTATGAATGAGAATTTAGTAGCAGAGAAGTGCGCGGAAGACATCGTCAACAAGATGTGCGTCCATAAAAAGATTGAAGTCTTTGAAAAAAACATATGGGCCAATGAGATCGTTGAGTATTTAAAAACTAAGAAGGTGGGTTACACGCCAATCCAACACAACAAGGTGGTTGATGTGATTCCTTCGATGGATATGAATCATGGCATCGAGATACTTTTGAATTTTATTAAAAATGTCCAGGACGAGACTCTACACATTGAGGCCCCAAAAGAAGAGGCAAGCCCAATAGAGATTTTTGAGCTGATGAATCATGAAGAAAAAATTAACAAGTGTAAATCCTGGTTAACTTGCGGCTGTCCAAAGAGAGCTATACCGAATTACATTTATGACTACTTGAAGGTTCTTGATGAGGATACAAAAGCTGAAATGCGAAAGCTGTTTGTCCAGGGCCAGGAAAGAGCGCTAGAGAATAGAGGCGCTGTAAAGAGTCTAGCTAAAGAAATGAGTATGGACAATGTCTAAACTGAGAAAGGCAGCTCGCGGCGAGCATTGTACAGTCCGCTTACCAGGTTGTTTGCCTGGAACAGAAACAACTGTCCTGGCACACCTTCCTAACAACGCTATTAGCCTCAAGGCCTATGACGAGAATGCGGCGATATGCTGCTTTTCGTGCCACAATCTTGTTGATGGTCGTGTTCAGACTGACCTGGAAAAAGAGTGGGTAGAGCTGATGTTTAGAAGGGGTCAGCAAAGAACTATAGATCGCTTTCATGAATTAGGATTGTTATGACTACAAATGCTGATAACGATTTTATACCTATCAGCGATAAATTAACGATTTATGAAGCCAAATACTATGAAGCAATATTTCAATGTAATGAGGAGGGCGCTGACAAATATTATCAAAAGATAAAGCATTGTGAAAAGTTGTTGAAAGAGGGCGAGAAGTATGAGCCACCACAGTATTAATTATTTATAACTAAAGGAGTTAAATATGGATTACATAAACAAAGCAGTAACCTGGGCGAAAGCGAATAAATCGTTAGCAGCAATAGGTTTAATTATTGTACTAGGGATATTGTCTAACTGGCTTGGACTGAGCTAGTGAGCAAAGCCATATTGAAAAGGGATGATCCAATGAATACCAAGAAGGTATCTCAGTTGGAGGATTCGCATTGGGCTAGAGCGAAAGGTGATACAGCACTTATCACTATTGTTGATGAAAGAATGGCAACACGCTCTTTGGCCCAAAACAAATTGTACTGGGCCTGGTTAAAGATTATGTCTGACCATACTGGTTATGCAAGCCTAGAGGAACTTCGATTAAGTTTACAGTTAGAGTTTTTAGGTTACGAGTTTGATTTTAAGTATGGCAATAAACAAATCCAACAAGTTAAAGGTACATCGAAATTGACAGTTAAAGAGTTTCGAGAGTATCTACAAAAGGTTGAAGAATTTTCTTTAACTTTTTTTAACTGTAAGTTGCCTAATACAGATGATCTCTATTGGCAAGCTATGGGAGTGACTGATTGAGTACAGATTTTGATTTTGACCCACTCGCCAAAGATAGTGAAGTCCATCTATTAGAGTTTTATGTGGCTGCAATTATTCTTTGGTCAAAAGATATAGGAATGTCTGAAGACGAGGCACACCAAAAAGTAACTCAGTATTTAGAAAAGTATGCAATCGACTTGGAAGTAGATTTGGAAGATTTTGATTTCAATAAGGCATCGGACGAGGACACATTACATTGATCAGAATTATAGTTCCCACCTGGTTTTTTAGTGATAAGAAGTTACCGCGCCAGGCATTGCTGCGGAAATGGAAAAAGGTAGCCACTACTGGTAACTGCGAAAGGGGCCAGGGCTGGAGAGTCGGGGAGACGCATCATAGAGCCAAGCTCACAGATCATGATGTTGAACTCATTAGATTATTAAGAGAGGGCGGCATGAAGGTTGTAGAGATTGCTAAGAAGTTTGAGTGTACGCCTGAAAACATTAGTTTAATTGTAAATTATAGAACCCGAACCCAAGTGGGTCAGGGAATGAGAAAAGTCTTTGAATAATGAAAAGGAGCGAGTATGAAAAAGTTAATGCCTGATTCAAAAGTAACAATTCGAGAAGGGTTGCCAGCAGCAAAATGGCGCAATCTTAATAAGCAATATTTAAAGAAGCGAAAGTCTTTTGAGCCTGGTTTAGACTTTGGCATTGAATACTTCAAAGGAAAGTCCAGTAAGTTTTGGGATGGAGTACTACTGGGATTGATCCTGGGCTACATTCCTTATCTTTGGCATATGCATCTGTAATGCTAGAGCCTGGTAATGAGTGTTCATTATGTAGTAGTGATTATGATCCTGATTGTGGTGGTGTACAAGGCTACTTTGGAATCATCCCTGTAACTTTCTGTGAGTGGTGTTATTCCTCAATTATAGATATGGCTTCTCAGCACATGAGTTTGACGGATGAAGAAGACCCCATTGAGGAGGATGAAGAATGAAAACAATTATCCATGTCAATCAGCATGTCATAAAACGCAACGCTAAAACTGGCGAAAGGGAACCTGTATTGACTTGTAAGACCTACAAAGACAATAGGTATGCCCATGAGGCAATCATCAAGGGAGACTCGAAGGTTGTCTATTCACCTGATAAGCCATTATCTTGCGGAGCCAAGGTTTGGATTGAGACAGAAAATGAAGTAGAGATCATTATAAAGAATGTTAACAAAAGATAACTTGCAGAACTTGGGTTATAGTCTAAGCATGGCTAAAAAACCAATGAAGAAACCCAAGACTAAAAGACCTACAAAAAGAAAAGGATATTAGTTATGGTTGAAGATAAAGAAATTAGTCCCTCTTACTATAAGAGCGGGAAGGGTATAGAGCTTTGTGATGTGTTGATTGCTTTTAAGTGTGACTTTCTTATGGGCAATGTGATTAAGTATGCAATTCGATACTCTGAGAAGGGCGAGAAGGGCGGAATTAAGGCATTACGCAAGGCTAATTGGTACATTAATCGAATGATTGATGAAGAGCTAAAGAATGGGAAGCAAGATGGCAAGACCTACTAAGTACAAAAAGGAAATGTGTGAGACGGTTATCGAGCTGATGAAAGAGGGAGCTAGTCAGGATGAAGTGATTGGTCACCTGGATATTTCAAGAGATACATTCTATCGATGGAAGGAAGAACACCAAGAGTTTTCGGACTCCATAAAAAGGGGTGTCAGATTATCTCAAGCTTGGTGGGAAAAACAGGGAAGGATTAGCCTGAAAGATAGAGAGTTTAATTACACAGGCTGGTACATGAATATGAAGAATCGATTCAAGTGGGCTGATAAACAAGAAGTAAAGAATGAAGGCAATATAACTATTGTTATGGATACAGGAATTGATCACTATCCAGGCGAGCAAGACGAAGAAGGTTGGGAAGGTGATAGTTAAGCATAAGACAGACTATGTTGCTCATAAGTATCAGAAAGAGATACACACAAACCTGAAGCGGTTTTCTGTCCTGGTTTGTCATAGACGATTTGGTAAAACCTACCTGGCTATTAATACTTTGATTGATGCAGCGGTAAGAACCAAGCGTGAGAACCTTAGGTTTGGTTATGTAGCTCCCTATCAGAAGCAAGCCAAGCAAGTAGCCTGGGACTACCTGAAACGATTCACATTAAACATACCAGGCACAAAAGCAAATGAGTCTGAGTCTGCTATTGATTTTCCAAATGGAGCCAGGATAAGGCTTTACGGAAGTGACAATGGTGAGTCTATGCGTGGCTTATATTTTGATGGCGTGGTGATGGATGAGGTTGCTGACATGAGACCTGAGACCTGGAGTGAGATTATTCGTCCCGCTTTAACGGATGTCCACCACAAGGGCTGGTGCTTATTTATTGGAACGCCGAAAGGACTCAATCAGTTTTATGATCTCTATCAGTATGCTCAGAAAGACCCTGAATGGTATGCGGGGATGTATCGCGTTGATGAGACTGATGTCCTGGAAGAAGAAGAAGTACAAATGGCTCGCAACACAATGGCAGAGAATCAATATAGGCGTGAGTTCTTATGTGACTTTAGTGCTTCGATGGATAACGCACTCATTACGATTGACAAGGTAAGTGATGCTTCCGCTAAGAAAATGACTGAGGCAGATGTTACTGGCTCTGCCAGGATACTCGGTGTGG
>Ga0080013_1003646_pt1 | contig 15952 bp, 32 predicted proteins | sample ETNvirenome_6_85_FD_69236 | JGI IMG/M metagenome (GOLD analysis project Ga0080013, IMG submission 69236) | Marine viral communities from the Pacific Ocean - ETNP_6_85 (SPADES assembly) (version 2) | ecosystem: Environmental > Aquatic > Marine > Oceanic | place: Pacific Ocean | collected 2013-06-19
ATGTGTATAACCCATAAAATACCCCCGAAAAAAATTAATAAAACAAACCGACTTTTAAACAGTCGAGCCAAAACATAAGAAAACTTATATATATGTAAGAAATCTTACATTCTGGATTGATCGTTTAAACAGTCACGCGGTAACCTGTTCTGGAATCTTGACTTGATTTATCGCGGAAGGTGTGAAATGCCTATCGCGTTCGATTGGCAAGCCAAACGGCGGGACTCGTAAAGATTCCAGCTCGTCAAGTGAAAAATAACCCCACTCGTCGCAATGGTCATAAAACAGCTGGACATACCCGAAAAACATACGCTCATCGGGGTTGTATTCTGTGGCCCACCAATGGCCCGGCCCAGTCGGATTGAAAAACTTAGCAATCACCAGCGGGTTCCCGCTGTGTTCCTGACTGCCCTTTTTTGCAAATTGCGCTTCAAGCGCCTTCGTCATGAGTTTCATCATCATCCCCCTTTTTATTAAATTGTTTGACAACTTCTTCTGCGGTCGGGCAAGTCCCGCCCATATCCCCAAGCTCGGACATATCAGCCGGGTGAGTGTTGCCCTCAAAATCAATATGACACACGTTAACGCCGTGCCTCATGCAAACAACTTGTAGGCCCGGCTTTGTCATTCCAACAGCAAGCCGGGAATATTCTGCCGGGCTGTAACCGTCGGGCAATTCTTCAAGGCAATTTTTACAATGCAGATATTGAAAAATCAGCTCTTTGTAATTATCTTCGGGCTGTTCTTTCTGCACCTGCTTTTTTGTTCTCTCCTGCTTTTGTTCTCTTGCTTTTTGCAAGTCTACGACTTTTTTGCTCATAGCAATCCCCCCAAAAAGTTAATAAAAACAAATACTTAGCTCAACAGTCATGCCACCCGGCATGAAAATCATGCAAAATAGCATGACTGTTCGGGTAAGTAGCCGGGCGGTTTTTTTAATTACCGCCCGGCAACAGTCACCAATTAATTCAACAATATGTCAAGGTCTTTGGTTGACTGTGGGGGTGTGAATTTTTCTTCTTCAGGCTGTTTCGGTTCCCGGTCCCTAAAAAGGCTGACCCGTTTCCCGTCCGGTCCCAGTGTCTGGATATCTTCCAACTCAATCTCACCGCTGACAACTTTATCGACAATGTCGATCAAGCCAAGCAACATTTTTTTGGACTTGACTGTTTCGCTTATTATCTCTTTGCCTCGGTCGGTTTCGGATTGTTCTTTGAGCTGTTTTTTGATCTCTTCTTTTGAGTCTCCAGACTCGTCCCATTCTTTAAACATTTTTGCGTGGTGCTGTTCTGGTATCTCTGGAAGCCCTAATTTTCTGCCAAAATCGTAAATTTCCTGTAAGTCTTTGTATTGCATAATATTTAACCCCCGAAAATAAATTTATATTCCCGTTTCAACAAACGGTCAAAACGCCCGACCAGCCAAACAGTCGGGCGCTTCAATCGTCGGTCAAGAATTAATTAGCGTGCGCCGACCGTCCAAAACGTCGGCAAGCCAGCGGTCGACGTCGTAACAGTCGGGCGGGCAATCGTCAAAGCCTATTAAGTCGGCTTCAACTGTTTGCGCCTTCCGGGTTTTATATTGCGCCCGCTGGTTTTTGATAATGGTTTTTTTTGCCTTTTGATTTTTCATTTTAACCCCCGTTAAAAAATTATTATTCCCGACTTTTCAATCGTCGGTCAAAAGCGCCGACCGGGTTAACAGTCGGCGCCTTCAATCGCTGATTAAAAATTGAAACGGTCCAAAACACTGGCGACAAAACTTTCAGCGCTTGCTTTTGAGTCACACGACCCAAAACCGTCGACGACCATATCGCCTTGCAAGTCGGTTGGCGTTTTACTTTCCAGCGGTCGACCCCGCCCGCCTGATATCGGGCGATTGATTGTGTCTAAGCCTTGCCATAAAACAACCCGATTAAAACCAGCCAACCCAACCGTTGAAGCCAGATTGTTTAATTCTAAGGGCGCTTCAAATGGTTTCACCTTGACACTGATTGCCGTATGGTCGACGCCGTCGTCGGTGAATAAGCCGGTCGAATAATAAAAGGCAATAACTTGAACGTTATAACCCGCCTTTGTCAATTCGTCGGCTAATCGCAAAGCGCTTGCGCCCCGCCAAAATAATTCTGATTGTCTGCGCCCACAATGCGCCGTGACGTTAACAGCCAGCGTGATAGATTTTGGCGCCCGGCGATTTTGCCGGGTTCGCTTAACCCACATTTTAGACAGGCGCCCGGCGTTTATCGCATGAACATCCAGCGCCCCGCCCGGTCGATTGTTTCGAGTAACCTTGCGTTTGCGACTTGTCGGCGCCTTGATTTTGATATCGTTTGCAAAATTTGAGATTGCGTCGACGCCTTTTGACCAGCCTTTTTTGACAAGGTTTTTGACTTGCGTTTGATTGCTACAATCGCCACCAAACCAATCTTTATCATGGTAGCTGGCGTTGTACCAGCATTTCCTATCAGCGTCGGTATGGATTGGCGCCGACTTTGCTTTTAGCAACTCGTCGACTGAATCATACTTCAAATGCTGTACTTCAATAGTTTTCATAATAACCCCCGTTTCATGATTGATAATTTCCCGCTCAAACACTTTAAAAAAGCGCCGACCGTTTGACCAGTCGGCGCCTTGTTTGAAGCGCTCAAACTTAAGCTACCTTGTTTTTTTCGTCGGCAGTCCAAGTCGCAAAATATGATTTTTCCCATTTGACCCGGCCCCAACCTAAAAGCCTTTTTTGTTTTGTAAAACCGACCAGCGCCCTTGTGCTCATAATGCGCCCTTCAATTTTTTTGTCGGCGATTTTCTGGCGAATTTTGCGACCCCAAACCAAAACATCGTCGTCAATTAATTTTTCTTCTAGCATTTCTGAATAATCCATTGTAACGGTCCCAGTCACAAACCTATCTAAGACCGATAAGTCAATGGCTTCTTGACCCGTATAAGATGCGCTAGCGTGAGTGACGTTCGTGGCGCCAATGCAAACAAAATCTTTATGCCTTTTAATTTCTGGCGATTCGATTTTGTGCTCAATTCTCATTGCGCCGTTTGCTAGCGCTGAATTGATACATAGCATTGTATCAGCCGACGCCCCGCCCAAATCGTCCAGCAAAAAGACCCCGCCATTTTCATATAAGTCAACAAACGCAACCGAAACATAAGCGAATTGACCGCCCGCCTTGATTGGTAACAATGTACCAGTCAAGTTTGTTTCGGAAACGCCCCCGCTCAAACTGATATGCGCAAACGGCAAGTCCAGCGCCTTTGCGACTTGACCAGCCAGCGTTGTTTTGCCCGACCCCGCTGGACCGACCAGCAAAATATTTTCCCTTGCCCGTGCTAGTTGAATAACATCTTCCAAACAGTCATGCGTTGCGCCGTCAACCTTGACGACCGACCCGTCCAGCTTTTCAACCTTGATAATTTTTTCAACCTTCAAGGTTTTGACCATTTCAGCCGTTGCCGTTGCGACCCGTTCGTCAATCATTTTCTGGATTGCGTCCAAGTCAACCGCTGGCGCTTTGCGTTTGTTTAAAATTTCCATAATTGCCTTTGCGTCGTCGGCGTCGTCGGCGTCGTCGGTAGTGGCTGGATTGTGGACGGTCGGCGCAATCGGCGCTGGCGCCTTGCCGTCGTCAAAAAGTTTTGAGATATCAGCGTCGGTCGCCTTCAAGGCGTCCAAAATTTCAGACTGATTGAAATTGCCCAAAATAAAAGAAACCAGATTTTCTTTTTTATCCGTGCGCCCATCCCGGTCAAGGTCAAATCCAGTTTTGCCTTTGAGCTTCCAGATACTTCTGACGGCGCTTTTCAATTCCCGTGTTGTTGCGTTTTGTAATTTCATAATAACCCCCGAAAAAATAGTGATAAATTTACGCCTTATATAAAGACGTAACCGTTTCCGAAAAAAAACGGTTTGAAGGCCCAATCAAATATCAGGCGCTCAAATCGTTTTTTATCGGTCGCAATAACCGCCCCGGTCATGGCAAGTTAAGCCTTAAAGGCGCTCTAAAATCGGCGCTGGCTTTGTCTAATCGCTTGCTGGTCGACCGTCTTAGATCGTCCGGGGTTTAAATGTGACCCGCCTTGACTTGGAAACGAGTTAAGCTTGTTGCAGATTGTTGATCGCTTTCATTTCCCGGCGTCCAGCCAGTGTATCAGCTGGCGCCAGCGAGTTGAAATCGGCGTCCAGTCGGCCGACGATCAAGCGATTGCCGTTTGCAATCTCAATCACTGAATAATCGTTAGCGCCTTCAACTAGGGTTTGACCCATAAAACGGGCGTCGGCCAACCGACCAGCGAAAACGATATATTCAGATTTGTTTAAAAATTTCATATGCCAATCATAACAAAAGAATAAAAGAAGTACATAGGCAATCGCCTGATTATCAATTTCTTATGGTTGTAAGTTATTAAAAACAAAGGCGCTCAAAACTATTTTCAATTTATTTTACACCCCCGAAAATCGGCGTTTTTTTAGGTCGCCCCGGTCATTTGGCGCAATCGCTAAAACCCGCCCCCAGCAAGGCCGAAAAACGTCAATTTTTCGCCCGACCAGTCCCAGCGCACCTTTGCGCCCGTATTTGAGGGAAACTATTGCTAAAATAATTAGCGACCATAAGCGCTTGTAAGTCATTGGTTTTAAAATCATTACTTGACAAGCCATTACAAAAAAAGAGATAAAAGAAAGCCCTTAGAAAACAGAGAAAAAAAACATATATCCACAAAAAAGGCGGGAAGTAATGAAAACAAGGCTTTAACCGCTGGCGTTTTTCAGCGATTGGATGAAAACCCCTATAAACCAGCCTCAAACGGTTATATAGTGTTTTAAGCCAATCAGCGACGATTTGAGCGCACGACCCCCACCAATGGACCTAGGATACTGATTATCAGGAATATGCGATTTTAGCAAAAAAGTGCCGTTTGGCATGATATTAGCAAAGGCGTTTGGCATAAGTCTTGAATAGTCTTTGACTTCCAGACAAAACCCGCCGACCGACCAGCGCCAGACAAATCGACCAGCCAATCGGTCGACCATTTCCAGCGGTCGCACAAATCCAGCGTTTGATTTTATCGACCAGCGAATCGACCAGCCAGCCAGTTATTCAGGAATTAAATTGACCAGCGCCGACTTAATCAAATCAGCTCATGAGAAGCCACAAAACAGTCAAACCAGCCAGCCAAACAGTCAAGGCTTGCCGTGATATCAAACAAGATAAAAGCGCTTTAAATCGCCCTTGACTGGCGCAAAAAAAAGAGATAAAGGAAGGCGTTTAAAAACAGTCTTTTACGTCCACAGCTTCAAATATTTCAAACAGTCACGACTGTTAAGATGTTGTTCTATATAGAGTTATGATACAAGGCGTTATGTTCCACAAAGCATAGCGCTTTCCAGCCTGTTAGTAACTTTGTGGAAAAGCCAGCTAACTATATGAAAGCAAAGGGAATTATGAACAGTCAAACAGTCAAACAGTCGCAAGTCGTTGTAAACAAAGGCTTTGCTGGTCGACCCCCACCCCCCAAGCCCGCCCACCCCCCGGCGACGTTCGAGTCGTACTACAGCTAGTTTTTTCTTCCCCGGTTAGATTTACACTCCTTGCCTTCTATTAGAAAATAAATAAAATTTTTTTTGATTCTCAATCTGATCTATGGTATCTTAGAGTTTCTATACCTGATAAGGATGAATAAACTGATGAGAAAATCCATAGTGGTGATGGCCCTGTTACTGGGCCTTGGTTGTGTAAGCAGTAACGGCATAGCGCATCTGCCTATTCACAAAAGACCTTACATTCCTTTTGCGATTGAGCAACCGCAGAAAGCGTTTCTCAAGTGTGGTGATGACTACCTCTGCATTTCGCCAGAGCATCTTGAGGGCTTGCGTGTTTACACAATTGAGATGGAAGCGATAGTAACCAAGTACGAGAACGCGACCATGACGTTTAATGACATCAGGTAATGTCTCTTCTGTGAAAAACCGTGACAACCCATGAATTACCGTTATATCCCGCTGTGCATAACGGAAAAAAATATTTTTTATTCTTGAAACCTAATAGAGAACCTGATAGTATCTGAACGCTATGAGGCCAACTTACGAAAAGAAAAGTGATCTGATTAATGAGGCTGGAGTTGCCACGCTGTTTGGAGAGAAGTTTGGCGTGACGATGCTGAAAACATCAGTCCACAACTCTTATGACTACTCGGCATTAGTGGGTGACGTCACGCAGGGTCTTGTGGAAATCAAGTGTCGAACCAATAAACACGATAAATACCGTGACTATCTGATTTCCAAGCAAAAGGTTGATATTGTTATCAGGGAAGCAGAAAATTTTGGTGTCAAGATGTGGCTTGTTGTCCGATTCACCGACGGAGTTTACTATAGGTCAATATCCGAAGTTGATATGCCACTCAAAACTGAGACTGGCGGACGCAAAGACCGTAATGATGCGCGGGACATAGAACCAGTCTATCTAATACCAATAAGAACTTTTCGGAAACTATAACGGATAACTGTTTTAAAATCTGTCTGTACTTCTTAATTATTTATTATGAAAAGGATACAATGCCCACACTGTCGTAAGCCGAAAGAATCATATCGGCACCAACTGGACGACCAGCATGAGGGGGATGGTCGCTTCGCCTGTATAGTATGTTTTGAGTGTAATTTTTTCTTCGTTTATATACTGGGCGACTGGATTGATAGAAAAGGGCAACCATACCTATTAAAAGACTGGAGAAAGAGCGAAATTCAGCAACAGGCGCTGTGATATGGCTGATTATCAGAAAGTCAAAAAATTGGAGACAAAACGTGACCGATCAGTTTAATTTTCTGCATGATGGTAATAAATGGGAAGATGAGTGGGTTGGTATGCCAGAATATTCCAATAAAGAGATAAAACCGTTTAAAACCATAAAAATGCACTTCAAAACAGAGGAAGACCACCTCTTGTTTGCCCAATGTATAGGACAAAACCTCACCGAAAAAACCAAAAGCGCTTGGTATCCCGCGCAGGTCAAAGGACTGAACTCAGCGTATAGATACGTCGATGAATCCTGAACATCCAGTCTATATCGTTTCCAAGGGGCGATGGAAAAGACGACAAACCAGCAAAACCCTTGAATATATGGGGGTTCCGTACTATATCGTCGTTGAACCTCAAGAGTATGACCAGTACGCCAGCGTCATAGACCCAAATAAAATACTTACCCTGCCGTTCAGCAATCTCGGACAAGGCTCGATACCGGCCAGAAACTGGATTTGGGACCATGCCATTTCAACAGGCGCCTCTAAACACTGGATTTTAGACGATAATCTCGAATCGTTTGAGCGTTATAACAACAACAAAAAAATCAAATGTGCCTCTGGAACAGTCATGCGCATAGCCGAGCAGTTCGTCGATAGATACGAAAATGTGCCGTTATCGGGCCTTAATTACGCTATTTTTTGCCCGGCTACTGAAAACCGCCCACCAGTCAGGTTTAACACACGCATCTACTCATGTATCTTGATCTCAAATGACCTAAAGTTTCGCTGGCGCGGTCGCTACAACGAAGATACCGACCTGTCACTACGGGTTCTTAAAGCAGGATACTGCACCATCTTATTCAACGCCTTTCTAGTCGGGAAAAGATGCACTATGGCACAGTCAGGCGGTAATACAGATGAGTTATATGCTGGTGATGGCAGACTGAAAATGGCAGAATCCCTCGTAAAACAACATCCAGACGTCGCCCGCGTCACACGCAAGTTTGGCAGATACCAGCATCATGTTAATTACGCCCCCTTCGCATTAAATAAACTCATAAAAAAACCAGACCTCGATATAGACACCGCCCCAAACGAATACGGCATGGTGCTGAAAAAAATACCACGCTAAAAAATATTTTCTTTCTTGCCTATAGCGGTAGAAACTGATAGTATCTATTATGTCTTCGACCACTTTACCTCCTTTTAGTCGACGACATAAACAGGCAGGGGCGTCTACTTGGTAGGGGGCGCCCTTGCCACCTAATTTGGAAACTGCCATGATGTGCTACAAGGACATGACATTCTGTAATGAAGCTAAATGTGCTAAGTTTGGTGACGAAAAAGACGATTGCGAGAGTTCATTTACCAAAAAAGTTGAATGTCAGGCCAATCAATGGTGGAATAACGCAAAAGAATGGGATGAATCATGGGCAGATGCACCTGTCGCCATGTTTACACACACCCCAGACTGCTTTGAGGCAAAAAAATGATCGAATTTATGATCGTCGTCATAAATATTATTATCATGATAGCAGATGTCCCAACAGTCATACCGGCGATGATTGAGTGTCAACAAACTTCAACAACTACCTGCGTGACATTAACAGGTGAGAGCGTAGTTTCAACTATTAAGCAATAATGCACTGGGTAGAAATTTCTTACAGCCTAGCATCACTACTCAGCGCTTTTTGCGTTGTGTTTGTGTGGCACCATAGATTTGGCGTGCTACTCGGATTGGTTATGCAGTTTGCGTGGATACACTTCTGGCTGTCGACCGGTCAAGAGGGTATAATTATTTTAGATGCCGGTATCTTGGTTTTCTGCGCCATCAAGTACATCAAATATTTTAAAGAAAGGGATCGGTAATATGTTTAAATGGTTTGCGAATATGTCGGCAGCCACACAGTTAATAATTGAACTGCTGGACGCGATTTTAATAACACTACAACAAAATTCGCCAACGCCAGAGGATATGAACCGTCGGGGACGGCTTAAAAAGTTTTACCCGCGTAATGGGGATGGGCAGTAAGATGGAAGATGACTGGTCATGTGATCTATGTGGGCACTTCGGCAAAATGGAGTATGTTCACGGGAAGATACAATGTCCTCGATGTAAACAAATGCCACCGATGGGTGACTGTTGCCAAGGTAGGCCAACAACTGGAGAAGATAAATGTTCGGATGGGGAGAAGCAATAAAAGGCGTTACTAATCTGGATGGTGGAGTTTTATGCCAAAAATCGAAATTAAGCCAATAGATTATGTCAAGAAGCAGTTACAGTCGAAGCGTTACCACGAAAAAACTAAACCAGATCAACGCTACAACAGGCAACGCGACAAAAAAGTGCCAAAAGAACCCGAATGGTACGAAGGCGACCCAAAGTATGAAAAGCCTGAAACAGAGAGTTGACAGCTTCCAGCAAAATAAGCTGTCAGACTTTGAGCTGTTACTACTTGAAATGATTGACGAACTCATAGACCGATTGAAAGATGAAAACATGGACGATTAAAACTACAACGCTAAATCTGTTCAACACAGACTCAAGATGCAACTGTCACCAGAAACATTTGAGAGAGTCATGAGAGAGGAGGGGATTGATGTGGTAGGACCACAATACGGAGCGAACAGAAATCACTTATGGGCGGTAGAAAAATTAGTCGCCGGTAAATGGGTTGTCATGGAAGAGTCAGTAGCCACATCATCAGATGACGCGCAGAAAAAGTTTCGTGAAATTATAAGCAACGATGGGGATGACCGCCGACTGCGCATGGCAGTTTATTCCAGCGTGCCAACCAATGGATCTTGACCCGGTAGCGTTCGCGTGTACCAACGTCGGCATAGGGTTCTGTGTGTCATGGCTGTTGTCGCATTACTTTATCCCGTGGTTTTTAAAAATAGATCGCGACCATAAGAGAGCTACTACGATCACAGTCGTCTATACGATTGTGGCGTTAATCAGGAATGTCATTATATATGACATCTTTACTAACTAAGAAGCTATAACTATCTAGGAGTACATTATGCCAAACGGAATTTGGATGCTTGGAAGACTGGTCAAAGACCCGGAATTGAAATACACGGCAAACGGAGATGCGGTATGCAACTTCAGTGTTGCGGACGACGTCGGCAAAGACAAGACGGTCTTTCATGATTGTAATGCGTGGAAAGAAACCGGGGAACGTATTAACGAATGGATGAAAAAAGGCGACAAGATTTTTTGCGCAGGTCGCGTGAATCAAGAGAACTGGGAGAAAGACGGCCAGAAGCGCTCACGCAAAACAGTCACGGTTTTTCAGTTTAATAACCTAATGCCAAAACAGGGGACAGGTAGCGATGCCCCTGATGAAGACATACCTTTCTAGGGGGATTCATGCAGGAAACGCTTACAGAAGTTGAGGCACTGGAGATGCAACTTGGTCTATTGCGTTTTGAACTTGCAAACGTGAGGCCACGATTACCAACAGTCAAGCGTCCATTTACATATCAAGAGGCGATTGTCGAGCAAGGGTATAATATAAGGTGGGAGTGGGTCACGAAGGAGATGGATGCTTCTTTGCAAGCGTTCGGAGCGCCGGGTGGTTGTGAGGCACGCGCTTATGACTTAGGCCAGTTAATAAAGTTGTTGAAACAGGATATTCTTGCGCTGGGTGGTTCGGTCGCTCTACCGTAATTCTATCTTGTAAATAAGAGTGATAGGGATGTTGAGTTTCCCCCGGAACTCTTCGTCTCTATTATCCACGCGCTCGTCATTGGCGAGTATGAGGGTCTTGCGACGCTGTATCACTTGCATACCCATATAATGGCCCAGAGTCCCGTACTCTGGGTCTTTATGTTTGCTGATAAGTTCCTCGGCAGAACCATCTTCAGTGGGGTCGGCAGATGGGTCGGGCCAATAAACTTTCACCCAATCTCCAACAGCCAACTTCTTTAGCTGACGCTCAATCTTAGTCGTTGCGGAGCGTTTTGTAGGCGATGTTTTCTTCCTGCTGTTTGCCATTGTCTTCCATTTCGTCAAGGATTAAAACACCCATCAACGCATACACGCCTAAATCAATAAACGCGTCACGCACAGACTCATTTACCAAGTTACCATTCCTGAAATAGTTTTCGATCCGCTCTATCTTATCCTGCATACGAATGAACGTCCCGGTGATTGGGGGCAGGTTTAATCGCTCGCAACCCTTTAAATTTTTCAGCGGGTCTTCGGCTGTTGCGTAGTCGGTATTCTTTTGGTCATGCAGATTGCCAATCTCTTTTAATATTTCGTTGAACTTCGGATTTCTCATTTACGCACACCCACCCATTCTTTAGAAGATTTTTCGTTGCTATGTTCGGCGAAGACAGGCATAGAAATAGTAATTCCCTTTTCCGTCGTCAGAAATAGCGCCTGTTGAGGTTTCTCAAATGGCAGGTTTTTTTGATAAGCGTACTCATCATACCCCTTTAGGCTCCCGTTGACTATAATTTTGGACATCTGGATCAGCTGGTGCCAGTGTCCCATTATCATCGTGTCGTATTCCATGTCGATCTGGTTGTTACGCGCCCTTTTCCTGTAGTCACCCCGGATAATAGGACCAAGAGGCCCAATAACGCCGTCACCACCAAAGAACTGATCCCCATGCGTGAGCAAGAACCGGTGGTCGTAAATACGGTATAAAGCATCGGAACTGTCTGATATATAAAAGGTTACACGTTTATCTTTGTCGTAGTGACGCTCCAACAGTCGGTACAACATCCAGTCAAAGTTCGTAAATACGCGATACTTGTTGCGTGGCTTGCGGGTTCTGCGTCCATGATTACCTACGACGCACGGCAGGAAGATATTATTAAATTTCTCTAACAGCGCATCTAAACACCAGATCATAACATCCAGCATCTGGACAACAGCCATCAGAATAGGAGTCTCGTTTGTTTCTGTGATTTCTTCATGCAGATCATCGCCAGAAAACATATCGCCCCCCAGCGCCAGAACAATTCCGGGGTACTTGGGGTTGACTACATGGTTAAAAAGCAAATCTACGGCACTTGAGACAGTCGTTCTTGCGCGTTTCTTGCAAATTTTTATGTTATAGGCGTTATCAGCGCCACCGACCTGTTCAGGGACAACTATTTCAGAAAAATGCCAATCAGAGAAAAACAACGTCGGGACGCCGGGAAGAGTGTTCTTTTTGGGTGGTGCTATGAGCCAGTCTGGGGGGCTTGGGCTTAGGTTGGTTAATTTGAGTATGGTCTTTTTTATAGTGACCGCATCAACCTGCTCAACTTCGATATTTCTGAGGTCCGTCTTCAGGTCGCGTACTTGGCGCCGTAACTGCGCCACTTCTGTCTCGGTAGGTTCGACGCTTGGCTTCAGCCCTTTCTTACGCCCGTTGTCATTCCGGTTGCGCAATGTTGTTTCGGGTATACCAGAGGCTTTGGAAGCCCTATAGGAAGTCCCATATAGATGAATAAGGTTAATCGCTTCCTGTAGGTCTTTCTCAGAGTCAGTTGCCATAGGCTCTCCCCGCTGATGAAAATTTTTATAGTACCCTTTTCGGGCTAATAATTCAATTGGTTGAAGGATAGCCTAAAAAAAACCAAAAAAAGAAAACAAATAAAATAATAGTATCTTTTGGAAACTATTGGTGCTATATTGCATTTTGTTTTTATCTTTAATTTTACGAGGAGATTTATCATGAGTAAAACGATTGCCGAGTTAAAAACAGAAACCGAGGCAGAAATTTCAGCATTACAAGTTAAGTTGTCGGTGCTAAACCAGCTTGATGAGCCGACCGCGCCACAGAAAAGAGGCTCATGCAAAAAGAGAGCCGTGGCTACGCCATCTAGACGCGCTGGTGGCAAGGGTAACTATGGTGAGGCGCGTCTGCAACTGCGCGACGAGTACCAGATAGGGTCCATCAAGCAAGCGGTCAGTCTTGCCGTTAAACAGGCAAATTTTGCCGGGCCATTTAGGGCGCGTGACGTTGCAAACCGGATTGTGAACTACAAAGGCTTGCGAACCGTAAGTCAGATACACGCCAGCATTGCCTCTGCATTGGAAAACTTACGCAAAGACAAAGTGGTGATTAAAACAGGTTCTGGAACATTTGTGGCGGGGAAACACGCGGAATAGGAGAATTATGAAAATTGCTATTATTGGTTTGGGCGACACCAAAAAAGATGCCCCGTATGATGACCCGGAATGGGTTAAATATGGATTGCCGTGGGATGATAAGTGGGAGTCATACCAGCGACTGTTTGAAATGCACTCCGACCATGTCGTAAATATTTCACTGGCGATGTTCCATGATGAATATTGGGATGGTGAAAAGATCAAGGTGATATCGCATAGACCACAAGAATATGGCGAGATCCTCCAGAGCATTACGAAAAACCCGGAACAAAAGCTGTATATGCACGAAGAGTACATGAAGGGGGTCACACCATACCCCTTCAAACCAATCAATGCTGACATTGGACACGACTATTACATTTCATCTGTGTCCTATATGTTGGCGATGGCTATTCACGAAATATCAGTTCGTCTGGGCAATGCAGACGAGGAACATGAAATTGGCATCTGGGGAGTGGATATTTGTGTGGATGGTGAGTGGGTTTATCAACGCGCCAACAACGAGTTTTTCATCGGGCTGGCACAGGGGCGTGGCATTAAAGTGACCTTACCGGCAGGGTCGATGCTGATGAAGTTTGTCCCTATGCCAGTCCGCTTCGGCGCTGTTGAAATAGTCTACCATGAGCGTTATGGAATCTTAGGGCCAGAAGAACAACACTTCAAAAGAATTGAAAGTCCTGAAGAACGCCGAAATGGATTCTTATGATGCCGACGAAGATGATATGTATTGGGTTGACCCGCGATGTTGCGGTCGCCTGTTTATGATTTATATTAAAGACGCAAGCTGGGCTGCTGGGCACTTGAGAGTTATGCGTTGCCCATTTTGTGGCGAGGAATTTAAACCGAGTCTTGACATCCCAGACTCAAAGATCAATTAACACAGTGTAAAAAAGGGGTCGGGGGTTATCTCCCGGCCCCGACTTATTTGGAAGGGGGGATTATGTTCCCATGCAAAATTTATGATGGCAATGGCAAGCTCAAAAAAACAGTAAAGGGCGAGGAGTTGCACAAGGCGTTTTGGTCAACGCTCGCTCTCAAGGAAACAAAGAAACACCTTGTTAAGAACGGTGAGAAGGCAACCTGTAAGCTCTGCAAAAAAGAGTACATACGCAAAACAGGTGGCACCCGGTATTGCAACGACCCGTGTGAATCTATCTACAAGCCTAAAGAGATATCCCACTAGAATGAACAAAGACCAGATGGTCAAAAAGATGTGGCGCCGGTGTTCCTGCACCGCGCCTGAATGTGCCAGAGCAATTGACGCTATTGGCGACTTCATAATTGAAGAGTTGGCATCCAGCGGAAAAAAAGTTATGATAAACGGGTTTGGTAAGTTTTTCATAATGACATGGAAGGGGAAGCAGTATCCAAGATTCACCCCTTCCAAAACATGGATGCGACGATTCAATGAAAAAACCAAGAAAACGGGGAAGACCAGAAGGAAGCAAAAATAAACGTAAAGTTTACCAGCCTAATGACCAGATGCGCGACATGGTTGCAGTTATGCTCGCCGGTGGAATCCAACAACAGACAATTTATGTAGGACTTGGTTTGACAAAGAGCGTATTTGAACGCGCTTTCAAAACCGAGATAGCGCACGGGTGCGACCACGCCAACAGTAAAGTCGTGGGTAAAGCCTTCGAGAAGTGCATGGAAGGCAATGTCCCGATGCTCCAATTCTGGTTAAGCCGACGCGCTGGCTGGAAAGAGACAACAGTCAGCGAGGTGACTGGTAATCAGACTGTTGATATGACTACGACATCCATGACGGACAAGATGCAGAGGTTTGCCAAGCTGATAACCACATTCAAGACAGCTAAAGACGCTCAAAAGTCTGAAAATAAGATTCGCAAAATAGCTGAAATGAAAGACCAAGCGGAGACTGGATAATGGGAGCAATATTTAGAAGGACCACGCTAGAGAGTAATCGCGAAGCTATAGCGCCAGTCGCAACAGCCCCGGCGGTTGCCAAAACAGCGCAACAGTCACAAGCCACATCTGGCACACCACAATCTTCATTGAGGCTCGGATAATTATGCCAGCATCAGCATCTCTGAAATTCCTAGCAGAAAAGAACTTCCCAACTTCTACTGCGATTTCCGGCGGTACACCAGAACCGCCAGTTGTCCCATTATTGCAGCAAACACCGAAAACATCCGGCACTCCACAGCCATCGTTTATAAAGCAAAACAAAAGGAGCCTTGGTAAATCTGCCAGACCAAGAGCGAAGCAGGGGAATAGGGCCGCGCTATTAAGCGATAGTGACGAGCCGAGACTGGGATGACGGTAGCTATATTATTTGTGATTCTGAATATGACGACAATAAACAATCCGATCAAGGAGGCCCAGCATGACCGTAAGGAAGAATCCTAATAGAGATAAAACAGGTGACTTCGTGAGCGCGGGAGGATTCCGCTCTGTCGGCACTGGTGGTAGAGGCGGAGCCAAGGTTTTGAGTAAAGCGACTAAGAAGAAGCTGGAGAAGAAAGCGAAGAAGGTTGGGGATAAGAAAAAGAAAGAAGACGCCACGCCCCCATTTAAGAAGAAGACCGTACAACGACGACACGTAAAGAAGGAAAAATCCAAGGAGTTGAGAAAAGGAACGCCTTTAAATCAGCCTCTCAACCGAGCATTACTGCTGGACGCTACTGCGAAAGCTAAGAAGAAGGTCGCGCAGACGGCGTTAAGATTTGCTAGAGAGGACGAGTCTCCTAAGATTTACAAAGACGGGGTACTCTCCGTACCGAAGAAGTTTTTAAAAGCTGACAAAGATTTTGCAAAGGCTAAACAGAAAGCGGCGCGGCGCGTAGAAAAAATCAAAGACAAGCAGAAAAAAGTTGTTAAGAAGAAGAGGAAGAGGAAAGAACTGACAGAGGACGCCAAAAAGCGAAGGAACTAAATGGCAACTAAAAGGAAAACCAAGGCGAAGTTGGTTATACCGGTATGCAACTAATAGTAATTATGTGGATTATAACCCTCGGAACTCTCGATGGGCAAGACAAGGTTTACAACGGAACCATTGACGACTGTTTGCGCGACGCGTTAGCGTTTAACTCACAGCAAAAAGAAGCGTTCGCTGGCTGTTACATAACAACA
>Ga0080013_1003647_pt1 | contig 15951 bp, 20 predicted proteins | sample ETNvirenome_6_85_FD_69236 | JGI IMG/M metagenome (GOLD analysis project Ga0080013, IMG submission 69236) | Marine viral communities from the Pacific Ocean - ETNP_6_85 (SPADES assembly) (version 2) | ecosystem: Environmental > Aquatic > Marine > Oceanic | place: Pacific Ocean | collected 2013-06-19
GAACTACAATAATCATAAAGTTGTGTCTATTGAACCATTTAAAGTCATTGATCTTTACGATCTAACAGTTGATGGTTATAAAAACTTTGCAACTGATAGCGTTATTTCACATAATACACCTGAGATCGCAGGTGCATTAGACATATATGCTGAAGAGACAATTGCTGCTGATGAGCAAGGAAAAGTATTGCATGTTTATTCAGAAAATTCAGAAATAAAAAGACTTCTCGGTGAGATGTTTTATGATACGCTTAATGTTGAATTTAACTTAGCAGCATGGACGCGTAATCTTGTGAAATACGGAGATTTCTTCTTATTCAACGATGTAAGTCCCGAGTATGGAATTATAAATGCTTTTCCTTTACCTATATCAGAGGTAGAAAGAGAAGAAGGTTATGATCCTAAAGACCCGATGGCTGTTCGTTTTAGATGGGTTACACAAGGTAATAAGATATTAGAGAATTGGCAAGTTTCTCATATGAGATTACTAGGTAACGATGCATTTTTACCATACGGTTCGTCAATACTAGAGCCGGCTAGAAGAATATGGCGACAATTAATATTATTAGAAGATGCTATGATGGTCTTTAGAATAGTTAGAGCACCGGCAAGACGAGCTTTTTATATTGATGTTGGAAATGTACCACCAGAAGAAATACAAAATTACATGGAACAAGCACAATCTTCTCTTAAGAAATCTTCTGTGGTCGATAGAAATACCGGGCGAATTGATTTGCGATATAATCCTTTGTCAATTGATGAAGATTACTTCATACCGGTTAGAGGCGGAGAAAGCGGAACTAAAATTGAAGATATTGGTGGGCAATCAATCACAGGTGAAACAACTGACGTCGAGTATATTCAGAAAAAATTATTTGCTGCGCTTAAGGTACCGAAGGCATATCTTGGTTACGAAGAGGGATTAGGTAGTAAAGCAACATTATCTCAGCAAGATATACGATTTGCAAGAACTATAGCAAGGATACAGAGGACTGTGCTAGCTGAAATGAATAAACTTGCAATTATACACCTATATTGCAATGGTTATACCGGCGAAGACCTCTTAGATTTCAATCTATCGTTATCTACGCCATCAACTATAGCACAAATACAAAAACTTGAGCTTATAGAAAAGAGATTTACAGCAGCACAAACTGTTACAGGTGTTGGTAATGCAACAGATAGAAGGTGGATTCAAAAAAATATTTTAAGACTAAGTGATGAAGAAATTGATAATATCAAAACCGGCCTCAAGGAAGACAAGCAATTTGATTTAATGATTGAAGCTGTTACTCTAGAATCATCTGCTGAAGATGGCGCTGTAGCAGGAGATGATGAACCCTTTGGCGGAGGTGGTGATGACTTATTTGGAGGAGACGAAGGTGATGCACCCGATCTAGCAGCTGAGCCTCCTGCTGAAGAAGAACCGCCTGATACAGGAGGTGAAGCACCGCTAGCAGAACTTAAGATAGACGATGAAGAAACACCAATCAGGGTAGCACAAAATATTGCAAGAATAACACAAGGACTGTTATCTGAAGACGACGTAAAGGAAAAACAAAAAAAAGCAGAAGAAAAAATTAAAGAAAAAAGAAGAAAAAGACAAACAAAGGAATTAACTGGTACTGACCAGCTTGATATAGCAGGTGAAAACAAAGGGAATAAAAATGACCATACAGGCATGAAAAGAGAAATGTCTGATTTGAAACAATCTTACAGTCTTTCGGAAAATGATGAGGATCAATTAGATTTAAATGAATACTTAGATAATAAGATACAACAAAACGCACAAATGAGTGGACGTATAAAATCTGCACTAAATTCACTTGATGATCATATCAATTCGTCACCTAAAATACTATTTGAAGAAAATGAAATAGGAGGAACAGATGAAACATAACAAAAAAAGAAACGTAGGTGTTGTTTATGAACTTCTCTTAAACTACATTGCTGAGAATGTCATAAACAATAAAGAGCGTAATGCAAAAAAAGCTATTAAGATAATTGAACGTCGATTCAAAAAAGGTACTGAACTTTATAAAGAATTGCGTATATTTAATGCTTTAGTTAATTCCACAGTTAGCGGAACACATATTGCAGCTAGCGTATTAACTGAAGCGAAGAATGCGGTTAAAAGATTTGACAATAAAAAATTAATAAATGAAAAATCCCTACTCATCAAAGATATTAATCACGTTTTAAAAGAAGATAATTTTTACAATTGTAAAGTTAAAAATTATAAAAATTACGCAACAATCCAGACATTATTCAACGAGTGGCAAAAAGGCGATAACTCTAATCTTAGAAAAGTAATAGAATACGAAAAAAATATTGTTGAACACTTATTACAAGAAAAATTAGACAAAGATGTAGAAATTTTAGACCCACGTGCTGATCAGTTAGTTGTTAATCTTCTATCAAAGAAAATAAATGAAAAGTATGATGCATCATTAACAACACAACAAAAGAGCATTATAAGAAATTATGCTTTATATTCCAATGATAAAGATAAGTTTAGAGAATATTTAGCTAATCTAAAAGAATCTACGCTTAAATCAATTAAAGCTTTTAAAGAAAAAACTGATAATCAAGTTTTACTTTCTAAAATCAATGAAGTTTACAAAAAAGTTGATATCATTTCTTTGCAAGAAGTAGATGATTCTATTGTTGAGAAATTCATGACGTTATCTAAGCTTAAACATCAACTTATGGGGGATTAAAGATGTCTGAAGATAAAAAACTATTAAGAGAGTGGACTCCTTTCGAATACGATAAAAAGCTTATATTAGAACAACGTGATGCTACTGGCAAGATGATGTTAAAAGGTATAATACAAAGAGCAAATACACTTAATCAAAATGGAAGAATATACCCGCAGTCAATCTTGGAAAGAGAAATTATTAATTATCAAAAGCTTATTAAAGAAAACAGAGCATTAGGTGAATGTGATCATCCAGAGTCATCTGTTGTTGAACTTAAAAACGTTTCTCATATTGTTAGAGAAGCTTCTCTACGAGGCGATGATGTTTTTGGAATCATTGAAATCCTTAATACGCCGGCGGGAAAAATAATTCAATCGCTTATTGAAAGTGGTGTAACATTAGGTATATCATCAAGAGGAGTTGGATCAACAAAAAGACAAGGTGACACACAAATTGTGCAAGATGATTTCCAACTCATTTGTTTTGACATGGTATCAGAACCTTCCACACCGGGTGCTTTTATGATGACTGAGTCTAAAAAAATATCTTTAAGCGATGTTGATAAGAATTTTAACAAAACTGATAAAATTGATAGAATATTTAATGATATATTGAGGTGGTAGATGGCAAAATTATCAAAAAGTATTTTAAAAGAAATTGTAAAAGAATGTATTGTTGAAATATTTGCTGAAAGTTTTTTTGATAAATCAACAAGTGATGAAATTATTAATGAAAGTTTTTCTAGACAAAATAACAGAACAAGACATAATACTTCTAGTCCTAAAAGACCCAAACCTTCACAAAATACACAATCTAGATCTAAACACTTAGATAGTATTTCTTTTGGAAAATCTGAGTCACAAAAAAAAGAAGCAATTAATCAACAAACACAACAATCAATAAGTCGACTAACAAACGATCCAGTCATGTCTGAGATATTTAAAGATACAGCTAGCAGTACTTTAAGAGAGCAAGTTGGAGCTGACTCTCAAAGAGGAATGTCGATTAAGTCTGGTGGTGATGCAGCTGCGCTTAAAGCTTATAATTCTGACCCAACTGAATTATTTTCTGAATCTGCTAGTAAGTGGGCACAATTAGCATTTGCTGATCCGGTAAAAAAATAAGAAAATATTTTTCGGGATTGATATTTAGAATTGTGATCTAATTTACAAAAAAGGAGTTAACATGGCTAGAGTAAAAAAGCTTACACCACAAGTTATTAAAAGAATAATCAGTGAAGAAAAAGCTAAGATTAAAAAGGCAAAGTCCAAAAAACGAAAAGTATCATTAACAGAGTCTAGAATAGATCAAGTTACTAAATTAGCTTTACTTGAAGTTAAACAAATGCTTAAGCTTAAAAAGATTAGAAACTTAAGAAGAAAACTTAAGAAAAAAATAGCGTCGAGATAAAATTATGTCTACTTTAAAGCAAACGATTGTTGAGTATGCAAATGTTATTCAAAAGAGCAAAGGTACTAGCAATACCGACAATCTTAAGAAACTATTTCCTGACTCTCCCATCTATAAAGGTGAAATGTCTGATAGCGAACGTGTAGAATTTTATCAAGATATAGTTCTAGATGCAGAAAATGTTGCTGGTTACGGTGTAAACAATTACAGCATGAATTTTGAAAATGGCGTTCCTAATTTTGAAAATGTAGAAACAGGTGGGAATGGTTTGCCTGCTTCTCCGTATGCACCGAATTTAACTAGCCCAGGTCCAGGATCATCGAATGCTAATGATCAAAGAGAGATGGACCGTGAGATAAGAAATGTTGATGCAATTAATAATTTCGGTACCGGTCTCGGAGGCCTAGTTTCGCCGGCGAAGACCACAAAAAATATAGCTAATATGAAAATAGGAAGTTATATTTCAGGTAGATCTTTTCAAGGTTCTGACGGTAAAAATTAAGTATGTTTGATATTATATTCGAGTACTATCGGCTTAACAATTATGACACAAATGCTGGGGGTGGTATTACACTAACTCCAAATAAAGTCTTGGGTCTGACTGTGGGTAATTCGCGCCCTATGTACAATTATGATGTAGAACCAATAGAAGAAGATGATGATATAGAAATAGATGATGCTAGCTTAGAAGCTATATCTAAAAAATTATATAGACCTGTCTATTCCATTGATAGGAAAAGATCAGATCCATCACATACAAGCGGTAATATGAGACAAGCAGGCGCGCTTAATGAAAAAAGTGATCATACAAATACAGCGACAAAAGGAATGATTCCATTTAGACAGCGTAAATTTGATGGGCCACCTGTTGGAGGTGGAGGATCAGGTCAAGCTTTTCGAACAACAGGCAACTTAAGAAAGACTGGGACACTATTTGGTACAAGTAGGGCACCTATTTTTTTAGATGATGAAGATCCTGTTGATTTTGACTACAAAAGTACTGATCCTATGGAGCGAGCTTTCTTGAAACAACAAAGAAAGATGAAAAAGATGAAAAAACGTATAAAACAGCTCAATAAATAAATTGTTATTTTTAGTTTTAAAAGAATATGTATACAAGATAATAAATTTGGAGTAAGACAATATGTCTAATAAACTTTACGAAGAAGCATTAGTCGATGCTAAAAAAATAAGAGAAGTTGCAGAAGAAAATGCAAAAAAAGTTATTCTTGAGTCTGTAACACCTAAAATTAGAGAATTTATCGAGTCTCAAATTTTAGAAAAAGAAGACAAAGAAGACAAAGAAGACAAAGAAGACAAAGATGAAGATGATAGGAAAGACAACGAAGGCGAACCAGATAACGAAATGGTTGAATTGGATGAGTCTGCTATACATACATTGTTAGATATGATAAATTCTGGGCAAGATAAGAATCTAGATCTTAGCTACGCACTGAATGAAGCAATGAATCGACTTTCTTCTGATGAACGGAAGAAATTATCGAATATAACACAAAAAATGAATACAAACGTGGAAACTTTAAAAGGTGATGACCTATATACTATTAACGAGGAGAAAAATATGCCTAATAGAGAAAAGTTTTATGAAATCGACCTTAACACATTAAGAAATGCATTGAGTGAAAACACTGATTACTTAACAGAAGAGGACGAGGATCTAGATATGGAAATGGAAGCTATGCCTCCTGAAGAGGATGATGAAATGATTGCAGACTTGCCTGAAGGTGAAGATGGTGATAATATGGTTTCTAAAGACGATATTGAAGCTCAAATTGAAGAGCTTATTGCTGATTTAGGATTAGAAATTGGTGGTGAACCGGCAGAAGACGTGGACATGGAAATGGACATGGAAGAACCTGAATTAGACTTAGAATTAGATGCTGAAGAAGATGAAACTCTTGAAGAGGTATTTGAAGTAGACCCACGAATGCTACAAAACGAATTGAGAAGAATCAGAAGAAGAGTTAACGAGGCCAAAGGTCAAGGTTTAGCTCATGAAGCTGGTGGCATCGCAAAAGATTATGAACATCTTTACGGTGGAAAAGGATCTGCTAATGCTAAAGGCGGAGACTTTGGAGGCGGTAAGCCCGGTAAAGACGTTCTTGCAGAGATGAAAAAAGCTTTGCGTAATCAGAGACGAAATAATTCGTCTTTGCAAAATAAGCTGACAAAATACAGAAGTGCTGTTAATACACTTCGTGAGCAGTTGGAGGAACTTAACCTTTTTAATGCTAAGTTACTCTATGTAAATAAATTGCTTCAAAATAAGACCATTAGCGAGTCGCAAAAACGTTCTATCGTTCAAGCACTTGACGAAGCTAAAGATCTAAGAGAAGCAAAAGTTCTTTATAAAAGCTTAACTGAGTCATTTGGCCAAGCTAAGTCTTCTAAAGGGACGCTTACAGAATCAACCCGCTTGGGAGGTTCATCTAGAACAACACGATCAGCTAGTTCAACACAAGCTAGCGGTGAAGTTAATAGATGGGCAAAACTTGCAGGTCTTAAATAATTAATTAACTGCTATTCACATTAAGGAGAATTAAAATGGCACGAAATATTACAATGAATCAGCTTACTGAGGGTATTCGAGAGAGACACTTGGGAACTGAAAGAAATAGACTAGTTGAAAAGTGGACCCGTACAGGTTTGCTTCGTGGAATGGGTGAACATCATCGTGAAACCATGTCACAATTGCTTGAAAATCAAGCAGCACAACTTCTTAGAGAAGCTAATACTCTTGGATCTGCAGGTAGTGATAGCGGACAAATTGATGGATTTTCAAACATCGCATTCCCAATTGTAAGAAGAGTTTTTGGAGGATTGGTTGCTAACGATCTAGTATCTATTCAACCTATGTCACTTCCATCTGGACTTCTTTTCTATCTTGATTACACTTACGGATCTGATGTTGGTGGTGACACTGCTAATGATGGATCACAAGCTGGAACAACAGGTGCTGGTGATAAAGTAACATATCAAAAAGGTCAATCACTTTATAATAACCCTGCCGGTAAAGGTATTAGAACAGGATCTGATGCTGTTGGTGGTCAATATGATCTTGTAGGTACTTCTTATTCACAAATTCACGGTACAAAGAAATTAGCATGTGGTGATGCTGGATATGCACACATAGGTGCTTTTGGTACTGCTGCAGCACAATCTTATACAAATGATGCAAATGTCGGAGTCGCAGGTGCGGATGGTAAGCTTTTACAATTCGATCCACAAGTTGCACAGCACATTAATGATGGAACGTTTAATTACCAGTTTTTAGTTCTGTCTGCTTCTGAATTCCAAGAAGATGCTGCTTCAAATAGAAGATTAGATCCAACTGCAATTAAGTCTATTGCACTACACAGTTACGACGGAACAGCAACAAACAATGCTGCTAATGGTTTGACTGTACCTAATTCAGCTGTTCAATCAGGTAATGGAATCTTAAATATTAGACGACTTAATCAACTAGGTACTGTAAGTGGTGATCCTGGTAGCATTACCTTTACACCTGATCCACTTAAGTCACTGACTGATGTAGATGCTGCTGTTCTATTTGTCGTGCAAGGTACAAATGCGCAAGATGTCAAGGCAGAATCCGGTAATACATTAGATTTGACAGCTTCATTTGTTATTTCTGACAGTGTTGTTGCTTCTAACAATAGCGGAACCGGTTCAACTTTGGTTATCCCTGGGTTTGAATCAAACTTCCAATCAGATCCAGAACCTGTAATTCCTGAAATTGACATCAAGATCGAATCTATCGCAGTTACAGCGACTACACGTAAGCTAAGAGCTCGTTGGTCACCAGAACTTGCGCAAGATCTTAATGCTTATCACTCATTGGATGCTGAGGTTGAATTGACCCAGATTCTTTCTGAGCAGATTGCATTGGAAATCGATCGTGAGATTCTTAATGACCTTCTTGTTGAAGCAAAAGGTGCTAACTTCTATTGGTCACGTGCTCCTGGTAAATTCGTTAATAAGCGAACTGGTGCTTCTCAAGAATTGGCTTCTACATTGGCAACTGGACCTCAGTTTACTGGTACAGTTCGTGAATGGTATGAAACGCTTGTTGAAACTATCATTGACGTTGGAAATGAAATTCATAGAAAAACTCTTCGTGGATCTGCAAACTTTCTTGTTGTTTCACCTGAAGTAGCTACAATCTTTGAAGCTTCAGTTCTTTACAAGCCAACAATTAAAATTGATGGTCAAGGTCAAACCGGTCCTGAATTTAACATCGGGTGTCAATCTATTGGTTCTCTTTCAAATCGTTTCACCGTTTACAAAGATCCTTACTTCCCTAGAAATAAGATCCTTGTAGGTTATAAAGGTGGATCATATCTTGAAACTGGATACGTTTATGCTCCATACGTTCCGCTTATTGTTACTCCTACAATCTTCGCTCCTGAGGACTTCACACCTCGTAAAGGTGTAATGACTCGTTACGGTAAGAAGATGGTTAGAGCTGACTTCTACGGAACAGTAACATGTCTCGATATGGATATCATCTAATTTAATTAGAATTTATTCAGTTGAGTTTTGTTAAAAAAATTGGCACCTTTTAGGTGCCTTTTTTATTTTTTATTACTGAGCTAGATATTTAATATTAAAAGGAGAAAATATGAGTCGACTTACAAGAAGACATCTTAGACGTCTTATTAAAGAAGAGTATCACAATGTAACAAAGCCTAAACAATTAAATGAAAGTGCAGCCTTAGCTGCAGGTTTAGGGTTTACTGCTATAGTAGGAATAACTGCTATATTAGGTTATTTAGATGCTAAATTTCACGTACCGACAGATAGATTAACAGGAGATCCTTTACATGTACAAGAGTATGATGCTCTTGGTAAAGCAATAATAGATGGAGCGAAACCTGAAGATGCTGTTGTTGCAGCATTGAATAAAAATTCAAAGATAGCTGATAGCTTTATATCCTCATCAGTTCCTGTTGATGATGTTAATACTTATGAACAAAATCGCGGGTATTCAGATAAATACGGAGCTCAAGATCCTACATATGACGGGTATGATAATCTAGGTCTTTACGAAAAAAGATCAAGAAAACGTAGAAGATATTAACTCACTTCTTTCATTGATATAGAAACATGTTTGATTTTGTAACTGTGTGTGAAAACCATACCACTTAATCAAATATGTTTCATTTTTTATATCTACAATTAGACCTTGTAAGTCTAGATTGTGTTCTTTGTTTGTGTAGCGTATTATGTCGCCTTTCCTAAAGTTTTCATAAGACTTAAATTCTACCTTAGGAGTGTCAGGAAAGTAGTAGTCTTTTGAAATATTCCAACAAAAGCTAAAAAGCCCTAAAACTACTGTTAGTGCTGTTATATTTACAAATATCATATTTACCTCTTTATAATTATTATAAACTAAAACATTTATATTTGCACGTGCTATTTATAAATTTATTATTTTTTGTATAATATTATTAGGAGAAACCATGTTTTTACATTTTTTATTATCATTATGCTTTGCGCATCCTCATGAATCACCACAAATTCAGGTAAATGAACAAACATTGACCGGTCCCGTTATTTATATAGCAGACCCGATTTATGGACAAGTAAGAAATAGAAGCGTTGTATTAGATCCTCTAGTACTTTCTATTCTACCTAGACATGCAAACAGTACATTCTTAAAAGGACATGATGATATACATGTATATGCTGGTATTAATATAAAGAGTTTGACAGAATGTAACTATGAAGATGACCCACTGTATTGCGGAATTGAAAATGGTAATTGGACATTAACAACATTCATCGATGAAACTCCTGATGTTGCAATGCTTGTTTTGACTTTATATAATAATAGAGGAATGATCATCGGTTCATCTACACACACGAAGTATAAGGAAGAAAAGTGTGATGTATTACAAAAAGAGACAAATATACGTGGTAATGGTCCGAAAGGTGCTTATAGTCAAAAGATAGAAGAAAAAGCAACTGGTGTGTGTGAAGATGTAGCGCCACTTATTGATATGCACATGGTTAACCAAGCAGCAATGAGCTTATATTTAGGCGTTAAGTAAACGAGGTTGCTTATGGTGAAACGTTTACACAAAACTTGTGTATATACTCACTTAACCTGTTATAATAAGTACATATTAAAGGAGCTTAAATGAAAGTAAAAATTAAGATGTTATATCCGGATGCTACACCTCCAAAATATGCACACCCGGGTGATGCTTGTGCTGATGTGTATGCATTTTCAACAATGCCAGATGACAACGACAATGTGGTGATTGGGTTAGGGTTTGCAATGGAGATACCCGAAGGCCATGTAGGTTTGCTATTCCCGCGTTCTTCAATTGCAAAAACAGGTCACAGCTTTAGAAATAGCGTTGGTGTTATCGACAGTGGGTATCGTGGTGAGCTAATGATTAAATTATCTAAAGAAGACGGTAGGGGTTATTACAGTATTAACGAAAGAGTAGGGCAACTAATGATTTTACCATACCCACAAATAGAGTTTGAGCAAGTAGAGCAGCTTAGTGACACAGCACGTGGAAAAGGTGGTTTTGGATCTACAGGAAAGAGTTAAGAAAAAACAGTTAGAGACACATAATTATAACTAAGACATTTTTAAAGGAGAATTAAAATGGCATTAAAGAAAAAAGAAGAAGTAGATTGCGCAACTGAGTGTGCAGCACTAAAAAAAGACGTCGCAACACTTAAAAAAGAAATTGCTGCACTTAAAAAAGAATTAAAAGCAAAACCAAGTGGTGGAGCAGATCCAAGAGTTGAAAAACTAATTAGTTTTCTAAAAGATCATAATCCAAAATGGAAAATAAAATTAGATAATTTAGGTGTTTAGACATACTTAGTATTAGGCCTGGCACATAGCATAAAGGCGACCCCACCGTCGTGTCGGAATCATGTGGACAAGTAATCTCAAAATTTAATGGAGGAAATTATGCCAAAAGTATTATACACAACAGCAAAAGGTTTATATCAAGAATCAGGTTCACAAGTTTATTTACCTAATGCATTTACATATAAGACAGATACAGCTACAAGTGATTATTCAGATTTAGCTTACGGAAATCATGTAATAATGGTAAATGCAGCTCTAGCAGATACGAATTATATAAGACTTCCTGAAGCAACAACTTCAAATGGTGGTCAAGTTATAACAGTTGTTATAGGCGTCGCACCTGCAGATAATGCATACGTTGGCTTTGTTACAACAGAAATGGTGGGAGGAGCAACAACATTTTCAGATGCCGATGCTGGACTTATGTCTGCTAATAACACATATGTAACTACAACAAATGCTAAAAGAATCGTATTGGATGCTGACGGATCAACAGCTGATGGGTGTGGTGCGCCAGGAACTGTTATAACTTTTTATTATACAGGCGCAGCAAATAAAGTACTTGTTAGAATGGATGCTATAGGATCAGTTGATAATGCAACATTGGCAAATACTTTCGTTACAACAGCAGTTAACGCATAATAGATTAATCTAAAGGAGGATATCATGCCTAGTGTAAAATACACAACAGCAAAAGGTTTGTATCAAGAGACAGGTTCACAAGTTTATTTACCTACTTCTTATACTTACGTTACTGCAACAGGAAATCAAGACTTATCATTAATTGATTATGGAAATCATATTGTTATGGTAAACGTAGCTCTAGCAGATACGAATTATATAAGACTTCCTGAAGCAACAACTTCAAATGGTGGTCAAGTTATAACAGTTGTTATGGGTTTATCGCCTGCAGATAATGCATATGTAGGATTTGTCACAACAACAATGACAGGAGGCGGTACTACAATATCAGATGGATCAGCAGGGCTGCTAACTGCTAATAATGCATATGTAGCTACAACAAGTGCTAAGAGTCTTATTCTTGATGCAGCAGATGGAAATGCAGCTACATCAGGAATAGGTGCACCAGGAACTATAATAACATTTTATTATACGGGTGTAGCAAATAGTGTTTATGTAAGAGTTAATGGCATTGGTTCTATTGACTCAGCAACGTTAGCAGCATTATTTTCTGGAACAGCAGTTAACGCACACTAATAATAATTAGTATGTAAAATTAAAGACACTCTCGTAGTGTCTTTTTTATTTACAAGAACTTCCCTCATCATATAATTACAAAGACGTTTAAACGTCATTACACACACATTACACAAGGAGCATTTATGAGTGATGTTAATCCATATTCAATAAGAGCAGATTTACTTAAGCAAGCAGAAGGTATCATAAATTCTAGATATCATCAGCAATACGAAAGACTTCGATATTTATGTGATCGAGACATGGTCAATCCAAAAACAGTGACTTGGCCAGACCCCCCCACGTCTGAAGAGATCATACAAGAAGCAGAAAAGCTATATAAATTTGTTCAAACAAAGTAGAAAGGTTAATAAGTAATAACGAAAGGTCATCATTAGATGACCTTTTTGCTTTTCTGTGTATATTTATATATAGAGGAGGAAATATGTTGTTTTTATTAAGCATGGTAGCATGCGATCAGCCTATCGTTGATAGTAATCATGACCCAATGATTATAGAAGTTGAAAAATGTATGCATATAAAGGATCACAGACCATGCGATTTTGAATCTTTTAATAGTGATGGTGTAAATACCTATCTTTATGATTTAGAGGGCACACCGTTCATCCTAGATATCTCTGCAGCATGGTGTGGCCCATGTCGCATGGCAGCAAGAGAGGTACAAGATGTGCAAGACAAATATAGTGAGTATGATTTGCAATATCTTACATTACTATTTGAGGATACTAGTGGTAATCCTCCAGATATCCAAGATTTAAAAAACTGGAAATCACAAAACGATATCGTATCAGCACCTGTGTGGGGTATTGATCGATCGATACTAACTCCCAACCCAATAGAAACTGAATCATCATTTTATATGACATCATTACCAACTTTTTATTTCATTAACGAAGATATGCGAATAGTTAGTATGCAGGAAGGGTTTAATTCAGAATCAATTGAAAACCACATTGAGGAGATGTTAAATGAGTAGTAATTATCATTCTATTTTTGAAGCAACATATGGAATCAAAGATGTTATTTTAGAAGTCAATAGATCACAAACATCACGAGAGAAATCATTTAGTAGTGCACAAGACAATTATGATGCAATGGATCCTAATTATCAAGATGTTGATATAGAACAGGCTGAGATAGAAGCTGCTGAAAAAGCAATGGAATATGTTGAACATGAAGCAAAAACTGAAGGTTACGATAATCTAGATCAGTATGCAATGGAATACTATAACTTACAACATACAGTTGATAATGAAAATAATCCGTATTCACCGGGTGAACAATTGATCGACCAATTTACAGAAAATATAAAAGATGACATAATTAGTGGCTCTTAAAGGAAATAGAATATACTTTGAGTAATATTTTGGAAAATTAGTTTATAAACCAATATCTATATTGGGTTGCTTGATGTTGCGTGTAATATATATTTAGTAGATAGGGAGCGTAACAATTATGGCAACATTTTCAAATACTACAAATCCAACTTCATTCGGTATTTTTGATAGTGATACTAGTTTTATCAGTGATGCTGATAAGATTGTAACTTTTGTTAAGAGAAGACTGGGTGATGATATACTATCTGTCGAACTTACGAATAAGATGATATTTAGTAATTTTGAAGAGTCCACCTTAGAGTATGGAACAATACTTAATGAATTCCAAGCTAAGATTCACATGCTTAATCTTCTAGGGTATTCAACCGGTTCAGATTTACAGGATCTATTACCTAGAGAGAACTTAGAGTATCTTGGAAGATTTGCTGAACCTTATGCTATGGAAGCAGGTTTGGGTGGATCCTATAATACAATAAGTGGATCTATTACACTTGAGGGCAATAGGCAGGATTATGATTTATATTCTGAATTGAAGGATGCAGCAGGGAATTCACTTTTTTCTTTAGGCGCAAATGCTTCTACTTCTTCTGATGGAACTCTACACCTTAAAACAAAAATGAAAATTATGGAAGTTTTTCATTTTGACCCGCAAGCTGCTTACAGGTTTTTTGATACGACTAGTGCAATTAATTATCTTAATAACGAATTCTCATTTGAATCTTTTACTCCTGAGACTATTTTTTATGTTTTACCAGTTTTTGAAGATATATTAAGAGCAGGACAACTTGATACGTCTAACAGAGTTAGAAGATCTAATTATTCTTATAAGATTACAGGAACACAATTTAGAATGTATCCTACACCAACGGGTGTTTTAAGTGGTAAAAAGTTGTGGTTTAGAGTAAGACATTATCCTGATCCTTATAATCCATCATATACAGATAATTCAAAATATGGTGTATCTAATATAAGTAATATACCTTTTAATAATGTTGAATATACGAAAGTTAATTCTATTGGAAAGAACTGGATAAGACAATACACGTTAGCACTTTGCAAGGTTACATTAGGAAGAGTAAGAAGTAAATTTGGTTCTATTCCTGTTCCAGGTGCATCAGTTTCTTTAGACGGTAGTACATTAGTTACTGAGGGTCGCGGAGATAGAGATAAGTACAGAACAGAATTAAAGGAAATGTTAGAGAAAATGACATATGGAAGTCTTTTGGAGGAAAGCAATAAAAGAGCAGAACAAATACAGAAACAACTTAAATTTATACCAATACCTAACGCTATCTTTATAGGATAAAGAAAATATGTCTAGACTATTTATTACATCAAGAGAGATCAACTTTTTAAACGATATATCTAAAGAATTAGTTAAGGATATAGTAGGGCAAAAAATATATTTATATCAAGTTTCCGAAATACTTTCAAATGTTCACGACATATATGAAGAAGCTGAAGAGAAAATATTTGATAATCCTATAGAGCTAGAATGTTTAGTAACATACAAACCTCAAGCAATTAAAACAGATAAATTTGGATCCGAAGAATACTCTGAAATAGAATTAAAAATCCAATCACGTGATTTATTAGATAAACAAATAGAAATTCTAGAAGGTGATTTCTTTTCTTACGGTACAAAATTCTTTGAAATTGTTACAGCACCAACATCAGAAACTCTTTTTGGGCAAATAGAATATAGTTCTTTTATAACAGTAACAGGTAAACAAGCAAGAAAAGGAACATTTTTATCAAAAATATTTGGTCCAACATCAGAGAGTTATAATGACAAGGACTCTATACAAGATACATTCGTCCAGCAAAGAGGTTTTAGTTCTAATAAGCAAGGCGAAACAAATGATGTACGTGAATTAAGGAAAAAAGGAATTATTGATGCTCCTATAACAGGACCTAAAGAAGTTACAAAAAAATCTTCTAGTAATGGTAGCAGCTTCTACGGTGATGAATAATGTCAAAAATAGATTTTAAAAATTTAGATAATGAAGAAACACAAGATTTTTCAATTCCAAATATAGGAATTGAGGATGTAGATAGAGCTGTTTTCCAGTTATTCGATAAAGATATAAATTTTGAGACTCTAGAAAAAGATGACGGCCTTAGAAAAGTTCCTGTTGTTTTTGCAGCCGGCGAAAGATTTGCACTTACAAGAAGAAAGAATCCAATAAGGGATAGAAACAATACATTGATATTACCTTTGATTGCAATTGAAAGATCAAATATTAAATTTTCTGGTTTGGAACATAATGCAATTACTACATCATATCAACCTAATTATACAATAAGAAAAAGATTAGCAAAATCTGATAGAGATTATCAAAACATAGTCAATAAACATAGCTTAATTAATCAAGATAATGTATCTAGTAGAAAAAATTATTTAAAAAGTGATATATTGCCAGGA
>Ga0080013_1003649_pt1 | contig 15943 bp, 20 predicted proteins | sample ETNvirenome_6_85_FD_69236 | JGI IMG/M metagenome (GOLD analysis project Ga0080013, IMG submission 69236) | Marine viral communities from the Pacific Ocean - ETNP_6_85 (SPADES assembly) (version 2) | ecosystem: Environmental > Aquatic > Marine > Oceanic | place: Pacific Ocean | collected 2013-06-19
CGTTCGTTAAGAACACGTTCGTGTCGAGTATATAAGTTTTTTTCATGTTTGCTCTGTCTGTTTTCTATTTAACATAGGATGAAAAGAATTTTTAATGTCGTTTTCTTAATGTTGTCGCTTCTAATATTAAATAGTTGCGCATCACAAACAAGCATAATTAAGTCAATGGCAGGTGCTAAAAAATCGATCCTGAAAATAGAAACTTGGATCAATCCGGGCGAATGTGACGAGGGAAACATGTCCTGCGAGAGCCATCGGATGACTTCGACAGGTACCGGTGCTGTCGTACTATATTCGAACAAAAAAGTAGTGTTAACGGCCGCTCATATATGTGTTCAGGAAAGATTTCGTACTTTGCCAAAAGTAAAAATGCAGCAGTACTTTAAAGCTGTCGACAGGCTAAATAAAGAATATATCGTAGAAATAATAAAATACGATGTAGAAAGCGACATTTGTATACTAGAGAGCGTATCGGGAGAGTTAGAGCCGCCTTTCTTAAGAATGAGCAGAAAGACTCCAGAATACGCAGAGCTTGGTTACAACCTGGCCGCCCCTCTTGGAGTTATCAAGGGCCAAATGGTGCCAGTTTTTCGAGGAATGTACTTCGGAACGATAAACGAACCTATGTACGGCAGCGAAGAAGTGGCAATCTATGGCATGCCGGCAATTGGTGGATCTTCAGGATCTCCAGTTGTTAACGCTAGAGGAGAATTAATTGGGATGGTGCACTCTGTGCACTACCGTTTTCACCACATAACTTTGTCGGCGACGTACCAGAGGTTGTGGAATTTTTTAAATGCTTCACACACTCAAATAATACGATCCCAGAAGCGGTCCCAACATTAAGAGATCTAACAGAGCCGTATTGTTCAATTTCTATCCTATAGTCGGCCAAATTTAGGATTTCTTCGCTTAAACCGCACCCTTCTTCTCCAAAGAAGATAAGAGGTGGTTTTTCTAGCTTATTCCAGCCAAATTCATGAAGCTTGTGTGTTTTACCGACGTTGTTATCAACCGCGATAAAGGTATACTTGTCTTTTAAGCTTACCACATCACATATGCCGTTAGGAAGATGTTCAATATCAGTGTAATGGTGTGTGCCAACACAGCCGCGGCGGTCAATCTTTCTTTTACCAAGATAATAAACCTTTTCAATATTAAAAGCATTCGCATTCCTTATTAGCGTGCTGATGTTAAAATCACCGGACCAATGTTCCATACAGACAGCAATATTATTAAAATTGCTTTTTAAGTCTTTCCTGATCATTTCATCAGTCATGGACTTATATTTATCTACGACGTTTCTTTTCCATAAAGACCATCGTTCTGCGGCGTCTAGTGTTTTCATTGGCTACCTTCTAGAATTTAGATGATAGTTCCTATCAAACACTGCGTGTGAAGATTTTAAATAGGCCATTGTTTGTTCTACTGTAACATCATAACCTAAAACTTCCATAGCTTCAGCGATGTCTTTTGCGAGATCGCGTTTAACTTGATAATCTTTTTGTTTGAAAAGCTTTTTATAGCCTTTCTTTCTTTCTTCTTTATTACTAGAAAAGATTAATTTATTGTTTCTAATGCTCATTTTAAGCTAATATTATTTTTGTTTCCGGAAAAATAAACACCGGATTCTTTATTTTTAAATTTTGTATTCTTTACAATATACTGGAACATTTCATTTTGAGTATCAAAGTTTTTAAGCTTTCCATGATGTCTTAGCTTCCATTCGTTAACCTTTGCGAGTACGTCGACCTTATTTAAAACCATGTGTGTGGCGCCATTAATATTAATTGAACGATTTAAAGCATCTAAATCTAACCAGTTACACTGCCTTGGCCGGCCTGTTGTAGCACCAAACTCTTCTCCGATTTCTCTGATTTTTGGAAAAATGGGATCCTCGGGCTCAAAGCTTTTCTGACCTACATACGTATCATATACTTTTCCAACACCCCAAACATGTCGAACTGCTTGAGGCGGGATTCCATTAAGCAGGGCGCTAGCAGCAATGCAATGACTGGAAGTTACATACGGATAATCTCCCCAATCAACATCTAATCCGAACCCTTGCGCGCCTTCACAAAGGATTTTGACATCCTTTGAACTGTGAAATTCCTCATAAAGATCGACCAAAAAAGGCTTAAGCTCTAAAGCATCTTTCGCTAGGATTCCCGTGCGATTATACTTATTTCTATACGCAGGCCCATTACCTTTCTTGGTTGTACCAATTTTTTTATCTTGGCTATCTTCTTCCAGATAATCTTTGCGAATTAAGTGACAGTTTTTAGCAATCTTTACCAAAGATGTGTCAATTCCGGCATCTTTTAGTTCCTTTAATTCTGTAAAGAAATCAGTAACATTTAAGACACATCCGCTTCCAATAACACTGGGAATTCCATAAAAAACACCAGCTGGAATATAGTGAGTAACGAACTTTCTACCATTGTGATAGATTGTGTGACCTGCGTTACCGCCGCCATTAAATCTTAGTACATGTGTATAATCGCCATCTTTGCAAAGGTGATGGGTGACCTTACCCTTGGCTTCGTCTCCATGCTGCAAGCCAACAACAATATCAGCAATCATTCTTCGTCCTTAATTAAGTTCTTCCTACACCAATGCAGGGTTTTGATCTGGGAATTCCCAGTTCTTAGATTTTCTACAATAGCTAGTTGTGCTTCCTCATCGATCTTAGTAAGCTGAACCTTCTCAGATTGCTTTGTCTTCTTAAGATAAGCTTCGTTTAAAACGAGGGGCACCTCTTTGTATTTTTCGTATTCTTCTAAATACCTTTGCTTACTTTCTCTCAAATTAAATTTGCTCATTACGAGACCTCCAATAATAAAGTAAAAACATCCAACCTATCGTCAATCTAATAATAACTTAAGTTGACTTTTTTTATCTTCTGATAATTTCTCTTCTCTCATTTCATCAAATTGCAGCCTCGCAAGATGCGGATATTTTTCAAACAGTTGAGGAAGCGTCAAATTTTCCTCCCTCTGGAGTCTTTCTATTTCTTCGTTTACTTTTCCCACTTTTAGGTTTCTCCTCTATTGGTGCTGATATCTCTCTAGTTTGTAAAGAAAACTTGTTTCTTGAATGTCGTCGACGTATTTTTACTTCTAACCCTACGTCTAGTTCTAACAAGCTTTCTTTAACTGAACTAGCTTCTTCGTAGGTATTATAGATACCATGTGGTTTCCATGGTCTTGAATTATTTTTATTTACTTCCAACGTAGGCTCCTTATACTTTAACTAACTTACGTATTATCTATTATATAATATATTATTAAGTTCTTTAATAATTAAATAATTCTTTATTAGTTAAGACTAAACTAGTCTTATTGCAAATCAGGTCACGTTTCTTCTATAGGTTCAGCTAGCGGTCCTGGACCAGACCAAGCAGATTCTTCTAATTTAGCTTTACTTTGCCATTCACCGGACTTATTATCTTGTTTAATTGGGCCGCCTTTAGCCCAAGTCCTACAAGACCTAACAGAGTGACATTTAAAATGATGCATCCAGCAATAGCCGAGTTCTCCATCTTCATCAGACGTTTCACCTGGCATGCATTGTTTCATTCGAGGGGATATATCAAATGCGACACAATTACCGCATAGAGATTTCTTAGCTGCTTCTTCTGAGGTATTCCAGGCGTCAGCAATATCTTTCCAGTAGTTTTCTGGTTGATCAACGTTAAGAGGTCCATATTGGATATGTTCAGCTTGTACTGCAGCATCTCTATTTTTAGTATTAAGCTCAACATCTTGAGTCGCAGGAGGACATACTAGATCTTTTATTTTTTTAACAATTTTAATTAATATTTTCATTTTTTAGTTCTTAAATAAATTTGTCTAAGCATTTTTTTTGAGTTCCACCACTAATTTCTATACACAAACGAGAAGCAATTACACTAGCTACAGCGTCAACTTTAGATGGGCTTTTTGGCACCAAATCTTTTGCTATATCAAGTGCAATCTTTTCTGCTTTTTTAGTGCGAGGCCCGTCCCATTTTTTAAAAGCTAAATTTACTGTGTCTTTTATAAGCTCCTTCATGCCAGAGGTTCCAAATAGGTCCTCACTTAAAACAGATTCTAACTCTTCTTTAATAATTTTCTTTAATTGTGATTTTGTGATTTTCATTTCATTCCTCTCATCTAATTAGTGTTTTAGCGGTAATCATTCAATCTTTTACTGTAAATTCTGTGCATATTCGCTGCACTGTCTGCTTGATTATTCAATTCTAAGAAAGTCCCGTACCGACTAATAGCAGAATTTTCTGGTATTCGATGGCTGTAGCCGGATTTGAAGATGGCCTTGCTTCTTTTATTCATTTCAAATACGTTTAATTTATCGTTGGATGAGACAATAACTAAATCATAATTATCCTTTGCAAAAAGAGAAGGCCTCAACTCTTTTTCGTAGGCATGGACGACGGTGGGGCGTCGTCCTCCCTGCGGCGCCCCCCTAACTAAGTTCATCTCTAATATACGCGCTTGTTTTTGAAGTGTCTTCGCTTCGACTGCAGTTAACATATGCAACGCTCGCGCGTGTAAAATTTGACTATCATCCGGCCCAAAGCTCTGACCTTGTAGCGCTTTTAAATCATTTCTAATTGCTCTAACTCTAGCGTTCAGATTTTTAAACCTGCTCTCATAAGAACTTAAAACGCTCTTGAGGTCGCGCCTGTTCATCGCGTCAAGCGCTCGCGGATAAATCGCATCGCGAAAGCTTTCCAAAAATTCTTTAGAGGGAGTAGCCCCGCTAATCTCGATATTGTCTGAGCCGGCTCCATACTTACCTGGTGTCCGCGAGATCATCGCACCCGAACTACCAGCTTCTTGAGCGGCATCGTCCCCACGCCGGAAAACGTTTTTAATCTTTTCTGTCCAGCTAGGTTTCGATGGGCTTAAAGCAAGCTGGGCAGCCCGTTCTTCGAACTTTGCGAGTACGTTAGAAGGAAGACTATTTTTTGTAATATCTCCTCTTTTTATCATCTTTTGTATTAGTTTCACTTCGTCATCAGGCATAGCATATTTTGTCCACTTAGTCCCCCTCCTGGCTTGTCTTACAGCGTCAAAAATATCGTCTAATTTAGCCAAGTTAGCTTCACTTAAAATATTGGTTGCTTCTTCAGCAATAAGTTTTTTTAATTGTGATTTGTTAATCTCGCCTTCTAAAAGCGCTAAGCTGCTTTCTGGCTGTTTCTTGTATTTATTTTTCATTTTAGCTATATATTCCTTTGGATCTTTTCCTAACTTTTTCGCTTGAGCAACAAGCTTTGCTTCAATCTCTTTTGTAAACTTTGGCGCGCGCTTAAGAGCCATTAATCTTTTTCTTATGTCCAAAAAATTAGCTTTTATTTCACGCGCAGCAACATCAGACAATTTGGCTCGATCAACTTCAGAGCCCATATGGCTGCTGCCACCACCTCGAATAATGATATTACCAGAAGCAGTTTTCTGTATATATGGTGTGATTTCAGAAAGTGCATCCGCCAAAGCTTTTTTGGTTTGAAGCTCTGGGTTTTCTCTTCTTTCTTTTCTGGCTTTTCTAAAGTAATTTGTTAATTTGCGATCGCTTCCGGATCTATACACCTGGGCCTCACCGGGTCTTCCGAAAGAGGGACTGTCCACCGCCATCGCCGCGAGTTCTCCGAAGCCGGCTACTCCAACGCCGGCTGGTCCCAACGCGCCTGCCACGAAAGGCTCAGCCAAACCCAGAGACAACTCGCCTGCCAACTGAGCGTTATCTAGATCTTCATCACTATAGACATCGCCAAGCTTTTGAGTTTTTTTACGCTCAGCACCACCTTTCGATCCTATTCTACCCGTCTCGGCTTCCAGGTTTTTTTTCCATTCTGCTTCTTCTTCTGGCGATGATGTGCCTACGTCACTCCAGTCAGTGTCTTCTAGCCCTGGAATATTAATCGGCTTGGCTTCAGGATCCTGCGCTTTCGTGAACTGCTTCGCACGAGTACTCTTTACAACTCTTTGCTTCATTGGACTAATGTCTTTCTTCTTTTTGTTGTACCACTTCGTCCATTTCTTCGCGCGCTCATCGCGCTCAGGATCTTTTGAATAGTTAGTAGGGCTTCCACGCTGCAGAGAGGGGTCGACCTCATTCAAATTCTCTTTTTCATACGCTTCTTCCAATTTCGTACCCGTGGCCGACACCTCTCCTTTTCTCCAACTATTATACTGGTTGTCCGGCCCTCTTGTTGCAGCGCCGAATATATCTTCTAGCTGTTTGTTGGGTTTGCCATCAGGAGATAATCGCAAAAGCTCTTTTGCCATTCTGTCAAACTCGCTGCCGGGCTCTGGATATTTTCCAAACGTCCAGGTTTTAGCCGGCCCGATAGCGCCATCCGCAATTGCTTTTGTGACGTCATCAGTTATTCTTTCATCGCTCCATATTTTTCTTGGCCAATCCGCACCATATTTACGAGTCAAAAAGTTATCCCAGTTCCCATCGACTGATTTTAGCCTGCTCCACAACTCTTTATCACCTTTGCCCATTCTAGGATCCATAAGTGCTTGCCCCGTGCCCTCGGGATAATATTTTCCGTAGCGCCCGGCATCGTCAGCATCACCTACGGGATACCAGTGCCTCGGAGAAGCAACTACTTGGTTTGCATCGTTTTTCATAAGATATGAAGTGCCGGAACTGTATGTGAACGTTACTGGGCCCTTGTCTGTTTGCAAAGTAACAAAACTACGGCCGAAGTCGTCTACCCATATACCAGCTTTTTGACCAGATTTATTGACTGCACCAGAGTGTCCAGCAATTTTTGGACCACTGATCACCACGTCTCTGGCGGGGAGTGAAACGTTACTTGGCACTTGTTCTTTCGGAAGCAGAGTGCCATCAGCGGTTCGTACCAATCCATAAGCACCTGGATCTACTTCTGGATCAATGATATTATAGTTCTTATCATACTGCCAGTCGAGGCATACCCCACCAAATGTTCCTGCGCTTTCGTCTAATAAGCTTTTATGATTACATGCTTCATGCTCCTTCAAACAAAAGCCTTTTTCATTGCCGTTATACTTTTTAATTAACTTTTGTTTTGTTGCGCCCGCCGCTACACCACCAGACTTACCAAAAGTTTTTGCGGCATCGTCATATTTTCTTATTACCTCGTCACCGAAATATTTTCTTGAAACCTCGCCGCGATCCAGCATTCTGTTCATTGTTTTAAATTCGCTTTTAGATAACTTATAAGCTTTAAGCGAGTTGATAGCTGCACTATCTCCCTTCTTCGCTTTTTTTGCCAAATCCATTAATTTGTCTAAAGCCCTCATAGGAGATTCATTAAGGGATACCTGTTCTATTGCTTTTTCTAGTTGTTCTTTAATAATATCATATAATTGTGTCTGGCTAATATTCATTTAGAGTTTTTCCTTGCGATTCTCTTGACTTGCTTTTGTAACTGTGTTACTTCTTCTTCAAGATTATCGAGCCTAATTTGAGTTGAATAATAAAAACCAGCCATGGTGGCTACGAACGTGCACAATGTTATAACTGTTTTTATATCTAATTTCACTGTTCTAAGCCTCCCATGAGGGTAATTGCAATTAGGCCAGGTACATTGTCTCTTACATAAACACCAGAGAACAAGGTGTCAGTTCTGCCGCCGACATAAGAGATGGCAGCATCTAAATGCTGGCTGATCTGAGGATCATTGGCCATTTCTGTAGATATAACCAATAAGAGCGCCCCAGTCTTTGCTTTCTCGCGGACGTCCGGACAGGGTGATCTTTTTAGTGAATTTTGTAGTATCATTGAGCCTAAATTTGACACACTAGGATCTTTTATAACCGTTGTGCCCACAACCATTCTTTTGTTAGTTTTCAGGCATCTTTCAAGATCTTTTGAGTCAAAGGACTGAATTGAAGACTTCTCGTTAGCTAGCTTGAAGGTCTGGGAGAACAACTTAGCAAAAGCAGTATTCGCTGTTGGGAACAAATTCATAATTCCAACTTTACCTCTCAAAAACTTGATCTGCTTTTCGTTATCCAATACAATATGAGGAGAACTCTTGATGTCGTTAGCTAACGAAACCGCATTATTGGTAATTGTTGTGTTTAATAATTCTTGTGAACTTGGCCAAGTCATTATATAAAAGACCTTACCCTCGGCGTTAACAGAATTCAAATAACGCTGGAAAACTCCGTCCAGTGCGAAACATGCGGAACCAGTTCCACCTCCACCGCCGGCAAATACAAAAAGCCAGTCGACTTTGCCTAATTTAGTTCTGAGTGCATCTTCTACAACGGCTCCATTTCTGCTAAGGACATCTTTGCCAAACTCAACATTTTTTGCGACACCATCGGCGTCTGGAATTAAAACTAAATGTTCAGGATCAACACCATCTGGCTGATCTTTTGGTGTTGTGTTAATCAGAAGAGTTTTGTTAAAACCCAAATCGAGGAAAGCTTTTGCTAGCTTTCCGCCGCCTCCGCCGACGCCTACAAAAGCGCAGTTAAGGGCAGTCTCCACCTCATTTTCAGGCAACTGGTTAGACTGTGCAACCTCTTCTGCCTCGTCGTAATGCTCTACAAAATCAAACTCATCCATGATAAAACTCCTTTACATTAAATAGTTTGTTTAACTTAATAAATAGTTAGTTTTGACGCTTACGGCGGTATTCTAAAATGAATTTTCGAATAGCACTTTCACAGCATGCTCTTCGTTAATAATACATAATTTTCATCTAATTTAAGTTCTATAGGAATAATTTCTACATTATAGCCAATCTCTTTCAGTATCTTCCTCTCATTAGAAGAAGTCCATCTCTGCTTGATCATTTCCATCAATTTTTCTGTGTATGAGCCAACTAATTGCACCTTTACCGATGTACCTTGCGTCTCGCTAAGGATAGAAGACTTATATACGTTTTTTACGTCTATTTCTATTATTTTTTCGATGCTCTCAACAATTTTTTCTAAGATTCCAGAATCAATGCTTTCATTCAAATCTAAATTTAATTGTTGAGGATTTTCAACGCGCCCCAAAAAGCTTTTAAGATCTTCTCCTTTTTTAGAATTAATCTTTGGCCAGTTGTCTGCATTATTAGTTCCATCCGGAATTGCTGCCATATATGTCCAGCTTCCAACACGCTGATTGAATCGATAATCAATAACCGGTTGTTTAGGACTCCAACGATGTTGCGAACTTTGAGCAGAGTTGAAACTAAAATCTCCAATCATCTTCTCTATAAATTCTTTGTTAATTTCTGGCGCCACGTTGCGAAGCTCTGCACCATCGTCAGCGTCTGAGTCGGGATCTTTTGCTTCGTTTTTAAATTTTCGCCAATTTTCAAATAGTTTATTCATATTATTAAATAGTTGGTGGAGGTGCCGGGAGTCGAACCCGGGTCCTAAATATCTCTAATAAAACGTCATTCACAAGGTTAGTTGGTTATTTGAACTCCAACAAACTCACTCAACGCAACCACCAAGTTTGTCCTATGGGCCTTACTTGGAAAAACCACTTGATCACCTACTCCTCCAATTTAGGAAGAACCATCAGCGAAACAGTCTTTGGTTAACAAGGCTCTCGTCATTCCCCGTGATTACGCCGCTAGGGCGTAATCAAATGCAACGTTATCGTTTGCGTTTAAATTGTTGAGTGTTTTTACTGTGCCACACTCACACAGCCTTGCACGCTATATCCTCAATATCCAGTCGATACCAATTCACCCCCAAAATTAAAAAGAACACTGTAAGAAGGTAGTATACACGAAAAATACAAATTTGCAAGCTCCAATTTTAAAAATCATAGTTCCATATTCCTTAATTCTGCTGCGTCGTCTGAATCTGAATCTGGATCTGCAGACATCTCTGCTGATTTAATATTTACTTTGTTTTGCAAATATTCTTTCACTGCGAAAATATCTTTAAATTTATTTCTCTCGCCATCTTCAACAACAATCCATAATGGATGTTCATATGTTACAACATATTTGCCGTTATTAAAAGAAAGAGGCTTCTTTAATCTTTGAGCCATACCAATTTTTGACTGCAATATATTAATATCATGTTGAGGGTCTCTGTAATCAGAGACACTAAATTGCATAACCTCTTCAAGATATCTTCGCCAATTTTCAAATAGGAGTTTCACAGATCCATGTTCCTTAACTCTTCTGAATCATCCGCATCTGAGTCAGGATCTTCAGCCTGTACAGGCCCTACACGTCTAATTTCATCAGACCCATATCCCTGAAGAGATACGGCCGTGCCAGTCGTGTCAATAACTGCTTGTTGAAGAGCCGTTCGCGGCCGAACAGGATCAGCTAACTCTTCAAAATATACATCGTTATACGTGTCATCTTGATATGGAGATCCCCAACCCGCATTGTTCATGTATGTTTGCAACGGTTCGGGTACTTCATCTCTATCTGACCACCAAAAATGGTCGTCTTCTCTATTAGCCTCGTGGTCTTCGAGAGAAGGAAGGTCCGGCAACAAAAGATCATCGCCGACGTCTACTTCAAACGCGACACCTTCGTATTCTCTTGTTGTGGATTTGTTCGGCTCTTTTGAAAGATAAACAGGTCTCATTCCGTATATCTCGTCAGCCCAATGGTCTCCAAGAGTAAAACCGCCAACGAATCCGCCGTGATCCGTGTATATACCTTCTTCTTCAACGGCGTCAGCAGTTATTTCGTGAGTTGTGTGATACCAAATATCGCCAGTATTCTCTTCTGTAAGATACTTTCGCCAGTTTTCAAACAGAAGTTTCATTGTTTAACGTCCTAGCTTGCTTAATACGTCCTGCGCTGCTTCGTAATCGCCTCTTAAATCAGGGTCGCTCATTCTTTCTTCTGCGGACGCTTTGATTGGAAAAGGGCCTAGTACTTTTTCACCAGTTTCTTTATCAACAATAAAGTACAAGCTGTTTGGAGGCGGCCCAGATCCTCGTTCTTTTTTCAATTCAAAGCCTGTCAAATCCAAGCCGGCTTCAAGTTCTGCAGCGTCATCTGAATCATCGTCGGGATCTTCAACACCAGGCCACTCACCAGCCTCATCACGAGCAAATTTACGATCAGCCAATGTTTCATATTCATCGTCGTACCAATCGTCGCCTTCGCTTAAAACTGCTACAGTTTCTTCTCTTATGATTTGCTTTAATTGTGATTTAGAAATTTTCATATTAATATTGTTCCTCTTCGTACTTCTCTGCGAGCTTATCTTGAATGTCGTCTTCAAAATCTGCCACAAGATCTTGCACATTCTCTACTAACTCACGAAGCGCGTCATCGCCGGGATAATGGTTGGCAACATAATCTTCCAAACTATCAATTGCTGCAGTGTGTGGGTCGGCAACAGGTGCACCTCCACCAACCTGACTTATTGGAACTCCAATTTCATTAACAAGCTCTTCTCTAATGATTTGCTTTAATAATGACTTGGTAATTTTCATGCTAGTACCTGCCAAAACCACGCTGGGGGTTTTTCTCTTCGATGCATCCCTTCACGGCCTGAACACATTCTAACTTCATAACTTGCTCCAAGCCACCTGAAGCAAAAGCGGCCACAGCCTGTGGTAAACAGAGCATGTCGCTTTCGCTTCCAATACATTCGCTAATGTGTTCCGGCAGACCCTTACCTTGTAACGACTCGCCTAAGTCGTCTTGTCCTTGCAAGGTAGCCTCTAGCTCTTCTTTGATTAATTGTATGAGTTGTCGTTTTGTAATTTTCATTAGTTATCTCCGGTTTTCCCTGTCCCGGCCACAGCGGCCTTCTTCTTCGCCGCCTTCACCAAAGCCACCCTCGCACGTACGCTCGCCGCGGTCCTCGCCATATCTTTCCTATTGTTGCGGATTTTTGCTTTACCTTTACCGACGATACCATCTTTGGTGGTCGCGATGGCATGCATGTAACCATCCTTTTCTTCGTAATCTATCGTATGCGTCGGCACATCACCCGATACAGTTGTTTTCTTCTCTTTCTCGGCGAGAACCTTGTCAAACTCTTCTTCGACAATCTTGGTAAGCCTATTGAGACTTTCTTCAAATTGACCAGGTGCACCAAACGGGAGATCGGTGCCTGTATCGCCCGCGATCGCGTCCAGTTCACGGCCTCTTGCCTTCTTCGAGCGCTCAGCGCGCTTGGCGAGCATTCTTTCCTTATCCGGAGCGAGCTTCAGCTTCGCAATTTTGTTTTGCAATAAACTGCTTATAGTTCCCCGTGCCCGCTCGACTGCAGCTCGACGTGGCATACCCCCGTCTACTAATCTCGATGCCATATCCGTGAATCTTTTTCTAATCTTTGGATCTGATGGCACGGCGCCGCTGCTTAACTCTCCGAACCCGGTAGTCAACCTTGCGATCTCTGCCGACGCGTCTTCTTGCTCTGGCGTGCCAATCCTTCCTTGGTCCGGCAGTTCGGTAACACTAGGCGCTGCGCTCGGCGCTGCAGCCACAGCTAGCGCTTCGCCAGTATTAGCATCAACTCCAGCTGCAGCTAAAATCGCTGCGGCACTATCTGCGCTTTTATAGAGCGCTCTCCGAGCTTTTCTCCAAGTATCTTTATCGATTTTGCCAGACTTCCATGCTTTATTGATGTTCTTTCTCATCTGGTCGCTTGCAACACGAGCCTTTGGTCGCCCGGATGGCGCTGCAGCCGGCGCCGGCGCCTCGCCAGAAGGTTCTTCTTCACCTTCCCATGACGCGCCGCCTTGAGCTTCAATCTCTGCAGCGCCGAGGCCACCCGTGGAGTCGGGAGCGAGATCATCTCCGCCATAGTCTATATCCTGCTCATCGCTCATTGTTAGATCGTATAATTCGTCTCTCTTTCTCCGCTGCTCGTCCTCGATTGCCGCTAGCTCAGCTTGATTAGCTGCAAGATCCGGCTTGCCAACAAATGTCTCCGGCTCTGAGGCCGCGGCAGCCGCTTTGTCTTTTATTCTTTGCAGCCGCGCAGGGTCGTTTCCCCGGGCTCTTCCCGGTGTACGTCCGGGCGACTGTTCCGATAACTTCTGCAGCTCTTCTTGAATAATTTGTTTTAATTTGGCTTTTTTGATCTTCATTTTATAGCTCCCTTGCTAAAATAATTAGTAATATCATATTTATTCAGTAGTTTTTTTAAAGATGATTTGTTTATGCCCAGAAAGCTAGCAATTTCACCTTTTGTTCTTGCGGCAGAATATGCGTACTTCAAAACGCTTTCCTGCACAATGTTTGGCAAGCTTTGCCAAATGTTTGCACCATATAATTTATAGTTAACAGCTTTTGCCGCCAGCTCCAGCCTCAAGCCAATAATTTCTTCAAGAGTCAACGAAGAGAGCATTATCTCAAATTTTTCATCAATCTTGTTCTCGGACTTAAGTTTATTAGCGATACTGTAATAATCCTGATCTGTTTTTTTAAAGCGCGACCTTTTACTTTCCCACACTATTTCACTCCATCATCAATATAGATTCTAAGTCTGTCGTTATGTCGTCAACTTCTCCCGCTCCAATTTCTGGAATTTCTTCCCCTGCAGGCTCTTCAACTGGATCCCCTGCAGCAAACTGTTCAGCACCGGCTTGAACCTGGGCACCAGCAGGCTTATCCGTGACAACCTTGTCAAAAGCTGGAGGCTGCCCATTCTCATCAGCGATTTCTTTCTCGTAAGTTAATAGCCATAGATCAACATTGTACATGGCATAATCTTTAAATTCTTGTTTGTCCTCATCACGCGGCAAGAGCTTTCTAGTATCTGATAATAACTTTTCGATATTCGAATTATTAATTGTGTTAAAAGCAAATCTGGCTCCTGTAGGATCTTCTGTTTGAATTGCGAGATTTTCGATGTCTGCATCGTCTCCCTCTGGTTTCGGTGCCACTTCTTGTTCAAAACGAGGATCTTCTTTGCCATCTGAAGGCATAATTCTGTCCGGATCATCGATCTTAATTTTTATTCCTTCTTCTTCTTGCTCGTTCAGGTCTGATTCGCCGATAGCACCCGCTTCTTTTGCATCTAGTCCTTCAAAGTTTGTAAACATATCAGAGAATTTCTGCAAAACATGTGCTCTATAAGATTGGCGTTCCTCCGGCCGCTTAAGTTTGCGTAGTCCGGTTTTCAAAATAGGCAAAATAGAGTTAAACGCATCAGCTAGCGCAGAGAGCGCAGTCGACCCATATGGCGCCGGCTCTGTGTCAGCGTCAACGTCGCCTTCAGCAATAAGATGACGAACGACGCGTCTCAATTTCTGTTCTTCTAACTTCTGTTTCTTGTCTCTAATTTTTAGAGCTTTTCGGATCAGTCTTCTTAATTTAATTTCTTGTAACAGCTGTTCTTTTCTGTTCATCTTCATTTTCTCCCGTGAGTATTTTACCGGAATACCCGGATACATTTGCTGCAACCGACATTTCTGTTTGAACATTGTCCGTTGTAGTCAACGTTTGTAAATTTTGTTGTGCAGTTTCTGGCTCTTGTATATTAGTAAGTAGTTCTGTTTTAATTGCTTCAATGGTCGCGTCTATATATTCTGCTTTTTCCGAATCACTCATGCTCGTGATTCCCAGCTCACTTACTATACTTGTCATTAGTGTATTCATATCTCTTACAAAAGCATCAATTTCTTTTTTAGGATCGACCGCCTCGTCAACTGTCTTCTTTCCCTCAACCAAAAAAGATTGGGGGAACGCTAGGAGAAAATTTTCATTAACGGGCCCTCCTGATTGTCCCATTAAGGCTTGTACAACATCGTCATATAGACTTTCGTGGGGTAAAAGCTTTTTAAATGTTTCCCAATCTTCCTCTGCGTACGCTTTTCTCAATCTTGAAGCGGAGGCAGCCTCTCCATCTACCATATAAGCCTCTGCCGGCGGGTGCACTACAATATTCGCAGTTGAAAGCTCTGGATTCTTTATAAAATAATCTGCGAATTGTTTAATTCTTGCCGGGTCGTTTCCTTTGTCGCCAGCACCAATCGAGAAAAGCATTCCGGGAAATTGGCTAACAAAGCCTTCGTTCTTCATTAACTCATAACATGTTGTTAGTGGCGTCGGATCGTCGGACTCAATAAACTCTACTTTATCAGAAAAGCCTCCATATATGGCAAAAATTTCCTTGCTCTGTTTCAATGTGAACCCTTGCCTCTCTTTAGCTCCGGCAATAATAAAAACCTTTCTAATATTGGGGTTTTTGTCATACTGTTTTATTAGATCGTAATGACCGCCAGTCGGCGGCTTAAACCCACCAGGAATTAGTATAACATACTGTTTTTCTTCTTGTTCAGTAAGATCAATCGGTTCTGGCATAAAACTTTCTATTAGCCTTCCATATCTAATGTTGCCCTCATATAGTGCCTCTGAAGAGTCAGAAGGTATGTCTTCGCCTTTTGGAGTGACACCAAAACCTCCAGCTCTGTTGTCAACAATAAATTCACCGGTGAATTTAAAAGCAATGCCGTCACATATGTCTGCTGACTGTATAACAATACCTTCGTGGTTTTTATCTCCGCCTTCAACACCTAAATCTACGTTAGTGACAACAGAATCTTTTATTGCATTACCAATATGACGCACTGCATGCCAAAGAATAACGGCGTTATTGATCGCTTCTGCATCACGAGGGCTATTACCAATATCGAACGGCCCAATTCCAGTCTCGTGGCCAGTCTCCATAATATCTTCGTATATTTGAAGAGCGAACGCGCTTTGCTTTGGATCTTTCTTGTATCCAGATTTAGTTTGAATTCTTCCTTTGACAGACTCACCATCTTTGGTAAAGCCAGGAGTGTCAGGATAAAAAGCAATATGCGCAGGATTTTTGTCTACCGATAAGAGGAGCTGTTTCAAAGTTCTAGGCTCAGCTTCTCCTGTCTGTTCATTGATTGCTGTTGGTCCAATACTTTCTTTGTCACTAATTTTTAAATAATTGTAAGGCACTTTCATGTCCAACGCGTTTTCAATTCTTCTTAACACTACTTCTCTGGTAAGTCCCTCTTTGAA
>Ga0080013_1003650_pt1 | contig 15935 bp, 11 predicted proteins | sample ETNvirenome_6_85_FD_69236 | JGI IMG/M metagenome (GOLD analysis project Ga0080013, IMG submission 69236) | Marine viral communities from the Pacific Ocean - ETNP_6_85 (SPADES assembly) (version 2) | ecosystem: Environmental > Aquatic > Marine > Oceanic | place: Pacific Ocean | collected 2013-06-19
AGGCGCTAGCTTCCTAGAGAGTGGCTATGTCTACGCTCCATACGTACCGCTCCAGGTAACTCCGACAATCTTCGGTGTAGAGGACTTCGTGCCTCGCAAGGGTGTTATGACCCGATACGCCAAGAAGATGGTCCGTCCTGATATGTACGGCTTGGTAATCGTTAACGATTTCCTTGGCTAAGATTGACTTTTAGTTAATCACGGAGACCCCCGGTTTTTGCCGGGGGTTTTCTTTTTGCCCTAACTATTTATTAAGAAGGAGATCTCGCCTATGGCTTTACCTGTCCTAACGCCTGTTTCAACAGTATCAGCTGTTACCCTACCGGCAACCGGCACTACCACTAGTGTTTCAACAACTTTACCATATGGTATTTATGCCTCATCCAATGCATTTTTGAGCGGCGCAGCAGATCAAGTTGCTTATACTTACAAAATGTTAGGTGGTGATGTCTTAGACATCGAACTGACGGCTGGGAATGTTTATGCTGCCTATGAAGACGCAGTTGTGGAATACTCTTATTTGGTTAATTTGCATCAAAGCAAAAATTCCTTATCCGATCTCTTGGGATCTGAGACAGGTTCATTTGATTCTGACGGAACAATAACTACTGGATCGTTATCTGGATCAAATGCTAGCACTAAGTTTACCAAGTTTGCATTTGAATACTCACGCAGGGTGGGTGATGCAGTAGGTACGGAAGTCAGAGTTGGCGGACTTACCACCATTTATTCAGCTTCTTTTGCTGCTGTGGTTAATGAGCCGGATTACGATTTAGAAAGTATCCTCCGAAATAGTGCTGAATTCTCCGGAACTGTGGGAACAGATAAGAGAATTATAATTCGAAAAGTATTCTTTAAAACACCACAAGCGATGTGGAGATTCTATGGTTATTATGGTGGATTAAACACCGTAGGGAACTTGGCTCATTATGGTCAGTATGCAGATGATTCCACATTTGAAGTTATACCTACATGGCAAAATAAAGCTCAGGCCATGGCCTTTGAGGACAACATTGCCACAAGAACGAGCGGGTTTTCTTATCAGTTGAGAAATAATCAACTTCGTGTATTTCCTGCACCCACAATTGTACAACCGAAAAAAATATGGTTTGAGTTCTCAGTTGATGAGTCTCCACTATCTTCCTCTGTTGCCTATGTGCAGAAACAGATAAATGGTGTCAATAACCTAAATACACTACCTTATGAAAACTTACCTTATGCAAGTATAAATGCGATAGGGAAGCACTGGATTCGCCGTTACGCCTTGGCTGTTGTAAAAGGCCAGTTAGGGGAAGTACGCTCCAAGTTTGCTACTGTGCCTATACCGGGTGAGAATGTAACCCTTAACGGGACAGCTCTAAAAGACGAGAGTAAGACAGAAAAAGATCTTTTGAGAACTGAACTCAAGACGATCTTGGACGAGCTTACATATGTGAAGTTGGCCCAAGACGATCAGGCGAAGATCACTGCAGCGTTGGAAACGTTCAAGTCTATCCCTATGCCTATCTATACTGGCCCGCAAGGTAGTTCCTAATGGCTGACAACAAATGGTCTAGACCGGCTTCACCGCCTCCTCCTTTATTTTTCAATGATAAAGAAAAAGATCTTGTCAAACAAGTAAATGATGAGATCATAGAGCGTGTTATAGGTCAGACTATTGTTTACTATTCGCTATCTTTGGAACATACAAACTATCACTCGCTTTACGGAGAAGCAATAAAGAAATCATTCTTAGCACCAATTCGAGTTTATGCTTTGGTTACTTTCGAAGGAATAAAGACTGAAAGTGCCAACTACGGCTTGGATAAAACAGCGAGTATTACAGTGAAGTTTCATAAGAGAAGACTGACAGAAGACCAAGATCTCTATGTCAGAGAAGGCGATTTTGTTTTATTCGACGAAATTCTTTATGAGATCACAACTCTAGAGGAGCCCAGACTTTTGTTTGGGCGTCCAGATACTAGATTCGAAATTGCAGCTAAATGCTTGAGATCGCGGGAGGGTTTATTCGATGGGCAATAATGAATTAGAAAACTTAATTAGCATTCCTTTTGAGCCGTCGACTTTAGAAACTATAGATAGAGCAGTTTTTAACTTTGTCAATGAAACTTTAGATATTAGTTGTAGATCAAATACTGGCTTCGAAAAAGTCCCCGTTATTTGGCAAGGATCGGAAAGAGCGTGGTATACAAAGAAAGATCCGAGAAAGAAGGATGTATTGAACTTTCCTATAATAACCGTGGCAAGAACTGGCTTATCGAAAGATCCAACCAAGAAGGGAATATTTCAAGGGAATGTTTTGCCTTCCAACACAGCCAACATAGAGATTGCAAAAAGGATAATGCAACAAAAGACAGCAGAATTTGGCAACGCATATTCAAAGCAACAAACAGGACAATATAATAGAAAAGCAAAGAACCCAAAGGTTATTTATCAATTTATGAGCGTGCCTCAAGTCGTCCATGTTAATCCTACATATGAAGTGGTGCTCACATCATTATACACTCAGCAAATGAATGAGATGTTGCAGCCACTATTGACTGAGACGGGAAACATAAATTATAAAGTTATAAAATATGATCATTATCGGTATGAACTATTCATAGATCAAAACTATAATATATCTGACAACTCTGCCAATTTGGGAGAGGACCAGAGAAAGATGGAAGCAAAAATTACATTTAACATTATTGGTTACCTTTTTGGCAAGTATATTAATGATGATTTACCGAAGATAACTATTAGAGAAAGTATTGTAGAGTATAAATTCCCAAAAGAATCAGTAATTTTAGGTTAGTTAGTTCTTTAGGGATTGAGTTAACTATTTATTATTGAATTCTAATTTTTAGAAAGGAGATGATTAGATGCCAGTAGAAAAATTTAACTTTGTATCCCCTGGAGTGCAAGTAGCAGAGATCGATAAATCCGGACTTCCCGCAGACGCCCCTGCAGTTGGCCCTGCAGTAATTGGCCGAGCCTTACAAGGCCCGGGTATGCGCCCCGTCAAACTTAATTCCACCCTTGATTTACACTCAATATTTGGCGCCCCAAACCCGGGAGGGGAGAGTGGAGACACATGGCTAGCAGGCAACCGTGCTGCACCGACTTATGGACTCTACGCCGCCGAAGCTTATCTTCGCAACAACGGCCCTGTGACCTTTGTACGTTTAATGGGAGAAAATGAATCCGGCGCGACCGGCGATGGTTTAGCCGGATGGACAACATTGAATTCAGTGGGCCTCTTCGTGGCAAACGGAGTTTCAGGTTCGAGTAACGGTATCGAACAGATAACTGCCTCTCTAGGTGCTGTTATTTACACATCAACCGGCTCTGCGACCTGCGATGTTAAATTAATGAGTATCACACATGCCCAACCGGCTACAGCAACTGATACCACCTTAATACTAAATGAATCTTCAGATTCAAAAGATCTTAAGTTCACAGCCGTAATAGAAAATTACAAGGGAACTTCTCATCTTACTGCGACTTTTAACTTTGATCCGGATTCGGATATTTATATTCGCAAAGTGCTTAATACAAACCCGCAATACTGCAACGATTCTCTATACAGTGCCGCTGACCGACTTAACTACTGGCTTGGTGAGACTTTTGAATCTAACATAGAAGAAACTGTTGTTGGAGAAAGAAACGGCGCCCCCACCGCGCTGGCCTCATCTTCTAACTTTGCATTCATCTTCCGCAATACCCTAACTGGTACCCTTGCTGACCATAACGATCGCAGCAGCGCTGCCGCCGTTGCGAAGTCAGGATATATTATTGCACAGGATTTAACTCAAGATACTGCTTCCTATGCAGCTTCGGGGATGCAAAAACTTTTCCGCTTTGCTGCCACTGACTACCGCGGCGACTGGGATAACAGAAATGTTAAGATTTCAATTGCTAATATCAAAGGCCCCGTCAACCCGACAGTCAATGCATATGGTACATTCGATGTTTTTGTTCGAAATAGTGCCGATACAGATAACTCACTTAATGTCATCGAGTCATTTACTGGTTTAAGTTTGGATCCCTCCGCGGAAAACTATATTGCTCGTCGTATCGGTGATAAATACCTTAGTTGGGATGCTACCAACAAGGTATATGAAACATATGGAGCGTACGACAGCGTTTCAAAGTATATCCGAATGGATATGGTAGATGCTGTCGACAACGGATCGGTTAACGCTGCCAGCCTTCCAGCTGGATTCTTTGGCCCACCCCGATATATTGGAGAAACCACCAGTTCGATAGCCGGGACGGCTACTTTTAGCGGCGGCGGCGTGACATCAGCGACGACAATGACTTCCGGGTCGAATTTTGCTAGCAATCCATATTCCGTCGCCAACCTTATTAGCGGCACATTCGGCGTAACTGTATCTTTCCCGTCGCTAGTTCTGCGCCAGTCGGGTTCAACCGGCGTCGGAAGTGTTAAAGAAGCCTTCTACGGTTCTCTTAGCAAAGGTACTTTTGCACGCCGCGACAACACATATGGAGAATATAACAGGCGCCTATCAAGCGATTTAGGTGACGCCTATGAAGCTGTTACTAGCGTCACTGAAGCTTCGTTTGTGTTCTCACTGGACAATATTTCCGGTACCGCGGCCAACCCAGTGTACGTATCCGGCTCGCGCGCCGGCGCCACATCCTTCCGCGGCACAGGCACATACTCTACTTTATTAAATGCCGGGATCAACAACTTCACAATGCCTATGCACGGTGGAACTGATGGTTTTGACGTGCTGGAGCCTGAGCCGTTCGCAAACAGACTAACCACCGGCCAATCAGATAGTACAAGTTATGAGTACTACTCTTTAAGAAAGGCTGTAGATACTATTAGAGACCCCGATGTTGTAGAGCATAATGTTTGTTCTATCCCGGGCGTATCTACCACCGGTATAACCGACTACTTGATCAGCATGGCGGAAAACCGGCGTGATACTCTTGCGCTTATCGATATCCAGCATGACTATAAGCCTCGTTTCGAATTGACTTCGGGAGATATTGTAACTAACAGAACTACACTTCCGAATGTGAGCCAAGCGCTCACAGCAATAAAGGCCCGCGGCTTTAACACCTCTTACGGTGCAGCTTACTACCCCGCAGTTCAAATACGAGACCGAGAGCGAGGTGTACGCCTCTTTGTCCCGGCTACAGTAGCCGCCATGGCCGCCTACGGGTACACAGACAACGTAGCCGCCCCTTGGTTCGCCCCGGCAGGCTTTAACCGAGGTGGCCTCGATGCCGCTTCGGGTATTACCGCAACTGGCGTCTCTAAGCAACTTCGCTCGCAAGATCGTGATGACCTTTACGAAGTGAATGTTAACCCGATAGCGCAGTTCCCACAAGAAGGAATTGTAATATTTGGTCAAAAGACACTCCAGGCAACACGTTCGGCATTGGATCGAGTTAACGTAAGACGACTTCTTGTATATCTCAAGAAGGAAATATCTAGAATTGCAAATTCAATTCTATTTGAGCCGAACGTCCAGGCAACTTGGAATAACTTCCTAGCTAGGGTTAACCCCTTCTTGTCGGATGTTAAGGGTAGGTTTGGTTTAACTGACTACAAAGTGATTCTCGATGAGACCACCACCACACCCGAATTGATCGATCGAAACATACTTTACGCCAGAATCTTGTTGAAGCCGGCTCGCTCTATCGAGTTCATCGCGCTTGACTTTGAAATCTTCCGCACTGGCGCAAGTTTTGACGACTAATACTATTTAATATAGAGGAGAGATAAAAAATGGCACAAACCTTTTGGAGCGACGGCAGCTTAGAGCCAAGAAGAAACTTTAAGTTCCTTGTAACGCTAAATAAAATACCAACATGGGTTGTTAAGAATGTTAACTTGCCTTCAATTACTGTTACGGAAGGAACGCACAAGTTCCTAAACCATACATTCTATTTTCCGGGTACCGTTGAATACAATGAAGTATCTGTCACGGTAGTCGATGCTATCGATAAGGATGTTTCAGCAAACGTTTTGAATAACTTTGCCAATAGTGGCTACACAACTCCAGATATCGAGTCAAGTGCCGTTACTTCCCTTTTAACAAAAAGAGGATCGGTTGACGCTTTCGGAGAAGTTCTAATAGAACACTTGGGCAGCGGCGATGCCGGCCAAGACAATAAGTTACGTTTTGGCTTAAAGAATGCTTGGATCAAAGTTGTTGAATTCCCTACAAGCCTTGCCTATGACAGTAACGATCCATCAGAGATTAAATTAACTTTCCGCTATGATTACTTTGAGGCCAACTTCAATGGCGACACTCTCGCTGCCTTTGGCGGTGCAAAATAATTAAAGGAGAATAATGAGAAACAGTCAAGAGCGCATAGGCGCAAACAAGGAAAATGCAAGTTCACCGCCACCAGAGGCTTTACAAGAAGCCCTGAATACTGGCGGTGACTTTTCCTTTATGGCAGTCAATGATATTATCGAACTGCCCTCAAAAGGTGAACACCTTCCGGAAGACCACCCTCTTCGCGTCAATCCGGTTATTGAATTAAAACAAATGACAGCAAAAGAAGAGGATATATTGGTTAACCAGTCTTATATCAAGCAAGGGGTGGTTATCGACAAACTTTTGCATTCGTTGTTAGTTGATAAAACTACTAACTTGGACGACTTGCTCGTTGGGGACAAGAATGCTCTTTTGATCCAGTCTAGGATATCAGCTTATGGTGCAGAGTATCCCGTGCAGACATTTTGCAGAGCCTGTATGCAACAGCAGAATGTAACGTTCGATTTAGAAGAGTGTGTTAACTATCGCGAAGCTTCTTATTCCGAGGAGGCTGTACAGAATGAAAATGGTACTTTTACAATAGAGATGCCAAAATCAAAAGTTAAACTAGAATTAAGGTTTTTGGCCGCCAGTGATGAAAAGGCACTTGCTGCGAAAGAACAAAAGTATAAGAAACACAATGTAGAGTTTTCCACAACCATAGAAGCATATCGTCAAATGATTGTTTCAGTTAACGGAGAAGAAAAGTTAATTAACAAATATCTAGATAACATGCCTTTGCAAGATTCCAGGTATTTGAAGAAAATAATCAAAACAGTCCCTCCCACAGCGGAACTTATTGGAGAATATGATTGCCAATCGTGTGGAGCAGCCAACAAGCAGGAGGTACCGATAACGTACCGATTTTTTTGGCCTGACCTCTGATTATCAAAGAAGCGTCCATGAAGAAATGTTCGCTCTTAAATATCACGGTGGATATTCCCTATATGAAAGTTATTTCCTTCCAGTTGGAATTCGCAAATGGACAGTAAATAAACTAATTGATCAACTTGAAAAAGAAAAAGAGGCTTTATCCAAAAACAAATAGTTTGAAGTTTGATATTTAACCCGGCAATAAAGGTCGGGTTTTGTTTTTCAAACTATTTATTTTACTAGGAGTACTTAATATGGCAGATGAAGATAAAGAACTTATACTGGACTTCACACAGATGGACGAAGGGCTCGCTCAGCAAGGTGCAAAACTTAAATTGACACTGTATTCATTGTTGGGAGTGAAAGACTATCGTCGCTTGTTCCCTCTTCCGACAAAGATAAGGGGCACTTCATCACAGATATCTTCTTTCCGCGCCGCAGCCGGTGGGGAGAAGAGGTATATGAACTCCGTTAAAAAACATGGTCTCCACGATCCTAGAACTTATGCAACTAAAACTCGGTTGAATACTGCTATTCGCAATTTCGAAAGAGAAACCGGCATGAAGTGGCCGATCAAATAAAAGGTAACTAGGTTGTGGCAAAAGATCTCACACCAGAAGAACAGAGAGACCTCGAAAAGCAGATAGTCGAGCTGGAAAAAGAACTCGCCGCGGCTAGCGGAGACGAGAAGAAGCAACTAGAACTCCAGCTTAAAATCTCGAAGGATGCGCTTAAAGTATCCAAGGAGATGCTTGGCACCCAGCTTGACATCTTAAAAGCCCGTGTGAGAGCTAATGACGCACATCAGCTTGAAGTAGATCTCTTTGAGAAGAGTAAGGAAATTAGAGAGGCGACTGAGGTTTTAGAGGAGAAACTCGCGAAACACCGGGTGGCCGGGACCGACGCATCTAGAGAAGATGTTGAAGTTGCCGCTAACAAAGTTGTCGAACTTGAGAAACAACGAGATCTCCAGCGTGATGCGAAGGACGCTCTTGAAGAGTCGGCCAATCTGGGAGCGACTCTTTTTGATTCCATAGCTTCTATATCCACTCCGCTTCTAAAGAACGCAAACACACTGGCCCAAACAGAAGGCGCGATGAAGGGCATCTCGACCGCGCTCGGAACCCAAATGAAGGGCTTTCTGGAACAAGCCGGCAACCTAGATCCCATTATCTTTGGTGTAGATCTACTTTGGCAAAATACTAAAGATCTAGTTATGCAATTGGACTCTTTAGAAGCTGGGTTTGTACAATCTACCGGAGCATCTAGAGAATTCGCTACTGAAGCTTTCCAAACGCGCACTGAACTAGTGGCAGTTGGCTTATCTGGCGCCGATGCCGCGGAGGCCGCCGGCGAGCTTTATACTAACTTTAGAGACTTTACAAAGTTATCAGAAACTTCCAGAAAAGAAGTAATTAAGCTCACAGCCCAACTTACTAAATTGGGTTTCCAAGCTAGCCAGACTTTAGAGATATTAACAAATGTTTTAAACATGCCTCTCGGAAAAGCCGAAGACACAATGTTACACCTTGCCGGTGTCGCGGATGAGGCCGGTATTTCTATGGACGAGTTGTCCAGCGCCCTGCAGGGTTCAACAGAGCTTTTTGCAAAAATGGGTACAGATGGCATTGAGGTGTTTAAAGGCTTAACGGCAGCCTCTAAGGAAACCGGCCTAGGCATAGATCAACTTTTTAACACAATGGCTCAGTATGATACTTTTGACGCTGCAGCCAACGCCGCCAGCCGTTTGAATATGGTGTTGGGTGGTAACTTACTTAATACTTACGATCTTCTTGCTGCTGACGAAGCTGAACGCATTGAATTGTTGCAAAGAAGCATGGAGGCATCCGGGGTATATTATGATGATCTTGAAAGATATCAAAGAATAGAGATCTCAAATGCTCTTAATATCAGCTTGGAAGAAAGTGCCCGGTTGTTTAGTTCAACAAGCGAAGAAGTTCGGAAGACAGCAGCTCAGATAATGCATGCTAACATGACAGAAGAAGAATTGGCACGAAGAACACTGGAAGCTTCTACTGCAATAGATAAACTAAAAGTATTCTTTGGTAACTTGGCTATAGGAATATCCGGTGTTGTGACAGTCATGAACTGGTTTATCGATACGACATTAAGGCTTACTTCGGGGTGGAACCCAGTAGTCACTGGTATCATCGGTGTCACAGCGGTCCTGTTCATACTCAAGGCCACGCTGTGGGCCACCGGAAAAGCCCTCGGTACCGGCCTCGCAGCTGGTATCAAAGCCGCGGCAGCTGCCCTTCCTAGCCTGGGAGCCGGCTTAAGCGCCCTCGCCGGCGCAACAGCGCCAACATTGGGGGTGTTGGCCGGCCTCGCTCTTGTTATTTTGGCTGTCGGCGCCGGTATCGGCATCGCGGCATGGGGCGTTTCTAAACTCGTTGAATCGATCGGGGGAATAATAGAACTTGGCCCGGGCGCAGCTGGAGCCTTTTTTAAAATATCTGCTGGCATCGCGGTAATGACACTTGCTATAGGTGGCCTCATGGCCGGCCTCTTCCTCCTAGCCACCCCCATAGGTCAAGCTGGCCTCTACGCCCTTGTCACGCTTGTTGCTATTTTGGGTATTGCGTTCCACCTTCTGTCTCGCCAAATGGAAAAACTGGATGAAGGAAAACTAAACGCATTTGCTTCTCTTGCAACAACTCTCAAAGATCTATCTGGCGGTTTTGGAGATATGACAGCAATTGGCAATTTCATCGATACTCTTGTTACTAAAATCAATGACATAGAGGATATTGACAAGTTATTAAGCTTTCAAGCAGTAGTAAGTGGCATATCAAGTGCTATGAAAGATATAGAAGACTTAAACCCCGAGACATTAACCACCAATGTCGAAGCAATTACGACACTAACCAACGCAACTGCCGGTAACGTCACAACCGCCGCGGCCGGCGCCTCCGCCGCGGCCGCCGACAGAACAGTCGCGACCACCACCAGTGCTGTCGAAGTAATAATGGGTACATTCTTGGATTCAATACAGGGTTCATCTGTATCAGATAAGATCGTTATTGAATTAAACGGCAGAGTGCTGGGCGAGTGGATGGACAAAAGAGACAATAGACTACTGAGAAAGGTTTTCGTTAGATAATAGGGGATAAGAAAAATGTCGACATCAATTCATGAAACATATGCAGCAACAAAAGGATATCATCTTGAATTCTTTTCAGTGGTGTATGATCAAACTATCTCATTTCCCGGGATGTTGACAAACTTTCAGAATTCTTTTAAGCCAGAGTGGTCAAAAGAATCGGTTTTTGGCCGCCAAGATCCTATATTGACATTTAAAAACACCTCTAGAGATATATCTGTTTCTTTCACGGTTGCAGCTGCGAGCGAGAGTATTGCAAAGAGAAATATAAGAAGTTTAAATACGTTGATCAAGTTTCTTTATCCTGCGTTTCGAAGTGGCGATACTTCAAATTCAATATCAGCATCTCCTTTGTTGAAGATTAAATTTGCAAACTTAATATATGATGCTCATGTAGGAAACTCAGCCGGCACCGCCAAATCATCCGGATTGATCTGCGGCATAACTGACTTTGATCACAAGTTTGATTTTGATGGAAAAACTTCCTGGGTTGATTATGTTGATAATGTTTTTCCAATGAGTTTCGAAATATCTTTTACAGCCGCCGTGCAACATTCTCACCCGCTCGGCCGCATCGATGGTGGAAATTTCGCCGGCGCTGAACCCACCCCAATGCCGTTCCCATATGGTCTTGGCGGATATCCACACCGGCCACGACGGGCACCCGAGCTAGCCCCTGTCATGAGGGCTCCTGTGGGAGCACAGCGTATTCCAATAAACGCCGGCGGCGCAGAAGAGTCTCCACCAGAACAAACACCCGGCGCCGGGTTTGGAGCCCGCTCCGCAGCAGCCGCCGCGCGCGCCGCTGGCCTTGTCGGTCGCGGCGCGGGCTCGAGGATCACAGGCGAAGAGTAATAAAAATAAACAATATGTCAAGTAGATATTCAAATAAAAGAATCGTTAAAAAAACCAATCGCAATACAGAAAAGTTATTGAAATCCCGAGATCTCAAGGCTATCAATATTGTTGAAGCTCTATCCGTTAAACCCTTAACCGATCGAGAACGTTCCAAATACCAAGTTCAAACCGTAATTTGGAAAACCAGCACCAAGATGTATAAACTTGCTCATTACTTTTATGGTGACTCTCGGCTTTGGTGGGCTATAGCGTGGTTCAACCAGAGGCCAACAGATGCACATTATGTTCCAGGTGATGTCGTATATGTGCCTTTCCCGATTGAAAATATTATTCAAAGGTTAAGATAATGGCAGAAATAACCGATGAGCTGATCGGACAGGCTACGGAAACATTTATTAGGGAAAACAGGAGCGCGCTTGGGTGGGAGAACCTAAGCGAAGAGCAACTTGCGCAGCTCTCGGAGCATACAGAAATAAATATTCGAATTGCTATTATTAGATCGAGTGACGACCCGTTTGGTGAGATAGAAGCCCCCGATCGCCGCGGCCATCAGCGAGATGATCCTAGGACGGAAGCCCTCTGGCAAGAACAGCTAGCTATCCGAACTGAACTCATGTCGAACGGCGTGAGGTTTCCCAATGCGTCCCGGCTCGGCCGTTTTTTCGATGGAGGAGCACGCACGCTTCCCGAGGTTTTCCATGACGTGGGCATAGATTTTTCTCACTATAGCGGGTTTGATTCTTCCGAGGCCGCGGAAAACGCCCTCGACGCCTTGGCCAGCGTCGCCACCGCTAGCGGCGAAGAACTGAAAGGGCAAGAGGCAACAGATTATATTCTTAATCGAGAGCAATGTGTTTTATCTTATCTGACAAAAACTATACTTTCAAAACTATCCGAGAAAGAAATACTTAAATTTTATAATACACCACTAAATGCACTACATCAAAAAAATATTATTAAAGTTAACGAATCACCAGAAGAAGTCGCCATCCTGGTTAACCGTCTTAAGGGGAAAGAAATATTAAAAGACTTTTTCAATTTGGAAACTGCCAATCTTTCTCTCTTGGTGCCAAAAATAAGATTGTATAAACAACTTTTTACGGCTAATGTCGACGGCGACCTAGAGGAGAGCAAAGACGTTGACGAAGAGTTGGAGGAATTCGAATTTCATTTTAATCCTTATTTTCGGAATGAAGATATAACAGCTATCACAGATTCCCACGAGGGCCGCGGCCATGGCGTGGGAATCAAAAGTGTTGACTGGTCATATGAAGGAACAAACCCAGAAGAGATTACAACATTCATTGATTTTAAATTGTCTTTGTTTTTGCAAAACTTAAGTGATCTCTTGCCAAGAGGCATCGAAGCGGTCGACCGCTCCGTCTTTTATGATCGGAACTCAGCAAATTTAATACAGTTGATCGCCGCTGGTGCGGGCGGTCGCTCTGCAGGGGCCGACAACAATACAAATCCTTTATATTTTACAGTAAAAGCAAAACTTGGATGGGAACTTGATCCGGCCATTAACACCCAATTGGGTCAAATGCGAATAAATGATTTGAAAAATATAGCCGAACAAACAGAAACTCTGTTGGAGCTTTCTTTGTTTGAACATAATATTAATTTTAATCAAGATGGTACCCTGACACTTGATTTAAATTATCGGGCCGGAATAGATGAGCAACTGGCAGATGATACTATGAATATTTTAACGGTTGGTCTACGAGACAACCAAGAGGCAATTAACGACTTGATCGAGGAGGCAACTGGCCTCCCTCCCGATCAGACTACGGATAGTGCTACCGGCAACTCTCCTCTGGATGATATATTGTGTAACACTGCTCGCGAGCGACTTACAGTTCAAAGCACGGACGAAGCATCAGGCGATACAGAGGATCCCGCGGTCACAGATTTAGATCAAGCAGTGCTAAGGTCTCTCCGCGCAGATGCTCATTCGCCGGCCAATATATTTAATAATTATGAAATGTTTTTTCGTTTATTGTTAGAGGCCGGCGTGGTGTGGCAAGTTCGTATCCCAAAGGAATTAATTAGTGACAGTGTCAGCAGCGCGCGTCTCCGCCACATAGAAGAGAGCGGCCGCGACGATGCCGCAGAACGCCAGGAGCAAAACGAGGCAAGAGAACAGCGAATAAGGGTTATGGAGGAGATAATAACCATACAAGTCTTAAAAAAAATTCAGATTGATGATGTTGAAAGAATCGCCCTAGACACAACACTATTGGACCCCGATGCCGTAGATAGCGCCTCCGAGGCGGCAAATGAAGAGGATCTTGATCAATCGGAGCCCGAAAATGCCCTTACCGGCATTGGTCTAACTGCTAATATTGTAAGAAACCTAAAAGAAGAATTAAGCGAAGACGGTGAATACTATAATATTAGATTCTTCAGATTGGGTGATATGCTTGATGTAATAATAGAAAAGTTAAGAGAACGCGCCAGGTCCGAAGATCGAGAAAACATATTAGCTAGGGAAAATATTGAATTTCTAAGTGGAGTTTTAACCTTCACTGATGTTGAAGGAGAGAGGGTGGGAGTTAACTTTACTGATATATTGATATCGGTTAACAAGTTTAGAGAGTTCTTTGTTGAGAATGTCGTTCGACCGCTTAAGGCAGTATATAATTTAAAAAACTTTATTATGGATATGATAAATAAGTTTTCATACGTCGCTAGCACTAGAGGGTGCACCGATGATCCGAACCCGGCTCGCGACTCCAGATCTTCTTTTGTTGTTTTTCAATCTGGCATACCCAGCAGCGCTTACTCGGCGGGAAACACAACAGTAATCCCACCGGGCGGGCTGCACGTCCAACAAACCTTCAATCCCACTGAAGCTCAAGTACAAAATCCAATTACCTATTTTGTTATCCAGGCTTCTGATCAGCTCGTCTCTGCGGTCGACCAAGAGGGCGAAACACTTGAGCATCTAGATGCCCTCCGCGGCATTTACCATATTAAACTCGGCGCCGATCGGGGACTTTTAAAGAATATTAGTTTTAGCAGAGATGAGATTGCCGGCCGTCGCGAAGGAAGGATCGTTGCCGCGGGGGGCCTCTCTGGTGAGGTCTTGAGAGAGAAGTATGATACCGATATAACCCTATACGGCTGCCCGTTTATTCAGCCCGGTATGTTTATTTATGTGGATCCAACAATGATCGGCATGGGCACGCCCGATGGAGATCCAGATTCAGTTTCTCGGTTGTTGGGTATAGGTGGATATTACTTTATCAACAAAGTGAGCAATACAATGAACTCAGACGGAAGTTATGAGACGGCCATCCAGGCTTCTTGGAATAGTTACGGCTGTCCCGGGGGTGTGTTTGACAACCTGTCCGACCTTTCAACCAGTCCTGAAGATTTGACAAGTGCCACAGCCGTTGAAGCCACCGATGAAGACATCGTGGAACAAGCCACGCCTAGCACAGATGACGGTCTCCGCAACCAGATCGCGGAGCACGAAGACTATCAACCGGCCGGCGATAGCTACGAGCGGATCCTCGACGCCGCTCCCGAGTGGATACAGTAGAAGAAGATGCCCAATTTAGGAAAAAATAGTGATAAGGTAATAAAAAACCTAGTTAAGAAACGAAAAGCTTTTTCATTTTTATATACTAGATTTATTAATTCTGATATTATCTTTGAAAACAACATAGAGCTTTTCCAAACATCAGAATATTTGCCTCTTATTCCAAAACAGGAAAAGATGGTCGCTTTTTCTAATGATGCCAACGTATTGGAACTCACCGCGGCCTCCTACAACCAGATGGTGGAGTTTTTGGCCAGGAAGAGCATAGCCAAAAAACTAAAACTTAATTTTATAAAGACAAATAAAAGACCAAAGTTCCGAAATATTGATATAGTTGATTTTTATAGAAATAAGGTATTAAGATATTATAATGTGTTTATTAAGCACATGAATAATAGGCCCGATATAAAAATTAATAACTTTAATGACTTTTATGCACACTTTACTTCTTTTATCTATGAGGCAATAGAAGCTTCTCCGTTCACTTTTTATTCAAGCATATATGCCTCACCAACATATTATTCAAATACAGGGTTGGTAATATACTTAAAATCAAAAGACCTAGACGATGACAACCAGATCTTTAAAGGACTTTCAATAAGAGAAGTCAACCTTTTCATTGATATCGCCAAAAACTTTGGTTTCGAAGTCGACAAAAGAATTCCCTATAGAATGGTTTTTAACCCTCGTAGGTTGACAAAATATAGTAACTTGTCTAATTTTTATGAAGACAATTTCGAAGACTATTATGAAATAGAATTAGCTTTTCTTGATTCTTTGTTCGAAGATATATATGATATTTATGTCAAGAGCAAAGAAAGCAACTACACTCCGGTAGATTTATGCAAAGATTTGGTGCCCACTCGAAGAATGGATGTCGACGGACAACTAAACTTGACGCAGGCAGATAAAATTAGTTTCTATTTGGAATGTTTGTTGGCGGAAAGGAAGGTTACATTTTTGGAACAGAAAAAGGATATTCTCGAAACAGCCATAGCAATTGCGGAAACTCTTGACATGCGAGCCTCCATGGTGTATATTATGGGACAAGTCAACCGGCTCGCCAACTCCAGGGTAACAATTGTTTCAAACGCTAGATTCTAAAAACCAATGCCACGCTATCTACCAAGATGGCGTTTTTCATTTCGAAGATCTTGATAATGTTCAGCTTTCCAACGAAACCTGGGCCTATCACCCACTCCTGCGCGGAGACGATATAAATATCGCGTCCGTATACGCACAAGGGGCA
>Ga0080013_1003651_pt1 | contig 15934 bp, 20 predicted proteins | sample ETNvirenome_6_85_FD_69236 | JGI IMG/M metagenome (GOLD analysis project Ga0080013, IMG submission 69236) | Marine viral communities from the Pacific Ocean - ETNP_6_85 (SPADES assembly) (version 2) | ecosystem: Environmental > Aquatic > Marine > Oceanic | place: Pacific Ocean | collected 2013-06-19
GGAAGAACAGAGGATGGGAAGCGCTGGCTAACAAAACACTTCACTTGGATTCTTCCAGACGATGATAAAGAATGGTCTATTGATGTAATTTTAGACGCAGCAAAACGCCTGGTGCTTACAAAAGGGATACGTGGTTTAGTAATAGATCCTTGGAACGAACTAGAACATGTTAGAAAGAATGGACAGACAGAGACAGAGTATATTTCTGTTGCCTTAAAAAGAATACGTCAGTTTGGTAGGAAGTATGGCATACATATTTGGGTTGTCGCTCATCCTGCTAAGATGTATAGGGATGTGAAAGGTAAGTTGCCAATACCAACGCTATATGATATCAGTGGCTCTGCTAGATGGAGAGACAAGTCTGATAATGGTATAGTAATATGGCGTGACATGTCACCAGAATCTAAAGGGTGTATCGTTCAAGTCCACGTTCAGAAGATAAGATTTAGGCAGGATGGAATGAATGGCGTTGAGGAATTAAGTTATAACTGGAGACTAGGCACATATCATTTGTCATCTAAAGCAGTTAAGGAGATACCACCACAATATGGATAAGACAATGAATATAGCATCCTTTGGTAGCGGAACTAACTCTGCTGCTATGATTATTGGAATGATAGAGCGAGGAGAACCTATAGATTTAATTCTATTTGCTGATACAGGTGGGGAAAAGCCTCACACCTATGAGTTTGTAAAAACATTCAACGAGTTTTTAAAAACAAATAATTATCCAGAGGTTATTACTGTAAAAAAGGTTGATAAAAACGGAGACGTTCTGACACTTGAACAAGACTGTCTAAATGGAAACAGGCTACCTAGTTTAGCGTATGGATTCAAGACTTGTTCGCAGAAGTTTAAGCTACAACCACAAGAAAAATACTGTAATAACTGGAAGCCTGCAAAAGATTACTGGGAGACAGGGAAGAAGATCACCAGGCTAATTGGATTTGACGCAGGGGAAGGACACAGAACAGCTAAGGTATATGAGGATAAGAAGTATATAAATCGTTATCCTTTAGTTGAGTGGGGGTGGGATAGAGATGATTGTATAGAAGCTATTGTTAAAGCAGGCATACCTAGACCTGGAAAGTCAGCCTGTTTTTTCTGTCCAGCATCAAGACCTTCAGAGATTAAGGCTCTGAAATACCAGTACCCAGACCTATCTGCCAGAGCAATAGCGATGGAAGAAAATGCAGACCTACATTCTATAAAAGGATTAGGAAGGTCATTCTCTTGGGCAACCTTATCTGAACAGGGAGATATGTTCCCAAAACAATACGAAGAATACTTTGATTTTGATCCACCAATATGTATGGAAGGGTGTTACGATGGATAAGACATGGAAAAAATTTGAGCGTTGGGTTGGCGAATTTCTTACTGAACTAGGGGACGCAGCAGATCGTGTTCCTATAACAGGGAGGACAAGAGGTAGCGCACCTGATGTGACTAGTGATTACTTATCTATTGAATGTAAGTATCGTAAGTCTATACCAGGTTGGATAAAGGAAGCAATGGAACAAGCGGTAGCATCCTCAAGAGATGGGAAGACACCAGTTGTTTTCATTAAAGAGAACGGTGCATCGTTTGATGATACACTAATAGTCTTCAGGGCTAAAGATTTTAGGGGGAAATTAAATGAAGCGTGAATACTTTAACTTAGCAAGAGCAATAGCAGCTGAAGAACCCCCCTGCCTTCCTTGTTCTAGCTGGGGTGACTGTGCAAAAAAGAAACTTGCTTGTGAAGCATACAATAACTACTATGAAACTGGAGAAATAATGGGTAACAAAGAGCCAACAACAACAATCTATAAAGGTATATTTAATGTCGGGCTTGGAATCACTTAAGCATTTAACAATCAAACCAAATAGCATTTGGAATCCTAACAGTGGCATCCCCTGGGAGGATGTGGCTGCTATCTTAGCTAAGGCCAGTGACCTGGCTGCATCTTACGGCAGGTATAAGTATTGTCTAGAAAAGAAATGGAAAGTTAAACTGCTTCGTCCGCTATTTGAAAAGGCAATAGATCTTAAATGGAACAAGACTATATCTCATGAGGATGTATATAATATTGTAAGTCTTGCGCTAGAAGAGATGACTAATCCTTCTGTCTGTCCTAAATGTAATGGAAGAAAGGATGTTATAATACTAGATAAGATATATAAGTGTGACTTATGTTTAGGGTTTGGAAGAAAGTCTATGTCTGATTTAACTAGAGAAAAATACTTATCTAAAAATAGAAATGTATTCTATAGACATATTAAATATAATTATTTTAATACTATACTACCTATGATAGAAGAGTGGGAGCTAGAACTACAAAGGGTATTCAACCCATACAGGAGGGTCAAGTGAATGATTTAAAAGCAACTAAATGGATGGTATACTGGTATGATGAAGAAGAGTGGAATGAGTTACTTTTAACAGACGCTCCTAAATATGCAGAGCATTTGTTTGAAAGCCGGCTTGATTGCGTACTGATACCAAAAGAAGCCTATGAAAACAAGGACTTCTACGAAGAGGTGAAGAAGTTTATAAAGGAATACAGATGCATACTACCAGTTTATGAAGAATAAAAAGTATCTTCAGTGGGTATCAGAGCAGCCATGTATATACTGTGGCCACGATTCCCAGGCCCACCATCTTAGGGTTGGCGCTCTTGGTGCTGGTATGGGAAAGAAAGTGCCAGACTATTTTACACTACCTGTGTGTTATAGCTGCCACGCTGATTGCCATAGCGGCAAGATAGATAAAGAGACCCAGATGAGATGGTGCTTGCAAACAATAGGGCGAGCATTCGAGTATGGTATAATAGAATGGAGGAATAAATGAAAACAAAGAGATTTAAATTATATGATTTACATTCCAAAAGCTCTTGTATTAATTATATAAAAGAACTATCTATTTCAGATCAACCTTTTGAGATTGTCATTAAGCCTTACAATAAAAAGAATCAAAGATCTATTGATCAGAACAATAGGTATTGGCATATTATTAGAGAGGCTGCTAATGAGATAGGATATACTGCCAATGAGTTACATGGTATAATGTCTGTTCAGGTATTGGGAACAAATACAATTTCTAATTTAAAAGGAGAGCCGGTTGAGGTTGCGGTTCAGACATCCAGCTTAAATGTTACACAGTTTGCTGAGTATATGGAAAGAGTTGAAGCGGTTTTAATTGAGGCTGGATTCTATAACCCTACTACAATGAGCCGGGAGGTAGCAATACTATGAATGAAGAAGACCCGCCTGACTGGTGGCAACAGCAGCAGTTGCTTGAGGAGCAACAGTACAAGGAAGAGTATGAACAATGGTTAGATAAGATAGAAAAAGAAAGGGACGAGTCGGATTACTTCCGATTTGAGGAGTACATTAAAGAAACCAGGAGAATCTAATGGATAAATTAGAGATGGCACTCAAGAGACCATTCCCTGTAGCAAAGATACGTTGGCGTAAGGGTGGTGGTGGAACAGAACTGGCATACATTACAGCAAGGGATGTGATGGATAGGTTAGATGAAACTGTGGGCACCGCCTATTGGCAGACCAAATATAATTGGATAGGTGATCGAATGATCTGTGAATTATCTGTTAAGATAGATAAAGAATGGGTTACTAAATCTGATGGAGCGGGAGACTCCAACATTGAAGGAGAGAAAGGCGGTATCTCTGACGCATTAAAGAGGGCAGCAGTTTTATTTGGGATTGGAAGATATTTATATCATCCAAGCTGCTTTAATAGAAACAAACAGCCCGCTGTATGGGCTACACCTGAAGGGTTTGACGAACTAATGGAGAAGAAAAATGAAAGTAAGAAATAAAAGTAAGAAGGAAAGAGACTACGACAATCTGAAACTTGATGAAGCGAAGGAAAAATTCCTAACGGAATCATCTAGTTTTGCAGGTGAATTCGCAGAACTGGAGGGAGATGTATTCCATTCTACGGTGCGGTCATTTAATAATGCAGCATGGCAATACGACCACGCCAAAGAGATTGTTGACATGACCAAGGTGGGAGACGACTGGGATTGGTCTAAAGGGATAATCAGTTGTTGGAGATATAGGAATGTCTAATGCACTGGTATAATAAAGAAGGCGAGCCGTGCCATTTTGTTAAAGGAAAGAACGGAAAGACAAGGGCGTCTACTCTACGTGATGCTAGAGCACACGGTTGGATGCCTTCAGTGACCTCGGTTCTTGACATTTTAGCAAAGCCTGGACTGGACGCATGGAAAATAAACAAGGCTATACAGGCTGCTTCAATTGTTTCTAGAGGCGACCATGAATTTGACACTTGGAAAGACAGGGTCTTGATTGAAAGTAAGCGCGAAACAATTGAGGCCTCAGACAGAGGGAGTAGGATACATGGTATGCTTGAGGAATTCTTTAAAACAGGTAACGAACCAGAGTACCAGGAAGATAAAAGCATTTGTTATGCGGTTAAATCTCTGCTTGATATAAACTGTGGAGAGCAACAGTGGAGATCAGAAGAGATTGCATGTAACATAAGTGGCGGGTATGGCGGAATGATAGACTTGGTATCTGATGAATGGGTTATTGATTTTAAAACCAAAGAGTTTTCTAGTGGTAGCAAACAGCTAGCCTATGAGTCTATGGCTTATCAATTAATAGCATATGAGAGGGCGCTTCCAGCCCCAGCAAAACGAATAGCCAATGTATTTATTAGCTCCAGCAACCCAGGCACTGTTGTTTTTCATGAATGGGACAAAGAAAATCATGATAGATATTGGAAAATATTTGAATCATCTTTAGAGGTTTGGAAAAATGTCAAGAAATATTGGCCAGAAAGATTCAATAAAGAAAAAGAATCCAGTAGCTAAGCATGCACATAAGTTTAACAAGCCAGTAGTAGTACCATCTGGTAAGTTATATAAACGAAAGAGTAAACACGGAGAGAACAATGAAGGGTATCAATAAAGCAATCTTGGTTGGTAGTGTGTGGAAGGATCCTGTTATACGGGACACTAAAAACGGCAGTAAGATTGCCCAAGTTTCAATGGTAACTGAGTCTGGTTGGGGAGAGTACAAGAAGGCTGACTGGCACACAGTAATATTCTTTGGAAAACAAGCGGACGTTGTAGATAGTTTTGTAACCAAAGGAACTAACTTATATGTAGAAGGGTCTATTGACTATCGAAAGTATACCGATAAGAATGGCGTAGAAAAATATACAACTGACATTAAAGGGCAGATGCTTCAGATGATAAATAGCCCTGACGCTTACAAAGAGGTAGAAGATTCTACTCCAGAGGTTAAGAGGGAGGTTAGTAGTAGCGCCAGAGAAGAGATGGCATCTATTACTAAAGAAGTAACTGATGACGTACCATTCTAAAGGGGAACTTGCTGATGAGTTGATATATTTTTTAGCAAGAGAGATATATAAAGGGAAGAGTGAGCAGCCTGTAAAGTTTAAATCATGGCACGAATGTTTTGAAAACCACGCAGGCTGCACTCTAAAAGAATACATGAAGTATGCTAAAGACAATAACCTTAAGGCTAAATACATAGATGAAAGATCAAATAAAAGTTGAATTGATGGATAACGCCTATACTTTTCCAGGGAAAGGGACAGAGTTCTCTGTTGGGTATGATGTTTATTCATCGGAAGACATGGTTATCCGCCCTTTGGATAGAAAGTTAATTCGCACCGGTATAAAATTAAAGATGCCGGTAGGGGTGGAGTGTCAGATAAGGAGCAGGAGCGGCTTAGCTGCTAAACACGGAGTGTTTGTTCTTAATTCTCCTGGGACTATTGATCCAGATTATAGGGGAGAATTAAAAGTATTATTGTTTAACTCTGATGCCATGCCTTTTGATGTAGAGCGTGGCGACAGAATAGCGCAGTTAGTATTTAACAGCTATCTGTCTCCGGTTATAACACACAACTACAAGGAGGATAGATTCAGAGGTGATGGTGGGTTTGGAAGTACCGGAGTAAGGGAGGAGCATAATGAGATTCAAAACTGATCTTGGTTATGATATATTTAAAAACAAATATGCCTCCACCGAATATGAATCATGGGGTGACAAGGCGCATGCTGTAGTTAATAGTGTGTGTGGTGATTTCAACGGAACCAAGAACAACTTAATGGAAAAAACTGACAGAGATCAATTGGCTCAGTATATTTCTGAATTTAAGTTTATTCCTGGCGGTAGGTATCTTTGGTACGCTAGCAGAGACGCAAGATTTTATAACAACTGCTATCTATTAAGGCTAGAGGAGGACTCAAGAGAAGAATGGGCGGCGGTAACACAGAGAGCAATGTCCTGTCTTATGACAGGAGGCGGGATAGGTGTAGATATATCAAGAGCAAGGCCGTCTGGACGCAGATTAAAAAGAACGGGTGGCGTAGCTTCTGGGCCTATTCCTCTATTATACACTTTAAACGAGGTTGGAAGAAATGTAATGCAAGGGGGGAGTCGTAGATCTGCCCTGTATGGCAGTATGAATTGGCAACATGAGGACGCCACCACATTGCTAAAGGCTAAGAACTGGCATGAGCAAAGCATAGGAAATACAAACCTAGCAGAGCTAAAGAAGTTAGACTTTAACTTTCCAGCCCCACTAGATATGATGAACATATCACTCAACTACGATGACGCATGGCTCAAAGACCCTATGAATCCTACCTTTCTAGAAAATGTAAGGCAGGCTATGATGACGGGGGAGCCGGGATTTAGTTTTAACTTTGGCGATAAAGAAAATGAAACGTTACGAAATGCTTGTACAGAAATTACAAGCGAAGATGATAGTGATGTATGTAACCTTGGTTCTGTTAACCTTGCTAATATTGAGACGATACAGGAATTTAAAGAGGTCGTTTCTCTCGCGTCTAAGTTTTTAGTATGTGGCTTAATTAGAGCGCAGCTTCCTTATGATAAAATAGCTAGGGTACGAAGACAGAATAGTCGTATTGGACTCGGCCTAATGGGCATGCATGAGTGGCTGCTCAAACGTAACTACAGGTACGAGATGACTGATGAACTTAAACAATGGATGAAAGAATATGAACGAGAAAGCAAACGATCCGCTGACGCTCATTGCGACAGACTTTTTCTCAAGCGTCCTAAAGGCTACAGAGCAATCGCTCCGACAGGGACTATTAGCATCCTCGCGGGAACGACCTCTGGAGTGGAGCCAATCTACGCCGTGGCATACCGCAGGCGCTACCTTACAGATGGAACAAAATGGAAACATCAATTTGTCGTTGACGGTACAGCCCAAGCGCTCATCGACGGAGGAATCAACCCAGAAAAAATAGAATCAGCTGTTGATCTAGCACAGGATCCTGAGCGTAGAATAAAATTTCAATTTGAGCTACAGAAATATGTGGACCACGCTATTAGTAGCACTATTAATCTCCCCGCTTGGGGAACAGAGTTAAACGGGGAAGATACCGTGGATAAATATGCTTCTACTATTGCTAAATATGCACATGGATTAAGAGGGTTAACAGTATATCCTGATGGGGCGAGGGGCGGTCAACCCATCACCTCAGTACCTTATGAGGAGGCTCACAGTAAGCGTGGCGTGGTATATGAAGACAACAGTGAAGAGCAATGCCTTAGTGGGGTATGTGGAATATGAGCGTTTTCTATGATGACAATAATATAACAAGAGCAGAATATAAAAAGTCGTTAGCCCACTGGAAGAAGGTAGCAAGAAATGAATTCACCAGGGGTCAGATTGTTCAGACAGCGGCAGGCAACTTGGACCTATGCTCTCCGGTATGGAACGCTATGCGGTTTGAGTTACTACATAGAGATCAGTTAGATGCCTCTCGAATGATGAACAGAGAGCTAAAGTCGGCTATAAAAGGAGAGTCCCCATATGGTATATCGACTGTTGTCAAACGTAAAAAACGCACTCGTAAGTCATTGAAAAGAAAGGGTAAATAACAGTGAAAAACACCCCTATGGTAGGGGGGTACCACAATGGCATTCTTCGTAAGAATAGGAGTAATTAAAAATGAAGGGAAAGAAAGACCTACTGGTGTTGCCAGATTGCCACGCTGCACCAGAATATGACAACGATAGGTTTGTCGCATTAGGTAACTATATAGTATCAGAACAGCCTGGTATAATCGTATGCTTAGGAGACTTCGGTGATATGCCAAGCCTTTCTTCGTATGATAAAGGCACCAAAGGATTTGAGGGGAGGAGATACAGTAAGGATGTTGACTCTATATTAGACGCACAAGAGAAACTCTTTGCCCCTATAAAGAAACTTAACGAATCAAAAAGAAAGAAAAAGGAGAAACAATATAAACCCAAACTACATATGTGTATTGGTAACCATGAAGATAGAATAGATAGGGCTGTTAACTCAGCTCCTGAGTTAGATGGAGCTATATCTCTGAAGGATCTACAGTATGAAAAGAATGGTTGGAAGATTACACCCTTTAAGGGATGCCTCTCCATAGAGGGGATAAACTTCTCACATTACTTTACATCAGGGGTGGCGGGGAGGCCAATAAGTTCATCACATATTGGTCATCAATTAGTTTCTAAACTGCACTGCTCAGCGGTGCAAGGACATTCCCACTTGTATAATCATGCAGAACAGACACGCCCAGATGGTCAGAAAATCTTTGGGCTCAGCGCAGGATGCTTCTCTCATCCACAGTACTCAGAGAATTGGTGTAGGGATACAGAGTATAATTGGTGGAGGGGTATAGTAAATTTAAACGGACTAGATGGGGAGGGTTATTATGATGACATGCATGCTGTAACACAACGTAAACTACTGAGGGATTACTCATGAAGCCATGTCCATTTTGCGGTTTAAAAGCTACTCTTGGAAAATTCTTAGTAGGATGTTCCAAGTGTTCTTTATTCTTTAGTTTTCACCCAAAGATAGAATCACAAAAGGATCTAGCTATACAGAAATGGAACACAAGATGTTCAAAGATATAGTCTTTGTAACAGTGTGGTACATGAGTTATATCTTTTTCTCAGCCTGTCTTATTATTATATTCATTTAACACAAGTCCTGAGCATGACTCTAAACTGCTTACACCCTCAGTTAGGCTGGTTATTTTTTTAACACAGCCGGCGGGTATTATAGTAAATCCAAACCACTCCCCCTCCTCGTCTTTACAGACAGCTATCCTTACCTCTTCCTTATCATGGTTTATTAAGAAACCATATGACCAGAAGACGGCCAACTTTGTATCCTCAGACTTTTCCCACCCCGCAGTAGACACTATATCCAACCACTCTACCTCTACATAATCATAAGGCATCACTTACTTTTCCATAAGCTGTCTGTAATTCCTGAAGCTCCCTCATTATGTTCATAGCATGAGCTCTATACTCATTGATTAATTTTTCTCTTTGTTCTGGTTTTACATTTGGATCATCAATTAGTTTTCTTAGTCTATTTATTACAGCCTTAACCTCCTTACCTTTAAAGTATATCTTACGTTGAGCTGTCTCGGCGGTAAGGGGTTGAGTATTAACGCCCAACCAGGATAAAGTGGCAGTCCCACAGGTATTCTTTGGTAGTCCATCCTTATCTATGTTGCCGTCTATCCAATCAGCACACATCAGGGTCTTAATTAACTGACCACCATTACCTATAACATCACCTGATTTATTTCTTGGCATTAACATAGGAGGCGTAGCATAGCTTGCAATGAACCCAAGTATATCTTCATATCTCTGCCTAGGTGGATCGGCCTCATTATAAATCTCATAGCCAGTGAATGGATCCTTGTTATTCATCAACCCAGGCACTGCCTGGAAGGGCCCACCAAAGAAGCCTGGCTGCTTCATGGCCTCTCCAAACTCCCCATCCCAAAGATTCTTACCAAGATTTAAATGAGCACCCCACGGTAAGAAGTACCCCATATCAAATACCCTAAGTCTTCCTTCTGAATCTTTCCAAGGCATCACCATAGTGGTAAGGTTCTTGGACATGTAATCAGCAACCAACTTCTTCATCGCTGGAATATCTTCTTCTTCTATATCATCATTCTGATCAAGCAACATCTGCGCTACGAGATATGGTATAGCTGCATACTTAGCAACAGCAATAGGATGATTGCGTATGTTGCGAATCATCTGAGCCCCTGCCTTCAGGTTGAACGTTATGAATGGTGAACCAAAGGGAAGGGATCTTATAACCCTTATACTTTGTGATACATTACCGTAGTCAAGCAATGCTTCGTTACCTAATCGCGCAGCCTCCGCCTCACTCTTGCCATGATTCTCCATAAGGTCAATCATCTTGGCAATCTTAAACATCACCTCAGTCTTTGCATATGCCCTGCCACCTACATCTAGATAGTCATGAAAGAATATCTTGGATCTCGCCCACAGTCCACTCCAACTTTTATCCTCAGCCTTTAACTTATTAAGCTCCCTATCCATAGTTACTAATTCTTCAGAAGAAAAAGTAGTCATCTCTATTCCATACTTTCTTGCAAGCTGGGCATACTTTCCATCAGCAACAATATCTGACATAGCCCTGCTTAGCAGGCCTGGAATCTTAAAGAGGTTTGTTCCCGATACATCCATTAGGACAATATTAGATATAATATTCCTAGCTTGCGTAGGTATATTCATTGGTACTTTAGTATACTTAAACCACTTTGAAGTTTTTGTTGAGAAAGATAATACACTATTAAGAAATTCATTATTAGAATACAATGACTCCATCCCCATGATGTCATTAATGATCTCCTTCTTAACATAGAGCCCTTTCATAGCTCCGTATCGCGCACTATCTGGAACCCTCTTGTACCCTTCAGGAGAACCTATCTCCCCCACCTTATCTATAGCGGATTGTATTTCATTAGCAACCCGCTTCATATCTTCCACCTTGGATGGGTCTAACAACTCTGTCTGAGAAATCCTCTTCCTCATATCACCAACTAATTCATTCCAATATCCAACAGTACCCTGCATTCCATTGTACTTGACTAGTTGATTTGGTAGAACCCACCCATTCTTTCCTGTATCAGCAGCAATAAAGTTAAGGTAATTAATTGTAGCAAGGTCAGCGCCCGCCATAGATATATATCTTCCCGCAAGGAACCCTGGATCTTTAATCCTTCCGTCCACAATATCCTTTAGGAAATTTTCATGAGCAGACCTTACCTTGGTGTAGGTCATCTTGCTTGTTCCAAGGCCTCTCGCAATCCTATCATCACCTAAGTATCTAAGGTAGGCTCTAGGAAGATATTGCCCCTGCCATTCACTGTATTGGTCTTTAGTTATAAGGCCCATAGCTACCAGGTCTGACCCTAGCTTTTCTATTTGAACCTTAGCTTTAACTACAGCATCTTTGATTGATTGTTTTTCAGAGGAGCTTGCAGTAGATCTAGTTCCTTTAGCAACAGTAGGAAGCATAGCAACATCAACCTTCCTATCTGGAAGCGCATCAGGAGAAGCATTTCTTGTTTCAAAGTAATCTAGGATAACTTTCTTTTCTTTAGCATCAGCCTGATAGAGCACATCAAACAACACCCTTCCCATGTTATGGTATCTACCTATCTCTCCCTTGGTAAGCATCCTCTGGGCTTCAAGAGCGCTATACCCTTCAAGAGTCATCAATGGTTCGATTGCTCTTTGGATTCTTTTGGCGGCGCGGAATAATTTTCCTTGAGATTCTCTAGTGTCCTTTACTTGAGGCTTTGCAATATCATTTATCTTCTTAGCAGGGCCAAGTTCTTTTTCTGGGGATGCGATGGCAGCTCTTGCGTCTTTAAAGGCGTTAGTGCCAGAGTCGAACGATAATGATTCAACACTTTTAAACTGGTTCTCAGATAGTAGTGTGTAACTAACTTTACCTGAATCTTCTGATTTATTTACATACGAGACTGCATCATAGCCTAATGATTTAAGAGCCTCTCTTAAGTCAACTGAAAATTCTTTGAATCCCTCAAAGATTAACTTTTCTCCCGACAATGGATCTAGAGTGTTTGACCACCCCTTAGCAATAGGGAATAGTTTTTGATAATCTTTTTCTGAGATCGCTCCGTCTCTCATCATGTCATTTAAATTATTTGACCAAGCTAATGGTCCGGCAAAATGCCCCATGTCTTTGGTAACAAACGGATTGGTAACTTTAATGTACCCCTTCTTAAGTTTGGAGTCATCACCCTTTACTCTTTGGAGGGCCGCTTGCATTGTCCCAACATGAAGGCCTAACTCAGTGAATTCTAGAATAGGAGCTGACCAGTTTTTGTCTGACCCATGATACATAACATTCTTTTCTACAGAGTCATTTATAAAATCGTTTCTTGCTTTGAGCCTGCGGTTAAAGATATAACCTAAATAACCCTGGGAAACATCCGCAGTTATATTTTTTTCTGATAGACTAACAAGACGAGAATCAACAAAAGACGGAAGTCTTTCTATAGTTACGCCTGCCATGAGATTAAAGATATCATCTATACTCATGGTTGGTGCATCTTCTATACCAAATACTTCACCGATTCTCAAGAAGAATTTTTTAAATGCATCCTTAACTCTCTTGATAAGAGAAGGTCTTTGAAGGTTTAACTCTTCCCCTCTGTACTGGAGCATATGAGCAAGAACTTCTTCCCAAAATATTGGGTTAGCGGGAGTTACGGGAGCGGTGAAAGACTTCCCCTTTTTATTAAAACTAGTTTCTAGGAATTTAGTTGTACCATCTACACTAGTATAACTCTCAGACTCACCTGTTTTATCTTTAAGCAGGCCCTTATAATTTTTTGCAACTTGAGCAACAGCATCTACTGCGTAGGTATCTCCTTCAGAATACATCTTACGAACCTGGCCTATGACTGATGCAAACTCGTTAGAAGATAATAGATCTCTACCAACATGAGCTCCAATCTCATGCCATATTAATCCCCTTATAGAATCACTAGTGGCAACAGTATTGTTTGATATTCTTGATGGAATAAAATACACCGACCCGTTATTCTGATCTACAAATGCAATGGTGTCTAAGTTATCTACACCTCTAGCCTTGATTGCCTCCTTGTTAGAAAGAAAATTTATAAAGAAAATCTTCTTCATTTCTTTGACAGTTCTACTACCAAATATTTTTACAAGCTCCTCGTTAATAGAGGCTTCAACCTCAGCAGCGTTGAACCCCCTCTCCCCTTTTAGACCTTCTAATATTGTAGGAGACCGTGACTCCGCCGCAGGCTTTGGCCCTGTAGATATAATACCAGTGTCCTCATCAAACGTATCTTCATACGGAGAGTTATCTTCTACTTCAGTTATATTTTCCTGATCAATAAGCCATTCATGGATAGATGCTTCGAGCTCTTTCCTTTTGCCTTTCTTATTATAGGTAAAGGATGGATCTGATTTAAGTATGTTCTCAGCAATAGCTCGTAACGCGTTGATATCATAGCCACCTGTCTTTCTTGGATTAGAAATATTACTAAGAGCTGTAGCTAATGGAAGACTTGTCAAGTATGCTGGTGTTTGTTTTTCAAGACTTCTTTCTGCCGCCCTAGCTTTGTTTTCTATCTTCTCTTGTTTTTCTTGTGCTCTAGCCTCAGCTTCAGGGTCACCCCAACCCATGGTATCATCATAGGGCTCAATTATACTGTCAGGCGCAAGTATAGCTTCTACTTTTTCTTCATCTGTTACTGTGATTGTATCTCCAACCTCATCTATCTCAGGATACATCCCCTCTATAACCTTCCTCTCCATCATTTGTCTACCAAGCCTATCTATATTAGACTCTTCAACTATTTCTTCCGCTATCTCTTGAACCTCTGTTGCTACTGGCGCAACTGGTTCTACTGGAGTAGCCTCTATCTTCTCGATAATAGCATCATACAACTCTTCTTCAGTGGTGTACTGAGTGGGATCAAGCCCTACATTTTTTGCTTGTGTTGCTCTTTGTGCTGCAATGGTAAGCCTAAACGGCGCGGTTCCAGATAGCCATTTAACCAAAGCATCGCTTGCTCCTTTGGGCTTAGGCCCACTATAGGTCTTACCTTCTGGTCTTGCTTTAGGCGCAGCCTTTACTTTAGGGGTATGACGCTCTACTGTTTCTGCTGTAGCATTGTTAGAAAGAGTTACAGCCTTAGCTCTATCCTTTCTTCGGTAAAGCACAACGCCTTCTGACTCAACGATATTAATCCCAGGATTTTCCGGGTCTTTATATATCCTAATGGGAACACCCTGTGGATTAATAGTAGACTCTGCATACTCTAATACAGGAGCTTTCTTAGGCGCTGTCTCTGTAGGTACAACATCAGCAACAGCATCAACCACATCATCAACCTTCTCGACTGTAGTGGTGGATAGGTCGGGCGTTTGTGTTACCGCAGACCCTTCAGTAGCAGTGCTTTCTGGAGTCGAACCCTCCGTATTAGCGTTTTCAGCAGAAGCAGCACCTTGCTCAGCTGTGGTATCCGCAGATGCAGCACCAGTAACAGTTCCAGCAGCTACCGTGGTTGCGGGTACAGTCTGTGTTTGCTCTCTCTTGTCATCAGATGTCGTCCCTCTTAATGGGGTTGCTATTTTATTTCTCGGAGATTGCACACTAGCAGATTTATCTTTATCATAAGGAACCCTTCTAAGCGGCACTGTTACTTCTGTCGAACCTCTATCATCAGAAATAATAGTATCCTTAGCTTTAGATTCATCAAAATCCTTAACTCTATCTCCCTTTTTAAAAAATACATCTACTTCTATTTCTCCAGTAGTTCCTAAATCTTTAGCAACCAGAGCCCTGCCTCGTCCTTCATGTCCAACTACTTTTAACCCACTATCTGTAATTTCTACATCTATAAATGGAGGGGCAAAATCTCTCCCTTCTTCTGCCGCATTACGTAAAAAATCTAAACTATCTGAGCCTTCAGGTTTGAAATTTCTAGATGGATTTAAACTAATGAACTCATCAACGGTCATTGTGACTACAATACCTTTAGCTTCTTCATAAACTGGATAGGTTCTATCAGTAAATTCTCTTTGATTGGGGACTAATCCCGCTGGTTCTTTTTTATTTTTTTCTACATCTCTTGTGAATACTACCTCTGCTTTCTTAGCAGTAGTTACTGGAGGAGTTACATCTGCTTGGGATGGAGTGGTATCTGGTACGGGAGGGGTAACACCTGCCTCAAGAGCTTCAATATTTTTCTTGGTTCTCTCTCTTTTTCTTATCCATGCAGGCAAAGGATTATCTTTATCCTTTGTTGTTCTAAACATTTCAAGATCGCGACCACTCGGATCACGTTTGTTTATTTGGTTTTCTCTTGCTGATATTCTTATATCTAATTCTTCTAGCAAAAGCTTTTCATGCTCAAGATTTTTTCCCTCATTCAATTCAGATAGTTCTGGGGAGCCAGTCTCTAAAGCATTATTCATTTCCTCGCGTATTTTTTGAATGTCATCAGCAAGTTGTTCCTGTTGGCTATTTTCACCAAAGACGCCGTCCCTTCTTTTCTGCTTTCTTAACCTTTCTTCTAAGTCTCTTGTTTCTGGCTCTCTCTTTCTGTACTCACTTTCTGGAAGCCCACTTTCAAACCCTTCAATAACTTCCTTTTTAATAGCATCTAACTCTGCTTGAATAGCAGCCGCGTCATCTACTATAGTAGACCCTACAACCTGCGGAGATGGTAATGTAGTGGGGGTGTCTTCAGCGGCAACTTGTGCAGCATCTGCTAGAACTGATGGGTCTTGAAATGCTTCTCCTTGTGGAGCTTCGTCTGCTAGTACAGATGGATCAGCCCCATATTCGCTACCTTCGGTAACAGGAGCAGTAGGCTCTGCTTGAGTTGGCGCACCAGAGGAACCGACTCCACCTTTAGGTGGGACTTCTTCAGTGGGAATTGTTTCGTCAGGAACCGCGTCCTTCTGAGCAGTCTGCTCACCTTTAACTTTAAGGGTTGGCAGGCCTCGCTCTTTAAGGATAGCATTAATTCTTGCGATAGTAGCTATATTCTTATAAGCATTTA
>Ga0080013_1003653_pt1 | contig 15915 bp, 12 predicted proteins | sample ETNvirenome_6_85_FD_69236 | JGI IMG/M metagenome (GOLD analysis project Ga0080013, IMG submission 69236) | Marine viral communities from the Pacific Ocean - ETNP_6_85 (SPADES assembly) (version 2) | ecosystem: Environmental > Aquatic > Marine > Oceanic | place: Pacific Ocean | collected 2013-06-19
ATCACTATAGAAGTTAGAGTACTTTACTTCATGTTTTACTTTATTGTGATGCCAATAATCTACTACATTCAAGTCCAAAAAATTCAAATCATTCTTTATAAAAGTTTTATAGTCAATTCCTTTATGAAGTTTTTCTTTGTTTAACTCACCGACTTGTTTTTCATAATGATTTGCATAAATGAGTTCTTTGTCGAACATCAAGACAATGTTGTTATTTGGATGAGACTTTGAAAAGTTTTGTAACGATGTAACCATTTTAACCATAGGTTAATTTAAGTGTTTTTTATCATATAGTCAACTGTTTTATTCATCGTTGAGCCCATGCTTTTGTAAAAATTTCTACAGAAATTTTCTTATAAAGTTTTATGAATTCTATTAAAAAATCACGAAAATTCTTAATACTACTATTTGGATCTCTATTCTCAAACATCCATTCAGTAAGAGCAAAACCAGTATAAGTTTGTAGTCCCCTCCATACGTTCGCACCATTAGTATCAGTAAATTCAATATTATACCAATGAACTTTTTCACCACTTTTTCGATATGGTAACAGAAGGCGTCTTATCATTGGTGGTACTAATGGTTGTTTTCCGTCATGAAAAGCTTCTATTGGTTTTGCAAAAAGATTACTCTCAGTTAATACTTTTACTGTATTTGGTAATAACTTTTCATTAATTATACCAAATCTACCTGCCAATTTAGTAGCATGGCTGTCATCATCTCTTATAACAAGATTCAAAATATTATAATTTCCACCGAGAGGTTCATCATCACTTGACTTTTCATCAATAAGGTCACTTAAATGACCATAAATATATCCAGCATAATCTTCATCTGTTTCTTTAGTACCAGCACCCAAAAAACTAAAGAAATTCTCCAGTCCTTCATCAATAAAACCAATTTTATTATCATTTACTTCTTTTGCATAAACATACTCCGCCCTCCCATTACTGCCTAAAGCTGGATAATTAGAAAGTTTCTTCTGATAAGGTAGATGGTGAAACTTTCCGGAGATGCCAAGTGCGGCATTGTTATTTTGAGGACCCATAGTTTTTGTAATACACTCAGTAAATGCCCATGCAAAAGCCAAATCTCCAAGTGACTTTGGTTTGTTAAAATCCTGCCATTGAACTCCCAAATCAGAGCCACCCTGTGCGTGTGCTTCTTCTTTTGTTGGTTTTGGAGGTTCCTCGGAAGATTCAAATACATCATAGTAAATTTTTCTTTTATCAATTTCAACATAAGCAAGAGGATACTCATTATCTACTTTATATTGAGTATTATCATTTACAACGACACCAGCTTGAGCAGTTATATTCTTCATGTACTGTTCATCATAGAGAATCTTATAATCTTCATGGGCTACTAAATCTCCCTTTGCTTTTGGAATAACCCTAAACAAAGTTTCCAAAGTGGTTTCCCAACCTTCTGGTGTTATTTTTTGTTCTATTCCTACGACTTGAAAAAAACATCTACGTATATATTGCTTTGGTAGATAATTTATTGTAATTAAATCACCAATTTTCAATAAATTATTCCCATATATCGTCAAAGTCAATTCAATAGGCAACGTTGCCGCGACAGAATTAGGATCATTACCCCATATTGCATATTTCATAGCTCTTTTACCCAACATATCTCGTGGAGAATTGGCATAAAAAACATTTTTTAATTTATTTTTTGTATATAATATTCCTTTAGGTTTACTGACTTCTCCTCGCTCAACCTTGGAAAGTTCTGCATCTAAATTTTCATTAAACTCACGGGTAGCAACATCATCATTCATTTGTCTTCCAACATAACCAAGATAATTTTTAAGTATAGAATAATCAGTCGTAATAGCCTGTTGTTCATATGGCTTTTTATTTTTAATCGGTAATGATCTTACCATTACATCCATATCTTGATCTTTCTCAAATAATTTAAATAAATTCAATCTATCTAAAGACTTGATATCATAAAGTGTATTACCAGATAGTGATTCTATTGCAATCATACTACCGAGTCCAGCTTTAGGCATAACAAATTTCATATCTAAATTACTTACAATAGAATTTAAAGATGTTACATCAAATTCCAAAAAATCGTAAGGATTTACTTTATCATCATCAGGCGTTGCAAAATTTTCCAATCCAATTACATTAAAATCATGAAAACCTATATTAGTATGAGCATCATTATTTGGAACCATTTGAATATTAAAAACATTATATGAATCCTCATTAATACTATCCCATATATGAACTAATGCATCATTTAAATTATTTTTCTTTGCAAAGGCTTCAATTATAAGTGGGATACTTATGAACATTTCTCTTAATGGAACCATATTATGATTTAAAATGTCCTCATATGGTGCCACTCCACTTGTGGGATCCTTTTTCCATTCGTCATCACCTTGTGCAATAACACCAGTGACCGTTGAATCAATTGTATGTTTCATTAACATATAGTTAAAACTTGGATTTGAAAAATCACCAAATCCCACAGTATTACCATTAGTTGGATATAAAAACAAAGGTAAAGGTTCATCAGCAAGTAATTTTGTTTGTTGCCTCTCAAATAAATTTGCATCATATCTGACAACACTATCTATATTATTAAAAGAAACATCAAATGCATGTGGTGATTTATCTTTATCTGGTTTTATCAATAAATTATTCAAAAACAAATCTTCAAATAAACCATAATTTATATACAAAAATTCTCTTCCTTCATTAGCAGCGAAATCAGTAATATCTTCATAATACAAACCATACTGTAATTGTTTTTGTGGAATTATACCCCATTGACCAGCAGTTGTGTTAAATAACTTTTCATAATACTCTCTCATTAATTCATTTTTTTCTTTTTTTGATACTTGAGCTAAATCTTCTTTCAATTTTGCTTCTTCTGTTTCACTTCTGTCTTGTAAAGCCGAAACAATAGTAGCTTCTAATTGATTTGCAAAAACAAATTTTAAATTATTTTCCTCTGTAATTTCCGTTTCCAATATAGCCGTATTAGATGATTTAATTTCTAAACTACACTGCCATAATCCTTCTGCCCGAGAAACATCATAATTTACAACTTCACCAAATAAAGTATCAACAAATCCTTTGTGTTCTGGGTGATTCACCCAACCTTTACCATCATGTTTTCCTTTTATTTTCGTACCATAAACGTTAGTGTAAAAGTCAGATAAATCATCATCCGGATCTTTTAAAATATCATTCAAATCATATAAAGTAGGAGCGTTATTTAATGTCCAACCATAATCCACTACAATTCTTGCGCCTGGTCTTAAAAAATAAGGTAAAAATATATCTTGAAAATCTTGAAAATTATAAACTGTAAACTCAACTGTAGTGGATTTTATAACACCCAAAGCACCTTCTGTTTTTGTTGTAACTCCAGTTATGCCGGCTGCTGGTCTAAATCTAGGGTTATCTTGTAATTGTACAATTCTACCAGGACTGGTATCTCTTGGTTTATTTATCTCGAAACCGGAATATGATTCTTGATTATTATCATTTACAACAAAATATTTAGTTGTTTTTGTTTGAGTCTTAACTTCAGTTTCTGGATCAACTACACTACCACTTACTTGAACTGCACACCACATCCTAACAAAAGGAGTTCTATCACCAAGATAATCTTTATATTTTCCATCTTTTATAGTATCATTTGGACCTACGTCAAAAACACCTTTTTGTAAATTTTTAAAAAAATCTTTAACATCTTCGGAAACTGGTGCTCCAAAAACTCTATTTTTTATAAATGTTGACATAACCTTACTTTAATATTGCTTTTTGAATCTTAGATGGTACTCTTATTTGTGTTCCTGCTTCTATATTATTTGAAGTTAAATTATTCACGGATGCAATATACCACCAATAATCGGGAGTTCCATAGTATTGTTGTGAAATCATATCACATTTATCACCATGAATTGCAATTAATAAAATATCAGAATTATCTTCTTTGTATTCAGGTAAATCGGCAGTACCAATTCTAGCTATTTTATTATGACTTATTTTTGATATATTATCGTATCTACTCATTTTGTTAATTGATAAAATTCAGTTGGATTTTGAAAATCAGTATCACCTGCATTTATTGAAACTCCTAAATTTGGTGATTTTTTATGTAATATCTGATATGAAATTGCTACATCTATAAGTTTTGGTAATTTTTTATCTGCATCCCAATCTCCACTATCATCTACGGTATAGGTTAAAGATTTTATATATCCAAATTGTCCTTGAGCTTTACTTCCAATATGTGCCATATATAATTCAGTAAATGGCCCTTGCATTCTTAACATTGGAAATCCTGTATATTTTGGATAACACAATCCAGTTAAATACTCAATTTTTTCATACATGGCATCTTGTTCGTCTTTATTACTTGGATATAATCTCATGTTAAAAGCCAAGTCTCTTTCAGCTCTCAAATATCTATGAACTGGTTCACTTCTTCCAATGTAATTTGTAGTTGTATAAGATGGAGTTACGTTTTCTGTTATGCCCGTAACGAATCCTCTGAAATAAATGAATTTCTTATTTCTCATATCTTTAAATCTAACATAGAAATCGGTTTGGTCAAGATTAGTATCAATTATCTCAGCACCAGCTGGTTTTGATTTAGCTATCTTATCCTCTTGTTTTTGTGGTCCCAACCCTAAAAATGGATTTGATTTAAAAGGTTTTACTAAATCCGTAATAGGTAAACTTGGATCTCTTGTTATTGGTGCTATATTATCTATTCCAGTAACGGGGTCCACAAAAGTACCTAATGGTAATTTTGATTTAGTACTAAAATCTAAAAATAAAAGTGGATTTCTTGTTCTTTGAAATAATCTCTTAGCATCTCCAGCAGATTTTACTTGTGATAACAATTCGCCATCTTTATTTCTCGTATGAACAAGATCACTATATTGAACTGCAAATGGTTTTCTTATTGACCCTTTACCAGCTTTTCCTTGAAATGTCATATTTAAGAAATTCAATAAACCAGTATTCCCAACTCCAGGAGTTGGATATGCTGGTATCATTATTTGACTAGCTCTCGTTCTAAGTCCGTGAACTTCACCAACGCCCTTTAATGCCATTTCTTCAACAAATGAAGTCATATGTGTAGAATACTCGGCTTTGTTCAAATCCTTTTTTAGAACTGTAAATCTACTTGGAAAACTATTAATATTAATTAGTCCATTAACATTTTCTTTAAAAATAAATCCTAACCCAGCATAAGAAGTATAAAAAGATGTTAATCTCGATAAATCTTCTAATGATTTATTAAATGGTAGCCAGTCCATATTATTTCCTGGTTGTATTACTCCTTTTTCAACTGAACCAATATTATTTACAATATATGGTTCTGGACTCTGTGGTGCACGTTGTCTTTTTCTCAATTCATTTCCATGACTCTTTATGTTCAATTCCGCTAATGTACCCATACCAGTACGATTCGTATAAACAGTACCAGTAACTCCATTTGGTCCATTATCCCACCAACTTGTACTTGGTGGTCTTATTTCTATATTTTTTCTATCCGTAACTGCAGTATGATTAACATTATAAAGTGTTTCAAGTATAAATTCACCTTCTCCTAATTGATTATTTTTACCAAGATTTTGAAATAAAACACCTGACCTTTTTTGTTTTTTACTGATTGTTACTGCAACTGGATTATTTGGATATGCCCGTTCATTTTGTGAATAACCTAATTGTGGTGGTAAATTTTGACCACCATATGGTGGTTCTTTAGAATAATGAATAGGAAATTCAATATTTGGTAGTGGTTCATCTCCACCTTGTGATAAAGGACTTGGATATTGTCTTTTTTCTAAAAAACCAATTTCTATTAAATCTTTATTTCTACCTTCTGTACCAAAAGTATGTTCTATTTCCGTATCAATCAATGATTCACCAGTAATGAGTCGAATTGATTTATTAGCAAAAATAGAATCAATTTCTGTAAATGGTGCGTGTTGTCCAAAATTACTTGAATCTTCTGATAAATCACTTGTGGGTGAATATACACCTTTTTCTGGATCAATGGTTGAATGCTTTAATATATCATTGTAATCTGAAGTATCTCGACCAGTTAATGGTCTTTCATCTGGTGGATTTGGAAGGTCAAATTTCGTCACTCCGTCCATATTACCTTCTTCATAAGTTAATATACCTCGCATCATACCAACTCTTGAATTAGGATCACTAATTAAATTATTTTCAATATCATCCAATTCAGAATGAACATTAGGATGAGTTAAATCACCATGTCTTCCTTTAATTGGTGAATTTGCATTCACTCTTATATCATTAAATACTGATTTTAAATTTTCTAATCCCATTATTCAATCCTATCCATAAGGTGAAAGTTTTCCACCTATTTTATCAGCAGTTCTTGCTAATATCTCACCATTCATCATGGCAAACCTTAATGGCATAGGTGCAAGTGTAGCAGCAGTTAAATTTTTAAATCCTTGTGTCAATATACTTATAGTTTCTTTATGGTTGGCGTCTGACTTATCATCAGAAATGGAACCAGGTGGGCCAGATTCAAAATCATTGACACGATTAGTTGTTCCCACTATCGTATCTCTTGGATTCACATTAAAGGCGCCAGCTGGACCTGATATAAAATCTATTCCACCTGGACCTGCTTTAAAGTCATCTACTTTCATAAATGATAACGCATTAGTTACTGCCATGCCCATCATAGCCGCCACAGCCAATCCACCAATACCACCAATTAGAGCAGTAGCAGAAGTTGCCTTTGCAACGGCAAGAATTGCTTGAGCAGCTGCAGCTGCCAGACTAACAGTTTTCAATGTCACCAATAAACCAACAACCATTGGTAAATATTTTATCATTTTTTCTAGACTATCAACGGCACCAGTTAAGAATGCACCTAACTTAGCAACACCATCTGATTCTCCCAACCAATCTCTGAAATTACCAACTATTCTTTCAATTTCGGGACCAATTTTAATCAATGCTTCCGTAAACAATGCTTTAACTTCATTTGTTATTGAACTTAAATTACTCAGGGCTTCTTGCCCGGCCAAATCATCAAATGAACCAGCAGCCAAAGCACCACTTAAAGTTAATTTATCAGTTTGTCCTACCATTTTTGCCAACTCAGCAGTACTGACTCCAATTGATTTTGCTAATGCTTCTCTTTGTAATACATTTAATTTATTAAATTCAGCTTCAGAACCTAATTGACTTACAATATCTTTAGTAGCTCCGGCTATATCACCACTCAAAGCCAATTCCCTTGCCTTCTGGAAATTTAATTGTTTACCAATCATCACAGATGCTTCTATTTCTCCACTAATTGAACTTTGAAAATCCAATAAACTATCTGCAATCTTTGCACTCGTATCAAGTGTAAGACCCATTATTCTGGCTTGAACTGCCGCCTCTGCTATATTGTCGCCACCATCTTTTGTAAATTTTGCTATTGCTTCAGCTGAACCAGCCAAATCTTTCATTACGGCAGATGGAGCAACTCCAGCTTGTCTGGCTAATTGAGCTGTACTTTCCGCCAAATATTCAGCTTGGTCAAAAGATAAATCTGCAGTTTGCATGAGTACACCAATTAAATTAGCGCCCTCATCAGCTGACAATCCTATGGCTTTACTTGTCTTAAATACTTCACTTGATAACCTAGCTGCTTCATCAACATTCACTCCAAAGTTAGATGCCAATGTATTTGTTATAGAGGCAACCTCTTCCATACCACCACCTAATTTTCGTGCCTCTACTGATGATGCCATTAAATCTTTTTGAAATGTTGGTCCCATTACAACCAAACTACCAAATGATTTACCTATAGAGTCAAGTATAGTAGCAAATGATGTAGCTAATTTTGCCATCGATGCGAATATGGCCAAACCAAAACCAGCAAGAACATTTGACATTTTTTGACGAGTCAATCTTTTTTCTTCTGATATAGCAACTTCTTTTACAAAATCCGTTTCCTTTTCTTTTACTTCCAACATATTTTTCATCAGCGAGCTTTTGGCTATCATCTTATCATTTTCATCAAAACCAACGGCAAGCGTATCTTTCATTATCTGTTGGCCTTCCTTTGATAATGAAGCTTGAGTAGACATCAAATCAGTTGCATTAAATGTTCCATCAGCAATACCTTTAGTTAACTCTACTATTTTAGCTTTATCTTCAACTTCAAGCGCTGAAAATCTATTTTGCTCTTCCTGACCTTTAATATTTTTACTTAATCCACTCTGTACTTGTTTAATAATACTAAAAGTTTCTTTTTTTAATGCTTTTGTTTTAGTTAATTGTTCCCCAAGACTCTTTTTTTGAAGAACACTTGAAAAATCTAATTTTAATAAATCAACAAGTCTACCAGATAGAGATTTTTGAATTTCTTTTTCTGACTTTTCAATTTGTTTTCCATAATCTGAAACTGATTTTTTTAATTTAAGTTCTTGTTGAGCAGTTGTAGCCCTTTTCTTTTCCGTGTTAAGAATTTCTGCAGATAATATTTTTTCTTTTTCTTTTAAATCATTAAGTTCATCTTGAAATTTCTTTTTTAATTTTAAGTTATCTGTATAGCGTTTATCGTGACTAGCTTGACTACTATTTATAGCCTTCATTCTGGCTTCAATATCTGCCAGGTCTTGTTTTCTTTGTTTTAAATTATCAGCCATTATTTTTCAATTATTGTATCTTGCATTGATTTTTGAAGTCTAGATAGAGCATCATCAAATTCTTTTGCAGCTTTTCTAACCTTTGGATCCCTCATCGCTATCTTTTCAGCTTTAGACATCTTTTTTCTATCTTTAAGATATTGTTTCAATGCAGAAAAAAATCCCTCTGCTAATATATTTTTTCTATCCATAAACGACATAATATAATACTCCTAATATATTAATAAATATCAAAAAGGGATTATTTCTTTGGACTGAATCGTCTTGGAATGGTAGGTTGTTTTGGAGTTTGATTTGCCTTTTTCATTTCATCATTTTCTTTATTTTTCAAATCAATATATTGACGAAAATAAAAGTTTCTCAAATGAACAGGCATATGATAGACATCACCGAATGTAAATCCAGGTGTGCCGTATATAAAATGAAATATGTTTTGATGTATATCTAATTTACTAGATGGATTTAGGCCAAAAAAACTCTACAGTCAACGGAATACTCACGTCAACTGCTTCACCTCCAATTTCTACTTCTGATGTCAAATCAATATCAGGTGATATGTCACGAATATAATTTCTAAATGCGACTGAATCACGGGCTAAGAGGTTTTGTGTAAATTCACTAATAGTTTCTGGTTTTGAATCACCATCAACTTCAATAACGGTATATCTTAATCTAGTAGATATCTCTGTACTATATCCAAACTTTTTAGATTGTTTTAAATCTTTCTCGATTAGTTTTTCATCTGCACCAGTTAATAATTTAAATTTCAATTTATTCTTACCAATTGGTGTTGTAAAATCAAAACTATTATTTGAATAATCTAATTTTTTAGGAAGTTCTTTAAATGGACATTGTGATAAATCAAAGGTATGTTGTTCTTTCTGTTCTAAATCATTTGGATTTACAACTTCAACTGTATATTCAGGTCCATAAGCCAATATACGAGCCGCAACCAATACGGCATTTTTATCACCAAGAATTAAATCTTCTTGTTTAACTCCACTCGTAACAATCAAACTATCTAGCAATTTATCAATAACAACACCTTTTTTAATCAAGTTTTCAGACATCAATATGTCTTCTTCTCGTGTTGTCATATATTTTAATTCAAGTTTACCTGATGATAGTGGTGAATCTTTTATATATACTTTTCCCGCAGATGGAAGGTCTATAACTTCCGTAGGAAATTTGTGTTCTGACATTATAACTCCTTGATGTAATTAATAACTATTAGAATTCAAGTATAGCGTAATCGTACCTTAATGTTAATGTGATTTCAACTGGTTCGGAATTACCAAAATCCAAATCACCAAAAGTAGCATCTTGTATGAAAGTTCCATATAGTGTCCATTTTTCAACAATGTCACCAACTGGTCCTAATACTTGAAATGTAACGTTTTTCTTATAAAAATCTTGATATCCAGCACGACCAGTAGCACTTTCATGATGTAATCTAATCCATTCAATAACAGCAGAAGCCGCCGATGGAACGATTGGATCATATAGAGTAATCTGTAATGTTTGCCACTTACCCTTACCCTTGACATACTTCGTAATATTCATGTGTTCTAACTGAATATCATCAAAAGTAATCTGAGGTCTTTGAGCGGTTTTAATTGTAAAAGCTGGAATACCTGAAATTTCCATGATAAACCGATTCTTTAGTTTCGGTTCATATGGTGTGTAAAATATCTTATTCGCTTCTAATAATTCGGCCATGTTTTATCTCCTATGATAATAAATATCAATTTCCTAAAAATTACTCAGGAAATGCAGCTCCAGTTGGTTGAACAACAAAGTCCAATACGATGAATTCAGCAGTTCTGGCTGGTTGTAAAAATACCTGACCAACTAACATATTTCTATCAATTGTTTCAGGTGTGTTATTACTATCATCCATTACGACTCTAAAGGCATTTAATCCACTATTTGACTGTACTTGTTCTAAGAATGGATTAACAATATTCAAAAATTGATTTCTTAAATCACTTGTATTTTGTTCAAATACCAAATTCCTTGAAGAACGAGCAACAAATTTCTTCACATCAATCAATAGTCGTCTTACATTTATCCTGTCAAGAGCACTTGCTTTCTTCTGTAGTGTTTTCTGTCCAAATACCGTTACACCCTGTCCTGGAAACGTAGCAATCGGATTAACATTTGAATCATACAATGTATCTCTTTGAGTTTGACTTAATTTCTTATAAGCCTGAACCGCATTATCAATTCCACCTCTATTCAGTCCAGCAGGAGCAAACCAAGGTTGTCCAATCGTATCATTAAAATGATAAACACCAGCCATAACGACTGAAGGTGGTACAAATCTATATGTACCTAAAGACGCATCTTGAATTTGTACCCAAGGATAATATGTAGCAGCATAACTTGAATTACGAGCTGCAGCATTTGCCTTTACATTAGTTACTGATTCGGTTAATTTACCATTATCAATTACAACAAAAGCATCGCCTCTGTCTTCACAAAGTTGAATTGCATCTTGTACAATACCATTATGCCCCGCACCAGCTTGATCTATAATTCCAGGTAAAAACAATAAATTAAAATCATACTCGTCTTTATTTTTCAAAATACTGAGTGCAGTTCTGTATCCACCACCAACAGTAGCTGATTGAACTGGATATGCTGACTTACCTGATGTTATTGCTGAAACATCAATACCTTGTGAATTACCTAAAGAGCTCTCATCATTTAAATAAAAATTAAATGGATGTGTAATTTCACTTCCAAAAACTCCACCAGCAAATGAACCACCAAAACTTCCACTACCTACTTGTGGAAATAATGAGGCAGAATCACTAATATCAGTACTGACATTTCCATTTGCATCAATATAATTATTTGTTTTAGTAGAATCAGGAAATGAACTCACTCTTACGTATTTCGATTTATTTGGAAAAATTACACTTCCAATACCTGAGTCCTTTACGTAGGCAGCACTATCTTCAACTGCAACAGTTCTGGTCGTATTTCCAATTCTTTTTAATATATAATTTGGAGTATCTGGATCAAAAGATAAATTTTCATGAGTTTCAATCACTTGTTTCTTATTAATCGTATCATTACCCTGTCTAATCAAAAGCGTAAAAGTACCTTTATTCAAATTTCTCTGAGAGATTTCCCATCTGAAATTATTTGCTCTACCACCATATTTACCAGATGCAAAATGGTCGTTTGTAGCAGAACTCGTTAATGCTGTAAGTATATGATCCGTTCCAAGTGAACTCGTGCTATTAAATATAGGTCCATCACCCAAGGCTTCAAGAGTAAATAATGTACCTTGAGTAGAAGTAGTAGTTCCACCTTGAATGTTTACGGGATTTATAAAATTCAGAGTTGTTGCTGTAGTATCTCCACCAGAACCAGTTGTTACGGTTAAATTAGCAGATGTTCCGGAACTTGACCCAGAAATTGCTACAACAGCAGCTGCACTTGATGCTGATATACCTAAATTTGTTGTACCGGCAAGTTCAGCATCATTAATTGCCAAAACAAATTGAGCTGCTACAGTAGTTGTGGTTGTAGTAGTGCCTGAAGCTGCGGGGAAATCTAAAAATATCTGTGTTGAAGTATCTGTTAAACCTGCAGATGAAGAATGAAAAGAATAATCTACAGTACCAATTGTAATTTCATCAGGTGCTCCTACAACTGAACCAGTTGGAACTTTGGCAAAAGTCATCGAAGAACTTGCAAAAGTATTTCCACTTGATGTACTTGAAATCACATTAGATGTTGCTCTAGTTTGATTTGCCTGGGCAACCCTTACAATCGTACAAGGACCACCTTGACGTAAATATTCTTTCGCCGTATGAGATGTTAAATATTGAAAACTATCCGAACCACTTGTGATTACTTCACCAAATATATTAACATATTCACTATATGAACTAACTACGGTTGGGATTAAAACTGGACCCTTGACAGTCGGACCAACGATTGCCGCACCTATGGGTCCTAAAGTTGCGGGTAAGAAAGATTGGTCTATTTCGTTGGTAAATACACCTGGACTAAGTATTTTTTCAGCCATTTAAAGTCTCCGAAAGGTAATTGATTTAAATATAATTATTCATATATAAATATTATGTAAAAAACAAAAGAGAACTTTATTATGACTTTTGTTAATCAGTATCAGGTTCTTTTACTTCTGTAGATGGTGTGAATACACCAGTCTGTGGATCTAATTGACCTGGTCCGTATTTTTCAGTAATATCATTTAGAAGTGTTTGTTCTTCAGCACGAACAGATTCGAGTTCTTCAGTAATTTTGAACTCTTCTTCTTCTATAGATTCTTGTTGTTTTTCAAAATTCAATTTTGCAATAGCCAACTGACCAAACTTATTAGTAACTACATTGTACTTACCTTGTAAGTCACCAAGTGATTTCAGTTCATCTTCTGTAAATTTAATTTCTTTTGCCATGTTAATAACCTCTGTGTTGTGTTAATTTAAATAAAACCATTATATATATAATTATAAAAGTTTTTCCGAAAACGATACTTTTTTTGGTTTATATGCTCTACCCATTTCAGCAGTCTTACCAAATACGTTATCTGTGAATTCAGGTATCATATATCCTTTAATCGTTATGGTTAATTCATTTCTGATTAATCTCTCACCTTGTGATTCCATTTGAACTTCATTAGATATATCACCTTCTAAAGCCGTTAAGAATCTATAACTTGTTGAATCACCCCAATAAGTTTCCAAATGTTCTACCATTATGGTGTTTAAATCATTCATTTGTTCCATAAAAGCAGTCATCATTACGATGTTATACGTACAGACTACAAAGTCTGGCATACCTGTTTTTACAAATTCCTCTACTGGTTTCTGACCGGTCAATACTGAAAATCTATCATATCGATTATTTTTACTCCAACCATTACTTGACCTTACTACATTAATGAATTTACCCTGAACGTCATTATCAAATGAAAGTGGCATTTGGTCATTCATGGCAACACCTGTTCTCTTAATCACTATAACGGGTAAAATAATTGTATTGTTTTTATCTCTTAATACACCACGATTTCTTATGGATTTCCATCTTTCTTCATTACCATACATAACAGGTACTTTAATAATTTCATTAGACTCTTTAACTACTGGTTTCATCACGTTCTTCATGTGTCTTATCACGGTAGTATCGATATCAGTCAGACCAATTGATAAACCTTTACCTGCATTACGACCAGTTCCTTTTTTAATTACAACTTTTGAATTACCTTTTTCTGAACGTATGCTTCTCTGTTCGGCTCGATTAATTGTCGATTCGTTTGGAGCATTTGTATTCGTTATGGGTTTAATTGCCACGGCGTAGTTTCCTTAGTTTGTCTAATTTATTTTCTGAATTATTAGCATACTCTTCAGACTTTAATCCTTTAGTAGAAGCTTTATCAATTGCAATTTGTTTTTCAATAGGAACATCTACAACACCTAAAGTTATATTCTCTCTCTCTCCATAAATATTACCACCCTTGAGTAAATCAATTATTTCGTCAAATCTATCAGCCTTAGATTCTTCATATACATTATAAGTTGTGGATTTACCACTATCATCACTTTCAACAGTCTGAACTAAAGTTGACCTTCTCGGTTTCATCACAAGTTTTTTATCTAATAGTTGAACAGCCATTATTCATAACTCTCATTTTTTGTCCAAGATGGAATTCCTGTACCATTTTCTGCATCTGAAGTTAATGTTCCGTGTTTTTCATATGGACCATAATCTTTAATAGTAGTTCCACTACCTTCATTAAATTTCCAATATCCTACAAGACCACTATTACCACTATGGTTATAACCCCATCCAGCATTATATACTTCGTTAGCAAAAGTACCATCTTCATCTTTCTCTACATTATAAATAGCTACTTCACTAAGACTACAAGCCCAGCCCTGATTATATGGATTATCAAGATCTTGAAAAGCACTACGACCTCCGAAGTAAAGATAGCTTGCAGCATTTGCAGGATCATCACAACCCTCATCACAATTCTGCTTACCTGGAACCCAAGCTGCCGTTCCCATACCTCCACCAGATGCTCCAGTTTTTAATAATTCAGTTCCATTTAAATATACCCTTACCTGGGCATCGCCAAATGTCCAGGTGCCACCATATGTTACTACAAAATTATACCAAGTACCTACTTCCATTCCGTGAGAGTCATCATTGTCATCTTTAGATGCTCCACCAATACCAACCTTAATCTTATTTTTATTTTTAATACCAAATTCAAATCTACCATCCCTTTGAGATCTTTTACCAAAAGCAAAGAAAACATCTCCAGTCACTTCAAGTGGTTTAACCCAATAAGAAACAGTAAATCCAGCGTTAAGTCCGGTTCCTGCACCATCATATGAATCAGGATTAAATAAAGTTGATACATAATCTTCTCTTGCATCTGCTGCAGTATCACCAGTAAATGTTAATACATAATCAACTGCTTCAACTATATCCCCACCTCGTGTTCTTTTTCTATTTATAAAACCTATGGCTCTATCTATTAAAACATTAGTATCTTCAAATACTCTTTTGGCTAAACTTTCATTTATTTGAAACAAATATTTATTTTCTGATATTTTCAACCAATTACCCCAATTTAATCTTGTATTACCTTGTTTTTCTCTCGAAACGGATATTAACAACGGGATTAACTCTGTACTATCTACATAACTCATTGTTTTTATTTTATCTTCATATATTTGTTTTGCCGTTGAATGGACTTTATCTTCCATCCATTTAGATTTATTTAAGTTATCTAAAAGAACAGCTTTATCTTTTTTTAAGGTTGCAACCTCATTTGCCAATTCAGAAGTTTCTATTTTAAAATTTTCAATAATTCTTTGTTTTTCATCTAACTGCTCTTGATGTTGAACTTTTATATTTTTAAAATCCCCCATATCATTAAACTGAGCATTTAATTTTTCATGGATTTTTTCTTCGTTATCTGCGTCTTTTTTATATGTAAATCTAGTACTTAGTTTTTCGTGTATTTTTTCTTTATTATCTACTTCTTTTGTAACTCCGGAATGTCCGAATCTCTCTTTTAATAATTCTAAACTCATTATCTTGGTCTCTCTTCAATTTGTAAACTTGACAACCTACTTCTATGAGCAGTTGCCTTTATGGCATGACTAAAATTTGGATGCCCACCAATTAATTGTGGTTCAGTTACTCCATTTAATTCCCAATACACATCATTCCAATCACATACATCACCAGCT
>Ga0080013_1003654_pt1 | contig 15914 bp, 15 predicted proteins | sample ETNvirenome_6_85_FD_69236 | JGI IMG/M metagenome (GOLD analysis project Ga0080013, IMG submission 69236) | Marine viral communities from the Pacific Ocean - ETNP_6_85 (SPADES assembly) (version 2) | ecosystem: Environmental > Aquatic > Marine > Oceanic | place: Pacific Ocean | collected 2013-06-19
CACGGTTTCATAAAATAAGCAGTAATTACTGTACCCCATATACCTAAGTTTTCAAATATTCTCCAACCATGATAATCCATAATACCATTTTTACCATTATTAGGATGAATTAATTTATTTTCTTTTCTTCTCTTTGCTTTAGCCCAAGTATATCCTTCTGTCACACCTTCACTAAACCAATACAATATAATAAATAACGGTAATAATATTTCTAAAATCATTTTCTTTCACCCCAATAATATTCAGGTCTATTCCAACCACTTTTACGACCTTTTTTTCTTTCATTTAAACCAATATAGTATCCAATCACACCAGCACCTGTTATGACTACGACCTTACTAAACCAATGTATTTCATGTTTTGATTTTCTAACTGAATGACCTTCTCCACGTTTCGAATGAGCTCTACGATGAGCTGCTTCAAACTTTCTAAAGTCTGCGTCTTGAATATGTCTAACAACTTTTTCAGTTGGAGTTTCTTTTACTTCTTCCTTTTCAACTTCTTGAGCTGAAATTGGAATTAATAACGCAAGTAAAAATATTAATTTCTTCATTTTAATCCCTTTGTAAATTATAATATGTTGTATTTTCTTCATCAGTACCTATATGTAAATTTTCAAATTCTAAAATACCAAATACCTCTGCATCAGCGAATGGATTAAAGAAACTTCCTTCTGCTCTCCCACTTGCATATTGTCCTGATGATAACATTTGAAGTTTAGTAATCTCTGCGTCTGCACCTATTGTATAGTCATAAGGTCCTACTATCTGTAATAATACTTCTTTATCATCTGATGAAGGATTCGTATAAATTCCCTCATTAATTAAACTTGAAGTAAAACTTGCCGCATCCCAATCAACAAATATAAGTGCATAGTGTTCGTTTTGTGCAAGAACTCTACCATCTTCAGCTTGAAAATGAATTACAAATATTTTCCTAGTTTTTTGTTCTACAATCCAAGTTCCGTCTGAACCAATTGAATCTATATAAGTATCTCGTGAACCATAAGTTGTTATAGATTTATAAGTTTGTCCAACATTTACTTCTTCTCCATTTAACCACATTTTTATAGATTGTTCTGGAATATTGTCTTTTGTGTCTTCACAATTAAAAAACAATATCGTTAATAATAGTAATCCTTTTTTAAACATTTATCTCCCCCACATTATTTCATTTTTATTTTTATTTTTACTTAACCATTTTTTATGCTGTGCAGCTGTTCTTCCCTCTTTTTTCCACTTTTCATTAAGTTTACGTTTCTTCCATTTTCTATCTTTCGCTTTTCTATTAGGCATTTTATTTCTCCTAAAATCCTACGAATTGATAATTTATACCAAACTTAAAGTCATAGGCTGGTCTTTCCCAATAATTGAGATAACGACCTTCTGCAAATACTCCGAGATTATCTTTAAGTTTTACACCAAAAATTGCTCCGAAGTCATAATCACTCCAACTCATCCACATTGGTTCCATAAACATAAAATGTTCTGGAGCTTTGTTTTCTTCTAAATGTTCTTGATAAGCTGATCCATTATGATAAGAATACTTATCATGTCCGTAGTGATATGGTAACCAATTTGCCCAGCTGTGTAACCACCAATTATCATCATAGTGGTAATAATCAGCTCCAATCACTAATGAAGTTTCTCTTTGATATCCTAAATCTCTTTTTAAACTACTGATATAATCTTCTAACATCCCTGGAAAATGATATAAGAAATATTCTCTGTCTGTATAAGCGAATATCCTACCATCTTGGTCTCTCCATAACCAATCAACACCAACAAATCTACCATCATCATTCCAAAAAGGACCTCCACCTTCAATTGGTCTTAACTCACCAGTTACAGGGTCTATTTCATATAATTGAATATCTTGGTCACCATTTAAATGATAATCTTCAGTAAACCAAGCGTTATCATCAACACCAAATGCATCTTCTGCGAAATTGTACCAAGAACCTCTATACCAAGTTGTATCTAATACCATAGCATCAAATCCATATACTGGATGTTGTCTGTGTTTAAATCCAACACTTAAATTTATTTTATCATCTAATATTGGTGGTGTCCATTTAAGTCTTATATCACCTTGTAAATATTCAATATCTTCTAATCCTAATTCTGTCCAACCTACTTTAGCCATTAACAAATCACCAGTATATCTCAACCAATATTCTTGATTCAAGTATTCATTTCCCCATTGACGACCTTCAGTCCATTTAACTAAATATTCCCATCCTTTAACTGGTCCAAATGTAGCATTTTCATTTGCGTTTTGTTCTGAACCATCATACCAAGTTCCACCATTTCCAGCGTTCTTAACACCTCTTTTTGGTTCATACTTAAATCTACCAATTTTTCTTAAACCAAAAGACTTTTGAAAATCAGGTTCCAATTCTCTTTTATCTCTACCAACCTCTAATAGACCTGTACTTAAACCGCCTACGATACTGAATCTATCGTCTTGATATCTTGGAGCGTTTAAACTAAAACTCGCATAAGCAGTTGAATACTTAAAAAAGTTAAAGATAAACTCTTGTCCAAATAAAGAAGTGGATAATAATAATCCTATTAATAATTTTTTCATATTTCTCTCCGAATAAAAAATTCTATATATCTATAAATATTTGATTATGTATTAATTTGTATCAAATCTTACAACAAAAGTTAATGCTAATTCCTTATCATTTTTTATTGGTTTTGCAGTTTTACCAACTGCTAATAATTCATTTTGATCATTATATAAACCTATAGTTGAAACATAGGTTGCGAATTCAGAATGTGTTGATTCACCAATTAATTTAGTACCGATTTCATATTCTCTTGATGTTTTATACGAACTTGTAGCGTATCCAATTATATCATATGGAAATCCATCGTGAACTGTATTAGAAAAAGATGAAGAGAATGCACTACCCGAAAAAGCTACACTACCACTATAATCAACTTTCAAACTTCTATTAGTAGTATGTTGAAACTCTTCTTCAGTCACTTTACAAACGTATTCTCTTTCATATATTGTTTGTGATGATTCAAGTTTTAAACTAAATCCATCAGAACCTGTACCAGTTCCTACTGTAGAATATGATCCTGTCTCAGTAATAACAATAACTCCATCATTATAAAAAACATTACCGACTAAACTACCACTATGATTTGTATCTGGTGCTCTAGAAGCATAACTTGAACTGTATGCTGCATCATATAAATTACCATATCCATCATCACGTAATATAAATGTTTCAGAAGTACTGTTATCTGTTAATTTAATAGATGTAGGTTTTATATGTTCTCCATAAAATTTTTGTGGAATAGTAATAAGTACTGCATTATTTTTTAACTGTCTTGTATGAGGCCTTCTAAGTGGTAAATTAGTATCATATAAATTTCTTGTTGAAGTATAATTAACAATCGCTTTTGACGAAGTAGGTACACCTCTAAAATAATCAACATATCCTCTAATATTATCTATATCTTTATAATATAATTTATTAATAGAGTGATATAACGGAACATGAAAAAATGTTCTTGTTTTCGGTGAATCTTCACTTCCAGTACCAAAACTAGAAGAGTCTGCAGAAGATAGATCATAATTATATGAATTAGAATCAGTACCTTTTACAAGATTAACTGCATAAACTCCACTTCCACTATCAGCTTCAGTAAACGTAAAGGATTTATGTACTTGAAAGGATGATATCAGAACATCTTCGGGTTCAAGATTTTTTCTGAAAGACATGATAAAACTAGCCCTTAAAAGTCAAGTTTTACTTTTATTAAGGCTTCCCTTGATTTTGATTTTAATATTGGTTTACTTAATTTCGCAATTGCAAGTAATTCATTATCATCATTATAAAGACCTACTGTAGTAATATAAACTTTAGGATCTGTCCTTAAACCTGATATAACTTGTTTCACTCCAGAAACTGATTCTGTGTAAAAAGTTTCATTTGTTGTAGAGTTAAAGTTATTTGCAGTAGCTCTAACAAAATAATGACGGGAAGTTATTTCTTCTTGTCTTTTTGTTAAAAAGTAAGAACCACTTTTTATCGCTTTGAAAAAAGTTAAATCATTTCTACTATCACTATTTGAAGCACTTACTGTAGCCATTAAAAGTGACGCTGCTTGCAATCTTTCAGGATTTAATAAAATAACACCTAGTTTTGGGTAAAAAGTTCCATATGAACCACCATTACCTGAAGATTCAGCTGAAGCTGCTGTCTTTATTGAAGTTCCACCACTTAATGTACCACTAACAACATTATATTCTGGAGCGAAATTTCTTTGATCTGTATTACCACCTTGATTTGTAGATGAATCATCAATTAATTTTACCGTAGTAGTACCTGTACCACCCGCATGTAAACGTAATTCCCAACCTCCGGGTTCAATAGATTCTCTCATTCTAGCTCTGTTAAATACAACTGCATATATTTGTTTCGCCGTAGTATTTGCTTGGAACTTAAAATTTTTAGTTTCTGGAGGATTTATTAAATTATTAAATTGACCAAAAATAGCTGCAGTAGTTCTATCTCCAGTAGCACCCTTTGTTCCTAAAGAACCACTACCTTCTCTATGTCCATATGCTACTCCAAATTGTACTGACGCTGAAGCGTTACTAGCTGGATCATATCTATAAACATCAATTGAATAATCACCTGTGTTTGAATATTGTGTAGATGATGAGTGAAATCCTGTTATACTTGATGCACCATCTTGAAATAATCCTGATGTAACGATAGCATTATCTTCATTTACATCTTCATCTGGATTAAACATTTTATAAAAAGCCATATTATATTCTCCTATACGATACTACCTAAGGGTTTCTTTTAAAACTCTGTTTTAATTCCTTCTTGTTTCTCTTGTTGAGACTGTTGTTGTTGTTGTTGTCGTTGAAATGTTCTTTGAACTGTCTTTTGAGGACCACTAGGATCCTGACTTGAAGCAGCATCAGCTTTTACAGAAATAGTAACTACATTTGTTACACCTGAATTTACACCTGTTACTGTTACAGTTGTTGTAGCTCCTGGGTTAACAGATTGAGCAATTAGTTCTATAGATTTTGCTGTTACTGTTCTAGCTGTTGAGTTATTAGAAAACTTAACTACATTTGTATTTTCAATTGTAAATGTATAATTTTCATCAGGTGATCCAATTGTTGTTGGACTTAATGCTAATGTAGTTAATTTGTTTACCTGACTATAATTTAGAGTATCTAATGTAACTGACGCTCCTGCTAATGATTGATTTACCAAAAAACTTCTAAAATTTGCTCTATTAGGTGTTGCTTCTAATAAATTCATATTTTCAATAACTGTACCGTAATAATCAGTTCCATTAGGATGAGTTACGTCATATAATGTATAATCTACTTCTTCATCACTAAGAGAAAATTTAGTAATTTGAAAATCACCTCCGGTAGATAAAATCTCTCTACCTCTTTTTGTTAAAATAGCGTCAACTGTAACGCTTGTGTTATCTAAAAATCCCATATTTTTATCTCCATGGTGTTATGTAAACAGATTCATCTGTTACATCTACTGTATTATTAAACGGACTGATACTTGAATCAGGGTTAGCTCTAACTTCTACAGTAAGTACTTTAGTTATTCCGGAAACATTTCCTCTGACTGTGATAGTCGTCATTGCATCTGAATTTATTGACTGTGCTCTAAATTCAATTCCTTTAGCTACAAATGCTTTAGTATCAGTACTTCTAAACCATGTATCTGATGCCCAAGCTTGACCTTCAAAAAAATATCTATTAAATCGAACTATCTTTGTATTTTCAATTGTAAATGTATAATCTTCCGCTTCTTCCTCTTCTGTTCCAACTGTTACTGGTCTTGCACTAAATCTAGCACCCCAATATACTCCTCTCCAGTCTATTACTGAAAGTGTGATTGAAGAACCCATCTGTGAACTATCTACTAAAAAACTTTGAAGATCAGTTCTATTCGGAGTCGCTTCTAATACTGAAGTATTATCAATCATTAAACCAAAAGAAGAATTTCCGTCTGGATGTGTTGAGTCATACATTGTATAATCTATTTCTTCATCACTTAGAGCAAATTTAGTTATATCAAAATTACCTCCTTGAGAGAGTATTTGACGACCTTTTGTTGTAAGAATCGCATCTACTGTAATACTAGAATTATCTAAAAATCCCACTTAATATCTCCATAAATTAATAAATTGATATAACTTTTCTAAAAATAAATATCTAAATGTAAAGTTTTTATACATTTTATCTTTCCTTATCAATTATAGTTAAGTTTGAATCTGGTGAATCTGTAGGTACAGCTACTGTAGGTGATGTTGTTCTAATAATAATTGGTAAATCACCATCAAGTGTTGTATTAGAAGTATTTTTTACTCCTTCATAAAATGACCTATTCCATGCTGTTATATGTTGATATCCAGTATCTAAATCAGAATCTATTAATGATTTAGTATGATAAAAGTTTTCAAATCTGTTAATACTCTTTTTAAGACTTTTATCAAAATCACGTGAACTTGTATATATGAAACTATACTCTTGATTATATTGTGATGTAGTATTTTTTAAAATAATTGACCCAGTAGCTTCTGAAAAAACATAATTAGGACCACCATATTTCGCTGTTACATAACTACCTGAATACAAATTTCTATCTTCATAGTTATCACTAGCTGAAAATTGATATAATGAAGGATTTCTAAATAGTGATTCAGTAATAGTAGCTAAATATGTTGGATATTCAGTTTTTATATCTAGTATTGATCCACTTTTTTCATGGTCTTGATCTGGTATTAAAATATTTATTGTATCTTCGTAAAAAGGTTTAGTGAAAGAAGGATTGTTTCTTTGAACTGGTGATTTAGGCCTTTCGAAAATATTACCTTCAATTACTGTTCCTAAATGTGGTTTTGTACGTGCAGGTATTACTTTTCTAAGTTGTTTAAATATACTTTGATCATAATATTTTATAATACTCATGTAATCCCAAAAATCATTATTATCGTCATACTTTTTAAAATATTCATTTGATGCATCTTTTAATTCACTATATTGTTCTTTAAAGTTATCTCTAGGATCTCCTAAATATTTATTAAAATCTAAATTAGCAAAAGATAATACAATATCTTCATTTACCGCATCAACTGGTGAAAAGTAAATACCCAATTTAGATGAATCTGTAGGTGAATGGTCGTTTGCGCTTGTATCCCACCTTCTAGTTCTACTTAATCCGGCACTACTACCACTTATAAAATTATTTTCTATTCTTATTTTAGTTGCACTTCTTCTATTAGGACCGTGATTTGGTATTATAGTTTTTGTTTTATCTACAACTGATTCAAACATATTTACTCCACCAAATCCATTTGTATACCCAGCTACAGTAGTATCCTGATTAGGTCTTACATCTCTAATAGTACTTGTATCAGATAATGTAGTATTGTCGTCAAATGAATATCTTCTAATTAAATTATAATATGAAGCGGTTGGTGTATTACCCACATAAGACTTTGGATTTGAAACGTGAGTATTAAATCTACTTTCTTTTAATGGTTCATTCCATAATCTAAATTCCATTAAAGAACCTGTTAATTTATTTGCACTAAATGATCCTGAAGTTGGACCACCGGCAAGATATAAATCTCCACTACCAGTCCAAGATGCGTTATATGAGTATGATACAGCATTAGAACCAGTAATAACCATTGATGTTTTAGATGAATGTAATATTCTATCTAATCCCGCGTCATATTTTTTAACAAATAAATCATAACTAAATGAATCAGATATTGAATCTGTATTTGTAGAAATTTTTCTTACTGATGCCTCATCCCAATAAATAGTTGAACCTGGTTTACGATTTTCAAAACGAATACCTAATCCTGATGTATTAGCAAACTTTATAGTTTTAGTCACTTGTATTTGGTTCCAATCAGTTTCATTTAAACCTACAATATCAGAAGTTTTAATCCCACCATCAATTGAAGCATAAAGTTGTTCAGCATCCCAATTAACAACATTACCGTTACTATCTAATTCAAATAAAGTTAAACTACCTACTGAATCAACACCACTAGAAGAAACTTTTGCATAAGCAGAAAACTTATAAATATCACCTTCACTAACACTAGCTATTGATGCATCATAATCTGGTAAAGTAGCGTCATTTTTATATAAAGTAGAATACGAAATAGTATCTGATCCTACATCAGCTGTATTCTTATGAAGTAGACCATTACTTCCAGATGAACGTGTTACTGCCTGAGAACTACTTACTATTTTTATTACTCCGTTTTCTGCACTATTTGTACCTGGTACAAAAGGTGGATTAAATATTGATCCGGTTTCAAATCCTGGAAAGGAAAATAATTCAATATTTAATTTTGATTTCTTTAACATTACTGAATAATATTCACCATCAAATACTGGTAGTAATGAAGAACTAACTTCTTTATAACCATCAGATCCAGATAACATAAATGAAACTGTACCGTTATTATCTGATGAAGCGTTATCTTTTAACTTAATAGCCCACTTCGCGTCTTTTTGAATTAAAACTTGATCAGAACCAGATACTGCTCTAAATCTTAATTCTACTGTTTCAGGTTTTCTACTTGTAGTTCCATCATCGGCCCAACTACTTGTGACGTACTGAGAACTTCTAAATCCCAATGCTTTAGTAAACTTTCTAGATATTTCAAATGAATCTCGTTGATTTGATTTTTGTATCCCACCATACTCTCTCACTCGTAATATAGAAGATGGTATACCATAACAATTCATAATTGCTTTAAAAGAACCAATAGTACCTTTTGATTTAAGTATATATGGCATACTAGCTATTAATCTTTTTGTTATCTCTTTAGATATATCTGCTTCTGGTGGTGAGCTAATAGAACCTGACGTATATAAAGAATAATCACCACTTCCACTCACTTTTTGACCAAAACCTATTCTACTTAACTCTAATAAATCTTTACCATCTTGTATATCCCAACCTAAAGATTTAGCTAAAGTATAAATCAAGTCTTTAGAGAATCCTTCTCTTAAATCATTCTGTCTATCTGTTACATCTGCAACCGATTTTGTGTAAGTCCATAATTCATCAAATTGTTGACCTATCATATCCATAAAATCTAAAAACTGTTTGTTACTTATATCTGAACTTATATGATTAGGTAAAAGATTAACTAATCTATTAGGATTGTTAGTATCATAAAGAGATGCACTGTATATTTGTCCTTTTTGTGAAGGTGTAGACCCATACCAATTAGTAAATGCTGTACTTGATGCGCTCAACGGTTTATAAGGTTCAGCGTAAGATCCACTTCCAGTTTTTGGCCACGACGCGTCCAACGTTTCTCCCATAGAACTAGATTTATAAGAAGAACTTATATTATAAAGATAACTCTCATAACCATCAAAGTTACTTTTTAGTTTTCTTATTTTATTATCATATGAAACCAAATCGTTTGTAGAATTTGTAATATTTACTAATGAAGCACTCTCTTGTATATATCCATCTAATAAACTTATTTTATACTTAAAGTTTTTCAATCTTTTTTCTGCAGAAGAAAAGTTAATATAGTTTTCATAGTTGGAATAATCTATATTTAAATCAACAGGTTTTTGACTACCGCTAATAAACTTATCTTCTATTTCTTTTTTAAGTCTCGCGTCTGATGTAACTAAATCATCATAAGTTTTGAACTCAGTAGAACGTTTGGTTACTGGTGAATCTACTTGTTTTGAATCAGGTACTTTTAATACTAGTACATCTTCTTCTTCTTGATCATATGGAACTAGTTCAACTGTTTCAGTTAACGGTGGTAATACTTCTCTTACTACAAAAACATTATCTTTTTCTTCTACATCATCTGGTAACGGTTCGTATAATTTATAAACAACAGAATGTGGATACTTAGGAAATAAGTTATCATCAGTTTTAGAGTTTACAGTTAACAGTATTTTATCATCACCGAAATGTAAAAATGTACTTAAATCTCTTTTATCGTTATGTTTGTAAATAATACTCCAATCAGTAAAAGTTGAATTAGCAGAACTAGGGTCATCTGTAGTATCTGCAGTAATTTCTTTTGATTGTATTAACTCTAAAACTTCATTCCAGGTTTTGCTTAACGATATACCTGTACTACCTACCGAAGTAACTCTTGAAATGTATGGACTTAATGTTGGATTCTTAGACATTTTATTTCTTCTTAAAAATCAGGTGGGTATTCATCAGCAGGTATGTAAGTAAAACTTCTATTTTGGTTATTATTACTTCCTTCGTACTCCCAACCATTATCATCACTATCTTTGAAGTATCCTTCAGTATTACCATTATAATCGAAGTTGTAAAAATACCATGTCCAACTATTAAGTACAACAGAACTACCTGGATTTAAACTTCCTTCTGGTAATACACCTAAATCATTTCCAGTTGGAGCTATAGGTATATCTGGTTCAGTTATGTTTGTATCTGCTGGAGCGTTCAATGGTTGAGCGAATACATTATTTAATACAATATAACCATTAGTAAGTTGTGAAGGAAAACTTTTATCCGGATCAACATATTCCATTGTTAAACTATCAGCTTTACCACCTTCATCACCTGCGAATTTAATCTCACCGTCACCATCTATTCTTTTAAGTTCTGTTTGTAAATTAAAGAAATCATCTCTATATTGTCTATCACCAATACGTTGAGGTACTAATCTAATTTCTTTTCTTGACGGTGATATTTCGTGTGCAAAATATTTATATTCTTTTAAATATATTCTATTACCAGTTACATCAGATATTTCTCCAGTCTCTTCATTAAAAGAATAATCTCCGAAATATCTATTATTATTTTCATCAACTAATATATTTTCATACGATCCTGCTAACTTTCTAAAAAAATTATACTTTACAACATATCTACCTCTATCATAACCCATTCTTCTAAGTATAGTTCCTGTTTTTAATTTTACTTCTCCGGCATTGTATATATAATCATCAGAACCTACTATGGCACTTTCTAAAAAATTATCATTCGTATCATAAATTGAAATTTGTACATAATCATTAGGATTAGTTGTAAAGTTACCACCCAAATATGCGTAGCCAGCACCAAGTAACGATGCTGTTTTACCATCACTTAATAAGGATAAATCTTTTTCATTTAATCTAGCCATTAATATACACCTTCTGAAGCGTTATCTGTGTCCCATTTGGTCTTTCCAAGTGTTATATCTTTACCATCAACTATTGAATCAATAATACTTTGTTCAAATAATTTTATAGAACTTTTACTATATACACTACTAAAAAAAGCAAATTTACTTTGATATTTTCTTTTTTTATTGTCTTCAATAAACCAAATATCTAAAGGATCTTGTGATATACCATATTGAAAAATATTTTCTACTGCGACTCTATCACCGTTTTTAATTCCCTCAGGAAGTGTACCTCCAACTGGTTCAGGTGTTGTTAATTCTGAAATTTCTCTATCTATTACTTTATTTAAAACATCACTCTTTTCATATAACGGATATCTACCTTTAGATTTTGAATATTGATCTTCTCTATGATCAGTTACTTCTGGTGATAATTGTATTTCAGGATCATTCTTTGACTCTATCATTTCTGATGCAGTATACATTGAATAATCTTCTCTACGTAAAAAAGAATAATCTGAGTTGTCTCCTGTTGAAGTATCTTCGAGACCTAAACCCGTAAATATATCTTCAAAAGAATATAATATTCCATCTCTTCTAAATTTATTATTAAGAAACGTTTTTATTTCACCTAAATACTTATCACGAAGTTTCGTTACAAAGTCTTGATAAAAACTTACAGTTTCTAATTCTGATTTTGTATACGGCATTATAACGATACCTTAAATGTAAATCCCTCATCAAAATATTGGTCAGTTTCATCTGCTGTTCCACTTCCACTTATTACTCTATATTCTAATTTATAATATCTTTCAGGTTGGTATCCATTCATCCAAATATTAAAGTAGTTACCAGAAGAATCACAACTTAATTTAGAACCACTACCGTATGGAACAACTGTCTCATTTGTTTCTGCGTCTTTAATAGAATAGTAAGATGAACCGCTTGGTAAATACTTTACAGATAAATTAGAAGGAGTTGTTGAATATGTTTTAGCTGGAAATCTTCCACGACCTACAACTCTAAATTTTGCTTTACTTTTATCTTTATACTCTGGTCGTAATCCTTTCATATACATAGCCATATCTTCTAAATCAGAACCTGTTATTGGTGATAATGAACCCGTAGACCATTTTGAATCATCCCACATTACCTCTAATGTTGGTGGATATTTAGTATGAGTATCCGATGAGAAGAAAGAAAAATTACCGAATTTAGTTGTACTACCTTCATCACTACCACTATTCTGATTTGAAACACTACCACTTCTCTTTATCATAAATCCGTCATTTCCAATAGTACTATCTAACCATTTACTAAATATATCAGTAACATTCATTCTAACATCTGAAGTATCTTGGTCAAAAGAAAAAGAAGCTTCATATTCACTACCACTATACCATTGTCCACCAGAAGCACTAGGACCTTGAGCTGCCCATAGTGTTCCGTTAATCTTTCCAATTCTATATGTCCAACTTGCACCTTCTTTTGATATTGGATTATCATAAGAATGACCATCACCCATAGTCCAAGACTGACTAACTGGATAAGCGAATAAACTCTGTGATGTAGCTAACGATGTCGGGTTAGCGTCATATAAATTTAAATAATATGAACTTGAAGCATAATGTCCGTTTGATGGTTGTGGAATTAATCCTCGTGAAATTGATTCAGATAAATAAGATAAATCAAACTTTATTAAAACACGAGAAACATTTATCAAATCTCCAGTACTGCTAATATCTTTTCGTACTTCTAATACTTCGTCTAATCCTGTGTTCATACTACTACTAACTTCGTAAATAGTTGTATCTTTATCTGCAAATGTAAAATAATGCATTTATCTACTCCATTATACCTAAATTATCACCTAAAACTTTACCTTTAATATCTGAATCAGGAAATTTAACTTCAAAAATACTTGGGTCTAACGCTGGATATATTACACCGTCAATTAAACCACTTTCTACATCGTAAAAATTACCAGAATATCCAGCTGATACTTTATATTTGTTTTCAATTAAAATTGGTAACTTATCAGGATTATTTTCTACAGGTGGTGTTACAGTAGCTACACCGTCTACTAATGATAATTCATATACTATATCTGATAATACTATAGGTTGTCCTATTTGCCACCTATCAATATTGAAAAAATCTTTAATAACAGTTACACATCTGAGAAGTACATCATTTTTATTAAACCCTGATTTCGTTAGAATAGCAAAACTAACTGCGATGTTTATAATATATGCATCTTTAATATTAATTGCGTCTGTAACTAATCTGTACTGAGACAAATATGTTTTTAAATTTTCTTTAACAGTTTGATTTAATGCTGATAAATTTTTGTTAGCGTTATATCCTAATGTATACATATTCATAGCTAAAGGATTTGGTACTCTTACTTGTAACTGTTTTATAGTTTTATTCGCGTCAACATCCGCTTGAGTTACTTTTCTCTCTAAATTATCTGATCCTACTGTCTTATTCAATTGATCATCTTGTACTAAATGTACTTTAGCGAGATTACCATATTTAGCTGGTAATGAAAAAGCTCTAATAATATAGTCTTCTTTAGTAACACTTCTTTGTTGAGATTGAAAAAACGCTAATGCACTTTCTCTTACTTCTCTTATAGTTTGTCCGTTAGACCCACCAGTAGCCGGATTTGGATTAGTAAACGCTACAGAATCTTTTGCTTCTTGTACTAATGCTGTTGATAATAAATTATCTTCTATCCCATAAGAAACACTTGATAACTGAACAATATCATCTGAATTTACATTATCATCAATACCACCCCCGTAAGCATACTTTATAGTTAAAGTTGTATTAGATGGAGCTAATCCAAAAGCTTTTGTTTTTAAAAAATTACTTGGATCAAATGCAGTAGTAAGATAACTAGGACTACCTGGTAAACTTGAACCAACCATTTCTGGATTCGGAATAATTTCTTCATCTGGATTATCAGATATACCCGCTCCAAATCTTAATTCAGTAAAATCATTTTGATTTATATAAGCTGTAAATCTTCGTGAAGTTTTCTTTAGTTTTAAAATGTATGGAGATGTTTCTCTATTAATTACAGAAGTAGGGTCATTAGATGAATTATTTTCCATATCTTCAAAAATAGTATCTCTAGCTAAAGAATCTACTTCATACCATTTATTATTGTCACTATCTGTTACTGAAATTATTTCTATAACTTTCGAATTAGATAATTTAATTTGTGAATATTTTTCAGCACTACCAAAAGAAAAGTATTCAGTAGCTATAGTTCCACTTTCAGCTTTTACTTTTTTCTTTAATAAAAATTTAGTTGGTACTCCACTATCAGATTCAAAAATACTAACATCACGTGAATCATATGAACTTGAAAACTTAAAATTAACATCTTCTAATGTTCTAAATGTTGCACCTGTACTAGCTGCTGTTACTGATGCACCAGCCTTTACATTTAAAGCATATCTATAATCTGGTTTTGCATCCAATGCTGGTATTCTTTGGTATACATCTAATACTACACTAGACGGTGAAGTAACCTTAGGTTTATATCCAAATGACTGTGCTATATTATATACATTCCTTTTTTCTTCTGCATAAGCTAATAATGATTCTCTAAATTGTGAATCAATATAATATGATAATACATCACCTACATAAGCAGCCATTTCAATAAACATCATACCAGGTGATGCTTCATTAAAATCATTATATGTATTTGGAAAATATACTTTAGCAAATTCAATTAAATCATCTCTAAAATCACTAAAATCTCTATTGAGATAATTGACTGATTTTACCATATTCTTTTTTACACTTGTACGAGCCATTATAAATTCCTATTATTGTATTGTCGCTGTATAACTTGTATCCAGTTCAATTTGTTGTGTCGTTTGAGGGTTCAATGATGTAGAATATTTCACTCTAACAAAAATTTTATTCTTATCACCTTCTTCTGTTAATGTAGCTACTTCTATAAGATTAATATAAGGTAACCATTTAGTAACTGCTCTTTTAACTTCTTCCTCTATTCGTTGTGGTAATGTATCATCTATTTGTTCAAAACACAACTCTCTTAATCTACTACCAAATTTCGGTTGACCTACTCTTTCACCTGGATAAGTTAATAATAAATTTTTAAGATTATGTCCTGCTTGTTGTAATGAATTCTTAGTCATTGCAAAATCATGAAACTTATCTCTCCTCAATGGAAATGAAAGTCCAATATATGTATTCGGATTTAAATCTGTTTCTCTTGCACTTGACATTTATTATACCCCTTATTTTTTATTCATAGCTTTCATTAAACCGCTATAATCTCTTGTTAATGCACTTGTTACGTGTTCTGGAACATCATTAACTGATTTACCTGCTTTCCTTAAAGTATCAACCGCCACTATATCTCTTTTTACGTCATCAGTTTTTCCATATCCCATAAGTTCTGCCATTCTTGATGTATCAAAACTACCATTACCTAAAGTCGGATACTCATCAAACTCTTTTTGTGATTTTGTTAACCCAACAGTTTCGTTTAAAACTTTATTTAAACTTTTATTTTTTGTATACTGAACTTCTTCCTCTGGTTCTAAAACCTCTGGAACTATCGTAGTATGATTTACAGTATCAACTAATTTACTAGAAGTTTCTTCTTTAATAAATATCTTTTCCACTTCTTTTTGTACTTCTTTACGAACCACTTCTGTGATTATTTTCATTAACTGTTTCTTAGTCATAATAACTCCT
>Ga0080013_1003655_pt1 | contig 15914 bp, 48 predicted proteins | sample ETNvirenome_6_85_FD_69236 | JGI IMG/M metagenome (GOLD analysis project Ga0080013, IMG submission 69236) | Marine viral communities from the Pacific Ocean - ETNP_6_85 (SPADES assembly) (version 2) | ecosystem: Environmental > Aquatic > Marine > Oceanic | place: Pacific Ocean | collected 2013-06-19
CCCGAGCGATCCTGTGGGGATCAACTGGCGATCAGATGCCTATCCTTATATTATTATGATTACTGATGAGCCAGCCCAAACTTGGGGTTCTACAACGGAAGCTCACGTTCAAGCTCAAGCACTGAATTGTAGTGTTGGCGATTGTTCTCCTGGTGATATGTATGAAACTTATATAATAACAAATAATAATTATTTTCAAATGTGGGATGACATTGTTAATAATGAAATGGATAGATTAATTAACATTTATCCACCCGATCCAGTACGATATACTGAATTATTAAGGAATATCTTTCAGAACATTTGTATTTAAGTCTTGACAAGTGAAAGATAATTGTGTTATTCTATTCATTAGTCCAACAAAGGAGAGAAATAAATGGATAATTTTTTAGCAAACAAAATAATGGAGGATTTTTTAATGGGAACATTAACTGCTTCCGAGGCGTGGGCCAACTTAAGGGAATGCAAAGAGAACATTTCAGATGAGGAATACGATGAAATAGTTACTTTAATCGTTGAGAATTTAATAGAATCAGAAATGGTAGATTCAGAAGAATTTGATAATAATAAATTAGAAGACATCCTCGATCAAAACCTTATTGATGATTTCCAGCTAGATTTTGATTTTAATGATGATGATGATTGGTTCTTCGGAAACGACATTTATTAGTAAATAAGGAAGTAAAAATGGAATGGGTCGTTACCTTTATCAACGCAGCCATCCTAGCGGGTGCCTGTGATCCCTATGGATTAAATCGACAATCAAAACACAAACATGTGGTGCAAATTGTTAAGTTTGCAGAAAATAACCAACAAGATCCTTATGAGTTGTTAGCAATCGCGCTCACTGAATCTTCTTTAAAGCCTAAAGCCTATTCGCGAACACGCGATGCAGGTTTATTTCAGGTTAATTGTAAGTGGTGGCAAAAGTCTTTGCACTTTAAAACTAGAAAAGAATGTGAAACGCAAATGTTCAAGCCCGAGGTTAGTATAAAAGCAGGTTCCTATATTTTAAACTATTATAGGGACAGGTATAAACATTGTAAGGGCGGTTTGGCCTACAGATGTTACAATGGTGGTCCCGGTTGGCCTAAATCAAAAAATAAACATAAAATCATTAAATACCAAAAAAAAGTAACCAAAAGAAAAGAGAACCTGCATAAATACTATAAGGACTTGATTGAAGGTATTCGCTTTCAAGTCAAACGAAGGAGTTGAAATGAACGACATGATGAAGGTAAATTTATTAGGAAATCTGGGTCCAATCACAGAAAAGCCATCTGTGGCAAAAAAGAAGATGATGAAAAAATCTCATAAAAAACAAATTCCTGATGATGAAGAAGTAACACAGCCAGAGATAAGAACTATTCACTGGTGTGGCTGTGGCAATCATCCCATTAATCCCAAGAAAGATCCCTACAAGCAACACAATAATTGGGCAGCACAATTTCACCCAAAAGTAGAAAGCAGTCGAACCGACATTAGAGGAATTAAAGGCATTGGTTTTAGCGAAAAGACACCAGCAAAACCGACTTACGATTTTTCAGGTGATGAATTTGAAGTTACAAATAATGAACTAAGGAAATTTAATAAATGAAAAAACCATGTTATATAAATGCTAAGGATTATTTTGAATCCCTTGCTGCTCAAAAAGAACTTGTCGAAGTTTTAAAAGAATCCCGCGCAACAATTTTAAAATCACATGTAAAGATGCCCGATTACTGGCACGATTCAGCCGGTCACGCCAATCAAATGGGTTTGGTTGAAAAAATTGACGCCTTGCTCCAAAATCTCTCCTAAAAACCCAAAACCTGCGGGACAGTGAATACCCTACGCAGGGCTTCCACGAAAATCAGCATTATCTTAATCTTTTTCGTTGACTTTATTGCTCCGATAGGAGATAATATGGGTATGAAAAAACGTTATAAAGTTCTTGTTTCAAAAGTCATTCACGAAGTCATAGAAGTCGATGCCGACACTTTTAATGATGCCTACCATAAAGTTCAGGATGGTTACGGAAATCCTGAAGTCGTTGCGACTAAACTTGTATCGCGAACGGTTGATCCCACGTCGGTCCAAAACATTCTTGACCTGATTGACGAAGGCTATCAAGTCGCACGACTCAAGGGAGAAGCACTATAATGATGAACAAACCCTTTAAAGGTATAACAGTTCCATTTGATGGACCAAAGAAGATTCGGTATGAATCCGGTGAGTACCCGGAGCTTGGCGATTTAGTATCCAAGGAATTATGTGATCCGACCGGAGATGCTTCAAAACCTTTTCGTAGGATCTTGGGTGCCGTTGTGGGCATCAACAAACAATACAACACACCATTAGTTCAATGGACTGAATATACAAACACGGCAGTAGGAACCCATCCCGGCTGTTTAAAATTGGTTAAACGAGGTTAATAAAATGTCTGCTATGCCACGATTTGAAAAAGATTGGTACTTCTTGGGGTTTGTTCAAGATGATGAACGCTCAAAATTAGAACAATTAGCAACAAAATACAAATGCGCTTTGCAGCAGAGACACGCCCAAATGGGGAATAAACGTGCAATTTATTCAAATAATCCTTTTCGGATCGATTCAATTCGTAAACGATTGTGGGACCACCGTTGGGCAATCCATAAGAATTGGGTGGATGAAAACCCCCACTTAAAAAACTTCGACCCAAGACAAAAGATTAAGAAAACGCTTGACAAATAACATACAATCGTGAGACAATACATACATGAAGTTGAGTGAAAAAGAGTGGAAATTAATTCTCGTATCGCTATCGCTCGGTCGCGTTCAAGCCGGATCAATGGCAGAAGAAAGGGTATCCGGGTTTGTTGACATTCCTATGCAGGATAGGCTAGAGAAACCCTACAAAGAACTGATCAAAAAGATTAAGAAAATACTTGACAAGTAGCATACAATCGTGAGACAATACATTTAGAAAGTGAGGGATTAAAAAAAAGATGAATAAAATATACATTGTAACACGAACCATCACCGTAACCCAAGAAATTGAAATCGAGGATGTGGATAACGAAGAAATGGCAATCCAGCAAGCACAAAATGCACGGGATTCTGAATGGTTTGTAGTATCAGTAAATCATGTTGAAATTGATGAAGTTGAATGCTACGAAGATGAAAATGGAGAACTCCGAGTATGAGTATAATAGAAATAATTAAAGAACAGGATGAAAAATTTGCTAGGTCAATCTTAGACCTTGAAAACTTTGTCTGTACGTTGGGCCGCTTGGTGGATGACATCATCGACAAAGATTTGGGATTGTGTGTTGACTATAAATTAGTAGAAGATGCCGTTGAACTCTTGGAAGATAAAAAATGGATGGATTCTACTCGAAGTAATCGATGGAAGCGAGTAGTACAGGGTCTTTGTGACGATTCAGTCAAGAAATTGACTATGACTAAATTGGTCGATAACCAAGAAGATGATCTGGTCGAAGAAGATTATCGCGTTGCACAATTAAAAGGCGAAGTATAATGGGATATAAAATAAAAGATGAATTTCTTAAATTTCAATTACTTCAACTTGCCAAATTGGTTTTGGATGATGAAGAAAGCGACGGAATGGATCGTGATGACATAATGACAGATTTGTGTATGGATGATCGCGGAGATCAAAAACATATGTTGAATCAGGTCAGAAAAATTCTTAGGGAAGGTAAACTATAATGAAAAAGTTTAAAGTTATTATTCCCTGTACTGTGTATCACACATATGAGGTGGAAGCAGAGTCAGAAGACGAAGCCGAAGAAGCGGTGAATTCTGGTGATGCCGAACCTATCCACACCGAATATACTGGTGAGGGTTTGGGCGCGATAGTAGAGGAAATTAAAGAATGTCAGGAAAACAAGTAGCACAATATCGGTTCGGCGGATTGATCGTCAATGTAGAAGAACATAACATCGCTAATCAAAGGTGTTGGGAGTTTTGGTCACAAGATGGCATTGACGTATCTAATCACCCTGGTGAGATGCTAAACCAAATAAACATTTCTCGTTATCAAGAATTTGAACCGACCGACTTGAACGACGTTCCAACTCAAGACACTGTTAAACAGTGGTGCTACCTTTAGGAGAATATAAAAATGCTGCCCGTACAAGATATAATTGATTATGAAAATGGTGATATGGATTGGGATCGTATTGTTGATATGTTCCAGAAGTTGATCGATAGCGGTCAAGCCTGGACACTTCAAGGATCTTATGGGCGAATGGCTCAAAGTTTAATTGACGATGGTTATTGCACATATCCAGAACAAGAAAAAAACAATGAGCAATAAGAATTGGAACAACAACGAATTACAGTTTGCCCGGTTGCTTCACGAAATCGAGGCGACACAAACTGTTAATTGGATTCAAGTAGCAGAACAAATGGATCTGGTGCCCTTGGATCTTGTGGAACTCCTCCAACGAGCAAATGAAGTGTTCACGGGAGTTAAGCTAGATGGCTAATTCATGGGACTATCAAGAAGGTGATTTGTTAGAAATTGACTTTCACGGTCGAGAAAAAAAGATTGGTATTGTTACTAGAGTACATAAATTGCAGTTGTCAAGATACCCATTCGAGCTACATAACCGGTACGAGATTTGGGGTGCAGATGGTCACAAACACGAGTTTTATCGGACTCGCTTAGATAACACAAAAACAATTAAAGTATTAGCAAGGAATAAATAATAATGAATAAGCCTAAATTTAAGAAAGGTGATCTTGTTTGGGCGAACCTCAGAGGATATGGAGTAGTATTGGCGATTGGACATAACCTTAAACCTAACGATCTTGAAGGTGTTTGTGATTATGCAGAAATTGGATGGCAAAACAATTTGCACGGGTATCAAACCAAAGTCTTTCGAGGTTCCATGGGATGGAATAAAACAGAAGTAAAGGCAAGGATAGAATAAATGAATAGTAAATTAAAAACGATGTTTACCAACATCATAGAGAAACAACAGGGATTGTGTTTAGATAATCCACCAGAAAGAGAAAAGCTAATCAACATTCTAACAGAAGCATTCACCCCAAAAGACTTTATTGATGTTGCAACAATATCAGAAGCAATCTTTCCCAAAGGTGAAGTAAACGAAACTATGATGGAGTGTGAATTAACCATTAATACAGGATTATACAATGTTGCATCAGCAGGAGATGAACCCGTATTAGACGAAATTGACGATCCGTCTTCGCGGGAAATTTTCTCAGCCACGGACACACTCTTTTGCATTTATGGGGATCAAGATGATTAAAAGTTCAGGACAAAACTATAACAGTGGCAAGAAACAAGAGAAAGAAGCAGACGCATATTTACGAACTCAAGGTTACATGCGGCCAAAAGGCAAACAAAAAAATAACATTGTCAAAGCCTACGCACTAAACGGATATGAATTAAAATCAAGAGCATTTGATGTCATTGATTCAGCGTATGTCGATTATCTTGGAGACATCCAAAAGCTCGCCTCGATCATTAAAGATGGTGGCCTTTGTTTATATGAATTAAAGTCAGCAAGCGCAACAAGAAAGACACCAATCACAGAATCGTGGGAAGGTTTGGGATTTACATATTCATCCAACGAAGATCATAATTGGCAGCTTCTCGGTGATGAAAGATATAAGTTCATCTTTGTCGATTGCCTAAGAAACAAGCATATTGTTTTAACCAAAAACGATTGGCTTCCGAATGCCAGAACAACCCCAACCATGTCGGTTTGGATTACCAACCCCTTGAAAGATTCAAGGACACAAGAGAAATAAAGTGATTGAAATAGTCTTATGGTCATTGTGGATATTGTTCGTTGTGGTCATCTTGGCTTCAATGGAAAAAAGGCAATAAAGGAAAATAAATAAATGAGTATAACAATTATAAAGATAGCAATAGAGATATTTCTAACAGTGTTCGCAACCATTGGTTTAGTGTTTACATGCTTGGCTTTCTATAAAGGCGGAGTCCTTCAATTGGATTGGGATAAACTCTCAGAAGATTTTAAGAAAGAAGAACCAGAGCCAATAAAGATTAAAATAAAAGAGGAATAGATTTATCATGGATGGAATGGATATATTTTTCTATTGCTATGCAACCGGCAGTTTAATTTTTGCACTGGTGGTATTGATTTGGTTAAAGAGTGATTAATCAATGGAAGATTATAAGTTTTTACCAGAAGGATATAGATTTTTAATCATTGGTGAAGCCATAAAGAAGGGCGATTATTTTTGGTCGGACCCACAAAATAAATGGTTAAAAATTTTGCACCCAAGTGATACATCCAATTGGGTCAAGGAACATGTGATAAGGAGAGATAAGCAAGATGGAGTTGATTGACATAGCGTTTTATGCTTGGTGTGCAGGGGCGATTTTTTTGACTATTGGTGTGATTATTTGGGTCGATAAGCAATTAAGGTAGATTACCCTCGGTGGGATTACGTGTTGTATATGTGTAAAGTTTTTAGTGTTATTTGTGGTAGTTCGGTGCGTCGTGGTGAATAGTGGAGGAACGTGGGGGAATGTGATTGTATTAGGCCCGCCCGCAACATACCTTGCATACTACCCGTATATGTGCAATACAGGCTGCATACTCGCAATATGGCTTGCATCGTTAACATGACTACCACAATATTTTTTGCAACCTAAGCTGCATTTTTTGCAATCAAACCTGCACGTCAATCGGGGTTGCGCAATTTGCGTTGCAGTTTTTTTTGCTTGAGTTTTTTGCTCTCGATTTTTTGTGTGGGCTTGTGGAATTTTTGTGCGGCTTGTGGGCAACCCCCGCAGGTCCAGCGGGACAGTGAATTCAAAATACCCTTAAGTTTATTCTACCTACCTAAGATCGACGATTAAACGCATTATAGCATATTTTTTTACTTGACAATCTTTTACCTATGGTGTATAATCACTGTCCTGTTTTAAGGGTTATGCCTACCAATCGGTATTATCTTAATCTTTTTGCTTGACATTTTTTCGGTGTCGTGAGATAATACAGTTAGAAAGTTAGGAGGTATTATGAGTTTTAAGATTGAATACATGGGACAATGCGGGAAATGGTATTCTTACATTTCTTTGCCAGGGTCTGAGCAATCAGCCATGCGTTGCGCGATGTCTAGGAAAAAAGCGATGGGCTGTCCGATCCGAGTATTGAACAGCAAAGGTCATGTGGTGGCAATTTTTTAACCACAATTTTTTGATCCTGGGAGAATTTTTTATGACTAAACGCAAAACAAAAACGCCAGCACTTGGGCCGCAATTCTGTCAGATTTTTAAGCGCAAAGCAGGAGCACATCCACATAAGAATGTCAAGCGTAAAAAGACAAGGCAGAAATTTTTGCGACTGCAATCCATAATGCGGGAGTATTAGGGTTCCACCGGGACAGTGAACCATACATACCCCATTAACCCGCATAGTCTCAACACTGTCCCGTCTTAGGGTTTGTCGTAAGAAATTAATTTGAAGAGAAGAGCGGACAAAATTAATCAGGACATCTTGACTAAGGGTTAACACACAAATCGACAATTAGTTAATCTTTTATGTTGACTTAATTAATCATACATGAGATAATAGGTTTAGAAAGTTTGGAGGAATAAACTAATGTATAAAATCATGGGACAATATCAAGGATGCGGAGAGGTAGAAGTTATCGACGAAGGGTTTAACACTACGGGTTATGCCCGCCGAATGTTAGCAGAATACGTCATGGCGTTTGGTCCAAATTGGGGGCCGATGTGGATCGTTGACAAATGGGGCAATGAAATCGACTAAGGGTTATCACAGAAAAGATAAATAAATAACCTTTTTTTGTTGACAAGCAAGCCCCATTGTGAGACAATACAGGTATAAAGATTAGGAAATTAGGAGAATATAAAATGACAAAAGTTACTAAAGAACAAAAAATTAAAGCACTCGCGGAGACACTTCGCAGCCAAATTGCAACCAAGAGCGATCTTGAGCGAGCTATGACGATCCTTTTCAAAGGCAAAGCCGAGGTTTCGGCAGATAACCAAGGTCAGCTAATGGTTTACACTGGTCACTCATATGGCCTACATACTGGTGATGTCACTTGCATGGAAACTAAAGAATTTTTAGACGGTGCTGGTTATGCCGTTGACCATCTTGTCGGATGGTTCGACGAATAGGTTAACCCTCAACACTGTCCCGATTTACGTTAACCCCTATAAAGCTGTCAAACAGCAAAGGTCTAATAAATGTCATTTAAAATTACGGGTATCCACCCAAACGGTTCACACTTTGACGTTCCAATGACTCTCAGTCAGTCAAAATCTTTCAATGCTTTGAAATTGGTCAAACAATATCAAGATTCTTATGGACCAGGTTATACATTTATCCTTGTCCCAACTTACTAAGGGTTAACACAAAAAAGATTAAATAAATCAATTTTATTGTTGACAAGCAATCCCCGTTGTGAGACAATACATTATAAACAATTAGGAAATCAAAGGAGATTTTAAACATGTTCGGACTATTACAAAAAATGGATAAATACTCAAACAAACTTATGAGCGAGGACGAAAAGATCGAGTTCATGCAAGAGATCGTTGATAACGGCATGGTTTGGGAGATGCATGAGAAATATCGTAACGAAGCACTAAATCTTATTGGTGCAGGGGAAGTCCTAATGGCTTTGCCGATTGTTCAAGACGAAAAACTTGACGCCGATGGCCGCAACCCATTTGACACAAGCATTTGCGGCTAAGGGTTTAACACTGTCCGGTCGATACCTGGCTCGCATAGGATGGCGAGTCGATGGGTCGCAGGGTTTACACAGAAAAGATTATTTATTTACATTTTATTGTTGACATTTTGTGCCCGATGCGAGATAATAAGGCATAAACAATTAGGAAAGAAAGGAAACAAAAAATGATATTTAAACTAGAGAAAATTAAACCAGGCTCAATCGTATGTGATGCGAACGATCCAAAAAACATTTATCGCATAATCGAACATTTGACAATCTTTGATGGTTTCGACCTTGGCTATGGCTATGGGGAAAACGATCAATTTGCGTATGGCGAAACCAAGCGCATTTGCCGAATGAAATCACTTGAGAATGATCGCGTTTATCGTTATCCTTCCACCAAAAAAGTGATCCTGCTGGAAACCCCAGACGGACACATAACCTATGACGCCATTGGTCGAATTTCACAAAGGGAATATCAACGATGAAAACCATTAAAAAATTTAACGTCCCAAATTACCCAACACGACAAGAGGTCCAAGAATTTGTAGGGTTATCCGTGCTGAGTTTCTTTGGTATCGCTGTCCTGCTGTATGCTCTCATCGGTTAAGGGTATGCACAGAAAAGATTAAAATAATGCACTTTTAGGACTTTCCCCAATAGACAAGCTCTGATAATTGTTATATAATACTTACATAAACATTAGGAAATCATAGGAGATTTTAAACATGACTAACTTCGATACTCAAACCGTTCTAACTTCTGAATTTGGCTCACTAAATCCAGAATGGCTAACATCTCGTGAGACTTATCGTTATATTTTTGATGGATCATTTCAAAAAAATCTGATCATTGGAAGCGTAATTCCAAAAGAGTGTTGGGTTAACCCTATTGTTGATGTATATGTCAATGGAGCTAAGAAGACACACGATGTTAACCCTTATAATTTTCTTTATAAATTAAGAGATCAGCAGTTGATCGAATGTCAGAAGTATGACGGTCGCATATTCTTCAACAAAAAATCTATTGATAAATTGGCATATTTGATAGAAATATATGCTATTCTGGCCGGTGCGGTTGCTGAAAAGGCTAAAGCTCGTGATTTATGCGAAATGGCTCAAGAGCTTACAGAGCAAAACCCTCAAGTATTTGATTCACTTTTTCACCGTCAAAAATTTGGCAAATTGGAAACAATGGGGCAAGAGTTAAACCCTGAGTGTTTTGGGAGTTTGGATCCGAGCCAAGCCTACAAAGTAAAATTTCAGATTGAATTTTGGTCTGAGATTAAAAATGATTTGGCTGTTCGGGATGCTTTGGGCCTTGGCGAATATGAGGCAGCGTAACACTGTCCCGGCATAAGGGTATACACAGAAAAGATTAAAATAATGCACTTTCCAGGGTTATCCCCACTTGCGCAATCTTGAAAAGTGTTATATAATACTTACATAAACATTAGGAAATTAGGAGTTAGAATGAATCTTACAGAAATTAAAAACATGAACAAAAACGAATTGATCGAATATTTGGATCTTTACAACGTTGAATTTTATCCCGATGAATCAAAGCGATCCCTTCGATTGAAAGCAATCGATCTGTTTTGGACATTGAAAGACAATAATGGTTTCGCCTATGAAACCGTTCAATCATTTTAGGACTAGGAGAAACACTTAATGATTACAACTCAAATTGGAAAACAATCAGCCTGGATTATGCAGGGTAATGGCTATAGGGTATTGCAGTCCTATCAAACCATCGTCGCCTTGCAGTCACCCTCGGGTAAATACTACAAGACAGATCAAAAGTGGTCTGTAACTACCAGTAAACACATAAACAAATTCTGTGGCGTTAACCCTACGTTAGTTCCGCAGGATCTCCTAGACGATTGGCAGAGTGGGGATTTTGCTTAATCGTTGTTCCTAATGCGGCTAACCCTTGTCAAGCAAAATCGACACACAGACCGAAAAAAGTTTGATGAGGGTTAGCCCCCTTCGGGGGACCGGGGGTATCCCGGAATGTATGTCCCACCCCCCTGGGTATCCCCCTAGCAGCCGCCTTGCTACATTCACGATGCGGAGGAAAATTTTTGAGATTTAAGTTTGACATCGGCGACCTTGTAATATTCCAACAACCGGGAATGAGCGCAAAAGCCTGGGCAATAGGCGAGAACGATTCGCCATATATCACAGCAATCATTCTGCATCGTGAAGTTAGAGCCGAAGCAGATCCAATCAACATTTATCAAGCCCACGGATGCGACGGACGCAAACATTATGAATTGCGCGAGAAAAAGCTAGCACTCCTAGCAAAAGTTAAAGATTAAAAAAACCACCAAAAAAAATTACGAAATTAAAGATTGACAAAAATAGCCAAATATGAGATAATTTGGGTATGAAATTGATTGACGTAAAGAATGGTTACTACTTCATTTTTCCGAAGAATCCATGCAAAATTTATCAAAGAATTTGCGATATAACGGAACAGTATATCAACCTTCGAGATCGATCCAGATCGCGAGTCAAAGTCAAAGCCAAACTTATTAACAATGGCGAATCGTATTTGTTCCCCGACCCCAAGAGGACGGAAGTAATCGGATTGGGGAAATAATGCAGAAAGAACAATATAAAGTTGGGGATCTTGTCAAAGGATTATTTGGTCAAGCCCAAGCATATAATTATGGTATTGGAATTATAATCCAGCACAAGAACCACACTCCACATGTTAACGCTTATCGAGTGCATTGGTCAAACTATCACCCAACATGGGAAGCTGGGCGACAATTATTATTGGTGGCAAGAGCATGACAAACACTTGGGATTATAAAAAAGGCGATTTAATTGAGGTTGAGAAACTTGGCTGGCCAATTGAAACCGGCGTTGTTACCGGGTTTAGAGGGGATGGTCCCAGAAAATATTGGGAGTGGGTTGGCACCAGTGGTAAGACTATGTTCTTTTTTGAAGTTAAAACACCGTTACAAGAAGATTTTAAAATTAAAGTATTGGCGAGGTTATAATGTTTAATGTTGGCGACTTGATAAAACTTAATTATTCTGAACATATTGGGATTGTGATAGACAGCAGTGATAGAAGCTTGACCGACGAATCACAGGTTTATGTTTATCGCATTAAGTGGGCAGTTGGTGAACCCTATACATGGGAGCGTTTTTATAATTTAACATTAGTAGCGGGAGTTAATAATGCAAATGTTTAATGTTGGCGATTTAGTTCAAATGGACAACCAGTTTGATCTCGATAGACACCCGCCGATGGGAACTTATGGAATTGTGGTTGATGTGGAAAATTGGGAGCAAGAAATGCCTGATGGAAATTCCGAAAATAACGAACTGCTCTATGATGTTGATCAATTTGTGCGCGTACATTGGGCGCATCACAAAAATCACGATGATCAATGCTATATCGACGCATCCTTGAAAAAGGTTTCGGAAGTGTAATGTTTAAACCTGGCGATCTCGTTGGTTTAATGATAGATGATGGTTGGGGAGAATTTGTTTTGAGTGAAAGTCGCGGTGTGGTGATATCCTGCAATCAAGAATGGGGCAAAGCTGTGGTGGTGTGGTGTGATGCCAAACAGGGAACTGAATTTTTCGAAGATCTTAAATTGATTGCTTATGGAAAACGTAATGATTAAGAAAGCAGAATGTCAAAATTGCGGCGAACCTTATAATTATAAACGTAAGCAGTTGGGCTACAATACTTGTTTAGATTGTGGTAACATTGATGCCATGCAAGAAATATTAAGAAAAGCGACTTGCGTTGCCCCCGCATTTAACAAAGGCGGATACACATACATCCACTCGCCACAAGATGCAAAGGATGCCGGAAGATGAAAGTCATATTTAAAGTTGGCGATTTGATCGAACACACAACATTACTTGGAAAACTAAATCGCGGACTCGGCGTTGTTGTTGATGTATTACCGATTGATTATGATAAAATTAATACAATTAAGTGCGCTTGGTATGATGGTAAGCAATCTTGGATCCACAAAGGTCAATTAAAATTAATTGCAAGGGGTCAAGATGGAAAACCATCATAGCCAAAAAATACGCAAATTACGCAAACTTTGGAAGGTGATTAATTTTGCGGGCGTAACCTTGTTCACGGGGCGATATGGTGAATCTTACCGCTATATTTTAAAAAATCGGATAGTGAAAGCCATTTTAGCTCCACCTGAAGGATAGGCTTGTGAAAGCTCCTTCAACAAAATTTAAAATTGGTGATTTAATTGTCTTTCCCCAAGACGTTCGGATTGATCCTGAGAATGATTATGGAATTGTGGTTGATATTACTTTTGGTAATAACAAACACGCTTATTATTATCATATTCATTGGGCGATTGAAGGTGAAGCAACCGTTGAAGATTGGGATTTTGCGGAAGAAAAATATCTATTAGTAAGTCATCCGTAGTATTTATAGTATGCGGGACTTTGAAGTTGGTGATCTTGTAGAAGTCAAGAAAAGCAATGACTTAAGTCCTACGTTGCGTTTTTACCACGATAAGCAAGGAATGATTGTAAGATTAACTTCTGAAAGTATGCACGGTGGAAGTGTTTTTCTGAGGGAATGGGAAATCTTGTTTGCTAATGGTAAACGCGCATCATTTAAAAGTTATGAATTAAATTTAATCTCAAAATCAAGGATATCTGAAAAATAAATTGACAAAACTTTGAAAATATGATATAAATAAAGACATTATTGTAAATAAGGAAAACAATATGAATAAAAACAAAAACTTATCTCTTACATTAGACGAATTAAGAATATTAGATAACGAACTATATGTTTCTCAATGTAAACTTTCAAAATTTAACTTATTGCATGTAGACGGTTCTATACCTTCTCAAGAACAACTAAAATATAGAGATATAGTAAATGGGTTGCGATCAAAAGTTGGCGTTCTTCTAAAAAGAGAAACAATTAACTTGCATTTGAATACTGTGGGTTAATAATATGCTCTATGATGAAGGTGATTTAATATTTGCTTTTAAGAAGGATAATTATGAATCATCTCAATACGAATGGTGTGGTGGAATTGATTACCCTTTAGAATATGCGATTGTAACGAAGGTGGAAGCCATTACTAAATCTTATAATAGATATTATGTTAAATTTGTGGATGGGGCGGAAGATTATATGGATGTGTCGGAAATGAAGTTTGTGGCATCATGTCGGAAAATTTCCCGCGAAGCTGCGGCTGCGCCGCTTGAAAGCAAAATAGATTAAAGTAATGAAAAAGCGCCACGACATTATTGCTGAACAATATTTGGAAGTCGTTTCGGACGAAGAGGGTGGATGGTTTGTTAATCTTGTGATTGAATCTCTGCCCCAATTTATAAATTTTGGTGAGCATTCATTGGTCTACCGACTTGGAGTTTTTAGAACCATGGAAGAAGGCGATGAATTTGCGGATTCTTTTCGTTATCTTTATGATAAAACAATTTTTAAATACGAACTTATGTAAAGCCCTATATTTAGGTTTATGGAATTAGAAAAAATTTATGAAAAATATTCGGATATTCTTTCCAATAAACAAGTTTTAGTTAATATAGGAGATGGTTGGGAGCGCATCGTTGTAGAACTATTGGCTGCTGTAAAAATATACCAAGATGTCAGTTTGGGGAAAGGTGACTATAAGCCAGTTATTTTCGATTCTATTCGATCCAAAGAAGGGTGGCTTGAAATCGAATTTCGTGGAGGAGATGGAGTTGTGGCTGAAATCGCCAATTTTTCCAGAATTTTAAGTTTTAAAACTTGTGAACTTTGTGGTAATATGGGTAAGCTATATTGTTCTGAGAAATGGATGCATTGGAGTAACAAGAAAACCTTATGCGCCCCTCACGCTATTAAACTATTTTATTACCGGATAACTTAAGGAGGAATAGTGAAACAAGAAATATTAACTTATGATGCCAAACTTTTTTTAGACTCACTTTCAAACACTTTTACTTCAAGAATTAAAGAATTATTGGAGAATAGAAATACAAAAAAATCATACACACCAAGCTTTATTCATCAAACCAGGAACATCAGAGATGATGACTGGGAAGTAATTCCACCGCCCAAAGAAATTCAAAAAAGAAAAGTTGAAATAACTGGGCCGCCTGTTAGGAAGATGATCATTAATGCGCTGAATTCTGGTGCTGATGTTTATATGGCGGATTTTGAAGATTCAAATTGCCCAACATTTCATAATTGTATTCAGGGTCAAATTAATCTTCGTGATGCGGTGAGTGGAACAATAGAATACACCAACTCCAAAACTGGAAAGAAATATAGCTTGGATGATAAGACAGCTGTTCTATTTGTGCGTCCGAGAGGACTTCACTTAATAGAGAAAAATTATTTTGTTGATAACGATCCAATTCCTGCTTCCCTGTTTGATTATGGTCTATATATCTTCCATAACTGGAAAGCGTTAAATAAAAAAGGTTCTAGACCATATTTTTATCTGCCCAAATTAGAGGATCATACAGAGGCGCGGCTTTGGAATGATATTTTTAACTTTACAGAGAGTGCCTTTGGACTACCTGTTGGAACCATTCGAGCAACCGTTCTCATTGAAACATTACCTGCTGCATTTCAAATGGATGAGATTTTGTATGAGTTGCGTGAGCACTCTGCCGGTCTAAATTGTGGTCGATGGGATTATATCTTTAGTTTTATTAAAAATCATCAAAATGATAGATCAGCAGTTCTTCCAGATCGTGACCAAATTGGAATGACACAACACTTTATGCGCTCTTACTCATTATTATTGATTCAAACATGTCATCGTCGCGGAGCACATGCTATTGGTGGAATGGCTGCGCAGATTCCTATTAAAAACAATCCAGAAGCTAATCATATTGCGATGGAAAAAGTACGTGCTGATAAACTTCGTGAAGTTCAAGACGGACATGATGGAACTTGGGTTGCACATCCAGTATTAGTTGATGTTGCTAAAGAGATTTTTGATAAACACCTGTCAACACCGAATCAAATTGATAAACAAATTTATCTTAATGATTTAATAACCAAAAATGATTTATTCTGTATTCCAAAAGGAACTTGTACAGAAGAAGGGTTGAGAAAAAACGTAAAGGTAGGATTCCAATATCTAAATGCCTGGTTGAATGGAAATGGGTGTGTTCCAATTAATAACTTAATGGAAGACGCTGCCACAGCCGAGATATCTCGCGCACAAATCTGGCAGTGGTTAAA
>Ga0080013_1003656_pt1 | contig 15910 bp, 15 predicted proteins | sample ETNvirenome_6_85_FD_69236 | JGI IMG/M metagenome (GOLD analysis project Ga0080013, IMG submission 69236) | Marine viral communities from the Pacific Ocean - ETNP_6_85 (SPADES assembly) (version 2) | ecosystem: Environmental > Aquatic > Marine > Oceanic | place: Pacific Ocean | collected 2013-06-19
ATTATCCTGCCGGGTTGGATCGATTTTTCTTTCTTCCTCCATCCCCGTGTTCCATTGTTGCTTAGTCTGATCAGTAGCGGACACTCCCCCAGCGAACCTAGGAAGCTGGGCTGCATACGCCCCACCTTGGAGACGCTGGACACCGCCACTGCCTAACTTGTTGATCTCATCGTAGGCCTTTAGCATAGCAGGGACAAAGCTGTTCTTGCCCTGCCTATTGGGATCATCGATAGAGTTTATAATAACATCTTTTAATCCTGAATGTAAAATGTCTAACAAGGATGCGGGCTCTTTCTCTTTCAGTAATTGTTTAAGCATAGCGTTTTCCTCTTCTTGAGGATCTCCACTGCCTAACAACTCTGCAAGAATCTCGTCATCTGATGGAGGCCCCTGCTCAGGACCACCACCGCCCAACAACTCTGCCATAATCTCATCGTCTGACGGGGCATCGGGCCGCATCTCCGGAAACGCTTCCATAAGAATCTCTTCATCGGTAGCTATGCCCCCGCCTTGCATCGTTGGAACTGGAACAAGACCTTCAGCACCCCAAGGTGGCCTTTGTGCCTGACCTTCTTCTAAGCCGAGCAACCCTTTCAATCCCTGCAAGGTACGCCCCGGGAAAGAACCTTTAAACCGTTCAGTGGCAAGTTTCTCAGAAAAAGATAAGTCATCCCATTCCCTCCGTTCTTTTATTCTACGCCAATAATTATCTACTATCGCATCTTGGCCTGCCTCTTTAGCGAACGCTGCTTCAATCGCTTCTTGTTGTGCTTCGTCAGCCAATGCCTCATTAAAAAGAGATCTATCTCTATCTGTAGCTATGCCACCGCCTTGCATCGGCTGGGGCATACTAAGGACTCTGGGGATCTCATGCCTTTCAAGGCCGAGCTGGTTCCTTACGGCAGGGTAGTCACCTACGAACTCCCTCTCCCCAGCCTCAGAAACTAACACATCGAGGGGGCTGCCATTAGTATCAACGATTGCTCCAGCAGCAGCACGGGTAGGGAAGGCCCCCCTGTTGGGACGGTTCACACGAAATTTATCTCCCCCAAACAAGCTGCCACCCAACATACCCCCTCCAATCAAAAGCTCGGGACCATATTTCTTTAGAAAACCTCTCCATCCTGTGGCTTCTTCTTCTTCTCTAGAAGGAGGCCATTGGCTGGCAGCAATAGGCTGTGGCCGAGGCAGGGCAATCTCTGTTTCGAGAGGTCCGGGAACAAAACCTCTGATTACCCCGGCATCATCATACATAGACCTCCTTAGCCCAAAATCTACAGGAGGGAGTTCTTTTGGTTGGAGGGACGCAGGGGCCATCGCTCCCCCAGCGAACCTAGGAAGCTGGGCTGCATACGCCCCACCTTGGAAGGATGGTGTGTCTTGCAGAGCCTCTGCCCAAGCGGAGTCTTGCACCGCTCTCTCGTTATCTCTCTCATCTTGAAGTCTACGCATATATTCCATATACTTGCTCTCTGGTATTACAAACTCCTCACCGCTGGGCGTGTCACCCAGAGTGGTTATCACTCCACCACCGTCCATCCCGGGGTAGATCCACCCACCCCCGGCGAACTGCTGTCCGTGCAAACCCCTTAAACGCCCTTGGGTAGGGCCGCCCATATTCTGTCGAAGGGCTCCTGCTCTGTTACCACCAGCACGGGAGGCTAAAGCTCCTAAGCCAGCTACACCTGCCAACCCGCCCAGCTCTCTGCCCCACCCCGGAAGATTCTTATATGCGCCAGCAGCTTTTCCTACCATACCAGCACCGGGGAGACCTCTTAAAGCACCACCGATACCACCCAATCTACCTCCAACACCGGGGATAGATGCAGCCCCGGGGAGACCTCTCAAGGTACTGCCCAAAGCTCCCTTCCAGTTTCCTTGTGAAATATTTTTTCCTGCCTGTGCCAGATTCATACCAGCAGCCAGTGGCCCTGCCACCGCATTAACGCCCGGGATCAGGCTACCAATCTCAGCACCCTTCTTTAAACCGCCCCACGCTCTACTCAGCCATCCCATTTGACACCTCGGTTTCTTCTTCCTCTTCACTGCCGTTTAAAAGTCTCAGCGTATCGCCCATCTTCGCTGCCTGTTGCATCAGGTCTTCTTTTTTTTCCTTATGCATAGTTATAATAAGCTCGATCTCACCTAACTTAGCAAGTAAGTTTATGTACTGCCTCTGATATTCGACCTTAATGTTGTCCATTATATCCCCCTTTAAGGTATAGCATTATAGATTTTTGTCACTGATGTCCACTTGAAGTCGGGATAAGTATGGGAGGTTCCTCCTGCCAACCCCTTTACTTTAATCAGAATAGTCTCCCCAGATATAGCTATCTCGGCATCACAAGCACCAGTATTACTATCATCTCTTCGAGTTTCAGTGGCAGTCCCCAGCTCTGTTACTGTTCCAGCATTATTTTTAAATAATGTCTGAACGACAAAAGAAACTCCCTGTCCCTGATATAATCCCACCGAAGTATCATTGTCATTTACACCTGTAATATAACATTCTACATACGAAGTTCCCGTAGTATTATCTCCATCCTTGGGAATCGTTATAGTATCTAAGGTTATAAAATCTGCTGATCCCCCACTATAATCTGTATTACCAGAAGCAAAGTGTAGCTGAATATCTTTTGGATCAGTAGCATCTGTCCCTATGCCTATAGTGTCCCCAGTGCCAGCCTCAATCTTTACAAAGGACCATACACCAGTTATGTCAGTCGCTGCTGTTGTGTCTGGGATTGTGGAACCAGCCCTTCCATCAAGAAACTCTGCATTGAGGTTAGCAACCAACCCCTTGCTAACAGCACTAAAGGGAGCCGTCCCCTCAAAACCAGTGTTTGGTTCTGTGAAAGCAGGAGGCGTACTAAAAGTCCAAGTAGCAGAAATAGTTTCTGCTTGAGCAATCTCTGCTAAAGCCGTCCCCTCAATGCCATCTACTAAGTCAGCATTTAATCCTGTAACGACTGTTGCACTATATGGTGCAGTTAATGAGAAAGGAGCCTCCGCTGCTGCCTTTGCTCCTATCTTTAACGCCCCACTCTTTATAGTCACCTTATCAGCAGTCGTAATAGAAAAATCAACTTCTCCAGAAAAAGTGCTATCACCTGAAAAGGTGTAATCTCCGGTTACCGTTTCATTACCTGCTAACTTAGCAAATACTGTATCTGCCTGACTATTAAATAGCGTTGAGTTCGCTGCCAGATTAGATGTTTCGGATTTTAAATTAGCAACCACCGTTGTACTAGATACTTGAAAAGGAGCTGTACCAGTAGATTGATTGAATTTAGTATTGCTAGGCATCAGAGGGAAATCCCCTCCTCCACCGGGAGTGAATGTCCAGTTGCCTACTATAGTCGTACCAACGCCGGATGCATCTTGAGGAAATACAGAAGCATGATTCCCATCTAAATAGTCCGCATTCAGGTGGGTGACTAGATTGTTTGCGGAATCATCCGCATTTGTTCCCAGAGCAAATGGTGGACCTTCTGATGCTGGTTGAAAGGTTGCATCGTTAAAAGTCCAATCACCAGTAATAGTTTGAGTTGATGCAGGATCAAAACCACTCCCACCACTCCCACCAGCCCCCCATTCATCTACTGACGCATCAGATTTCATTCGGAAAAGATCTCCACTCTTGGCATATACTATAGCCCCATTACTAGGGGTAGGAGGATCTCCACCGTTATAGAAAAACAGAGCTGGCTCAGCGCCACCTGCACTATCATCAAGGCCTTGGAACTCAGCGTACCTAGCTGCACCCCCTCCTACCTTTAGATTATATACATTCGCAGTCAAACGACGAGTAGTAGTATTATTATCAAAGGAGATATCCCCATAGTTAGACTCCATTATAAAGGCATTGCTATCGCTCATATCTACACGCAATGCTCCGCTCCTACCCCATATACCCAATGTGCTATCCCACGTCCCCATAGTAAGCAATGCGTCAGAGGTACTTGCCTTGCCAGACTGTATGGATAGATTGGCAATATGATCGCTGCGAATAGAGATGGCCGTATCGTGGTCTACACCGTCAGGTTCGTCCTCAGTGGTAAGCCTGAACCCATTAACATCCCTGCCAGTCTGACCAAAGAGTTCATCCTCTTGAGGGTCTAACTGGATCATTCTGGAGAAGAAGGTCTGTATATTAGTAAGGCTATTGTTAACAAACTCTCTTGTCTCATTCTCCCGTAATATGCTGGCATCATCCTCCCATCCAGTATTTACTCCCATCTTCTCAGAGCCAGTCAGGTCAGGCAAATCCAATGTTCGACTCATCTGGTAGCCCCCCGTATAGCCCTTATATCATAGAAGATATCAACCTTCCTCAGCTCTGCCCGTGCGTTGGCGGTGTCCTCTGTAAAGGTAAACTTAAAGAAGGAGCCCGTTTTAAGTGCAGGAAGAGGCATCATAGCAAGAGACGGCTGGGTGTCGGAAGCTCCCGCAACGGCTACTGTCTGCTGGGGTTCAGTGTTACCAGCAGCATCTACATTGTCAACTACCATATCCATCTTGTAAGTAACGGTAACGTCAGGGTCAGGAATAACATATAGGTCAATACGATGGATAACAACAGCGTCTTCATACGAAAGTCCGTTAAGGGTCGCAAGGTTTAAGTCTCCTGTCTCCAGCACCACAGACACTGGGTTGGCTCCCCAGTCCTGTGGATCTACGGCCACTGGCTGAAAGGAATATTTCCCCCCGTATGCAGCAGCGTCATTGGACGCAGCGTTGGAGGTCCCAACCCATATGCTTCCATTATCGTGGTAGTCTGATACATACGTGATATCCTCCACATTGGTAGGATAAGTATATTTATAGGTGGTTATGCTCTCTCTCTCGTAGTTGTACAGCCACGTTACCTTTCCGGGGGTATTGGCTGTATACGGGAAATGCACACCGTATATCTTTAGCTTCTCGTTTATAAATCCTGTAGGCAAACGCCCTAAAGCTCCAGCCCCTGAGATGTCATACTTGTTCACGTTAAGGGCCTTAAACGATACTGGCTTTTCTTTTTCAGTAAGGTTTCTCTCCTGCGATCCGTTAAACTGATGCATCCCGTTGGCATCTGTCCAAAACAGATACCTGTCGCTGGCCCACATAGTCTGCCCTATTGCTGATGGGGTGGAGAACAGCTGCGTCAGGCCGTACTGTGCGGATGTTGTTCCGGTTACGACAAACAGATCACTAGTTGTAAGCACATAAAGACGGCCACGAAAGCTCCTCATCCCTACAACTGTGTGCGTCCCTACGGTAGGAACATCCATATAGCTGGAGCCGGGATGCTCGAAACTTCCAGCACCATTCCCATCGTAGTCAGTCTTCCAGTCGAAAGTTTTAGACCACCGGATACGGTAGGGACGCTCCGCATTAGCTGTATAGTAGTATATCGTTTGATCTGCACTATGGGATACTGCCGTGGTATTGTTCGCTCCCCTTGTTACATTCAGAGTTTTATCATTAGTTCCACCAATCGCAGTAACAGCCATCTCTTCATTATCTATCTTTATCACTGTCCCCGCAGATATTTTTGTATTTGCTTCTACGGTAGTAACTGTAGTAGTAGTTGTATCCCCCACTTCCTCACAGGTCAGAGTAGAACTTTGAGCTGAAATGCCAAAATCTACTTCTGAAAGACCCCCTACCCACAGCTTACCCTGATGGTATTCAGCGCATCGGGCGTTCTTCCAGTTTCCTGTCCACACCACCCCATTGCCCAAGACTATTCGGCTTCCATCGAACATAGTCACATGATAAGTATCATCAGTTTCATTTGTTGATATTGAATAACAGCAAGGATTGCCATAGGGAGGGGTCCCTGTTGCTGATGGGCTGCTATTGTATTTAACAACAACCAGATCTGTAGTAACAGCATCTCCACCCGTTGGCTCACCGCTAAAATCTAAGGCATTACATACATAGTATAGCCCGTCCTCGGTATCGTTGTCTAAAATAATGCTAAAAGTATCACTAGAATCTACTATAAATCCAAATGCAGGGTTAACAGTTAAGGTCGTGGCGGTATTGCTTATGATTGTTGAATAATGAATACCCGTTTCAGGATCAGGAGGAGAATCGTTAACTCTTAAAGTCCTGCCTACCCATTTATTAACTTCCCACGACATACTATTATCTGTTATCTCCGTTGTCGTACCTGATTCAGGTGGCCCTGAACTGCTGTCCACCACGCCAGTGTCCACGTAGAGTTCATCCCACGCTGTTCCCGTCCACTTGTAGAATGTCGTTGTAGCAGAACGATCTGATACAGCGGCTACCGCCGTAGTGTCAGTGCCAGCCTTGAGGTATACATAACTTATGAGCTGAACCTCTTTCTCTGAGGTTCCTGTAAGTATTGTTTCTGCGGAGATTGAATTTCTCTTCTGCACTGTGCCTTCGGGGATAGGCTGTTTGTTCTGGACGGTGCGATATATTGGGGGATATATCTTGTCTCCCGTGATAGCATCTACCTCACGGGGACCGAGTAAGTTGAAAGAGTAGAGTTTCATTTTTTAATTAGAGTAGTGTCCCGGGTCCAACATCGCAGAGGAGCCGTACTTCCTGCTGATGTTCCTTGCCCTCCCCCCTATAACAACATTAGGATTTGCGCTAAGTCCCAGTATATCTCTTATTGCTTGCATATCCTGCCGCCAAGAAGGGATGGAGTTCTGTATCGTTTCTGATACTCCGGAGCTGTCACCGTACCACGAATTGACGGCTGTCTCAGCCCACTTGCGGATATAGTAATGAACCCTCTGGTCCATTGCCGGGCGAGAAGAGTCTATAGTCAGGGGTGTTAATGTCCGATAGTATTGGTAATTGATTTTTGATCCATTGGGGATGGGGTAGAACCCTACTATCGGGATATCGAGAGATCTCTTTTTCTTAGGTATCGTGGCTATACGCTGGGAAGAAGGATTAGAGGTAATAGAAATCACTCCATCAGTTTCTGAATCTACCGAAATACTTTCAATAGTTGTGTACCTATTGACAGAAGTTTCATCAGAAGAACTAAACGTAGCTGTTTTAGCCTCTTCTAAATAAACATTGTCTTGAAGTATCGGATAGACTCCCGAATCTATAGCCCCCAACAAAGGACCATAGCCCGTAATCGATACGCTATGGGAAGATCCCTCTGTCACACTGCTCACTATTTTTAGATCGCTAGCAGGGTTAAATAATCCATAAGCAGAAGTAGCCGCATCAGTTTCTGATGTAGTAAACCGAGCGACTTTAATATCAGTAGATGAAGCCCCATTGGATTTGATGATTATACTATCGGTTGGGACTGCTGACAGTGATATCTGGTCGATAGTCGTAAAGCTGTTAGTAGTTGTACCAGCCGCAGCCTGACCAGTTGCTAAGGTTAAAGACTCAGAGATGTTTCTGAAATCAACCATCCCTTGTATAGTAGCAGTAACCTCAGTAGTTAAATAAGCTGCGCTTGTTTCTGCTGTAAAAGTTAAAGTGGATGAAGGCTGTCTCTCCACGCCATAGTTTCCGTACAGCATAAAGTTGTGGGGAACGCCCGTAGAGGTAGGGTTCTGGACGTTAGCGTTAAACGTCTCAACAGGGGTGGCCCAGATATTGGCATTGTTCTCAGAGACGATCATAGGCTCTATGATAGAACCTACGTCAGGATCTAAGGGGTACGAGAACCTTCCGCTTTCGGTGCGTATCTGTCCCCAGCGGACCTCACCGGGATACTGGACATCATCAGAGATACGGAACATAATATCGTTGATGAACTCCCCGATACGGGTCTTCGTATTGGCAGAGGTGTCCCCTAATCTGTTGGCGATAAGATCTTTCATCTCACCAAAAGTCATGAAACCTCCTGAATACAGAGGGTGTGGTCAGGGCTTCGCCCAGCGAGAACACCCTCTGTACAGAGTGATGCTATCTCAAGAAGTCACATGAGATAAGACCGCTTGCCCCTGTAGATAAAATAGAAGCACAAGGACGCTTCGCAAGTGAACTTGTATTCAACAGCAACTTGCCATTAGTCTCACTAGTAGCTGGACATACTAATGCCGTCAGAGCCGCCATAGTTCCATTAACCTTCCCAGAACCAAAAACGGCTATACCTGTAATTTGAATCCAGATATAGTCATCATCATTAGCCGCTCCAGTGGGAGCGCAATGAAGGATTCCCGCCGCCTCTTTCAGATCAGTACAGTCACTGGTAACCAGATAGTTATCATCAGTGGATGAATAATAACAGGCGTTCCCAGATACCCCTGCCTGATTCTCTGATCCACCAGTGTACCTCACATACTTAAACAACGCCGTACCGTACTGGGTAGACCCAGCATCGTGAAACTGTGCGATAGTACCGAGTTTTATAGGCGGTACATATACATTTGTTGCACTGGATTGAGCATCTTTCACCTCATCAAACGCTTGAGGCAATAGAGCTGCTTCATCTGCAACCCAATTTACTGCCATAATTAACCTCCTCCAATTCCTATAATATTCACACGGATGTCCTTAGTGGGTGAAGCGGCATCAAAACTTAAGATAGTGCCATTAATAAATGTCTTAACGGCATCTAGTTCCTCAAGGCTTACCGCCGTAACAGAACACGGGAAAGTAACGGGAATGGGATCTATTGTCTCAGTATCAGGACTCTCTACAAGATAGGTAAGAGATCTCATATTCCCTACAACCGAACGATTAACTAAAGTCACAGCCATCATAAGCCTCCTAAGCAGCTATGTTGCTTATGATGAACTGACGACGACGACTCATGCACACGAGGTTCAGCATCGCCATAATAATAGCAGTCTTGGCGGTCTGGTTCGTGGGTTGACGGAAACCGTCTGATTTCAGGAAAGCATCACGATGAACAACCAGCTTGAAGTAGTCGGAGTTGAGGCCGTATACGCAAGCAGCCGTAAGAGCTGCATCCCAATATACTGGGAGACCCTGAAACGACAGACGCTTGTAGCCTACATCGCCTACATCACCACTTGAATAACGCCTCATATCTTCCAGCGAATCCCAGAGGTAATTGAAGATGGTCTTCGTAGTGAACAGCGCATCTACTTCATCAAGACCCGGTCCCGCCGAAGCCTCCATAATCATCAACTGAATATCGTTCTTGCCTTCAGCAGCGAAGGAGGGATTCGATGCGGCCACGACCTCGCCAGCCTTATTAAACTGGTTACGCCAGAACGAATAAGTTCCCTGAGCAATACCAGCAACCGTATTGGTTGTAGTAGGATCACCCTGCACCCAGTATGGAATACCTTCAAGATCGGTAGTATTCGTTTTATCGCCCGGGGCTCCCGTTGTATTGCTGGGATCACCTTTCCAGCAATCGCTGTTAAGACGATCAATGATCGACTTCTCAGCCTGTACCTGCTTCGTCTGAAGTAGGTTGATGACACGAGACTTGCTGTCCATATTCACCAGCTCCTCGAACTTAGAGATGGTAACGGTAACAGCGTATTCACGCCAATCAATCATAGACGGGCCGATGCCCTGCTGAGGAGTGGTGTCAATAGTCTGATACTGGTGGTAACTCTGTACCGTAGAGTTGCTACCAGTTAACAGGGGAACATCTATCGATTGACCACCGTCACGATACTCCAGCGTTCCTTTCGACTGGACTTGATCCAGTGTCATGTCCGCTTGATCTTTACCGGAGAGCCATTTGAATAATGTTACCCCATTGAAGATCTGGTCTACAGCACGATCCCGTAGCCAGATCTGCATATTAGCCGTAAGAAATGCTTCGTCTTTATACGATGCATAATTTAGGCCGAGAGCAGTATTAGGCATTATTGTTTCCTTGTTCTATTGCGACTAGCAACCTCCTCTGCTATCTCAGCTGCCGCCTGAAAAGAATAGTATTCTTTCCCTGAAGGAGACTTTCGTATAGCTGTCGGAGCCCTGCCACCGCCTGACCTCGCACCGCCTCGCTCTGAGGTGGCCCGCTGTCGTTCTTGTTGTTTTTCTTTTCCTTCCCCACTTAGCCTATCGATATGACTCTGCACACGAGAGGCAAAGTAGGGATGGTTAAGATCCCATTTCGCTAACTCGGCCACTTGATATAGTTCCTGCGCCACAAATTCTGCCTCTTTAGCACCGTGGTCAGTCTTTATACCAGCGATAGCCTGAGCTAATACTTCTTGATTTTTCGCCAGCTGCTGTTCATTAGCCGCACGGCCACTATCTACAACACTGTCTTTGAACTCTCTGAGTTCTCTGACTATAGGGTGTTGCTCGACAAGGTCATTAGCAGCAGAACGCTGGTTAGCATCCATAGTATCATAGATGCTTTCTTTATTGCCCACCCCGGATGAAGCGTTTTCCTTCATCGCAGATGTTAGATCAGTCAACTGGGCAGCAAAACCATCCAACCTCTCATTCACCTGACCATATCGCCCATACATCTCTCTTAACTGGGGGCCATAGTCTACGGTTGAGGATTCCTGTTGACTAGACTCACCTTCTCCCGGCTCGGCATTTGAGTCCAACGATGCGGGGCCTGACTGAATTTCTCCGGATGCCTCGGCCTGATCGGCGGCTGCATCTGAATAATCTTCAATATACTCACTCATAATAATACTCCTATCTACTAATAACAAGTGTTATTATTCCCTGACTATAATCAGAGGCTGACTGAAGAACATTAAACCCACTCGCTCTAATGATATTTTCCAGCGTTCCCACATCATTAGGATACGCTTGAGGTGCGGCATATGCTGGCTGCGGGGGCGCAGGAACAGGTGCAGCGATGGGGCGTGGAGGTCTGACAACCGATCCCGGCTCTCCTGTGTTTGGATCAATGCTTGTCACTCCTGAGTTAGCACTCACGTTCCGCCTTAACTGTTCAAATCTATCTTCCATTTCTGGGTGTGCCTCCGCATCTTCTTCGCTTATTCCAAATTCATTAGCTATGGAAGCCCTCGCTTCATCATGTGCCTTCTGGTTGTTCTTCTTATAATTATCATAGATTTCATGCACCATCTTTTCATTCTCTGGTGATTGCATTACGTCTCTGTTGTTCATATTAATATGCCTCTATATTAGAAAGCCTGTTCTGTGGCTGGGCTCGAACCATCTGTGGAATCTTGATCTGCCAGTAGCTGTCGCATTCCTTACATCGGGCCTCAGCTCTGACCTCCACATAGTCACCAAAGGATAGCTGGTCTGAGTTAACCCAATACAAGGGAACCGATGTAGAATTTTCTTTTGCACAGTCAGGGCAAAGAAGAAATGATTTATTCTCTTGAATCTCAAAGAGTTTTAGCATTTCATTAAACCTTTGCTTTAACGACTTAATCTCTGCCACTGCCCAGTAAGCTGGCTTCGCAACGCTATTCTTTTTTGCTGGTTTGGCTTCCACTTTCTATCTCCTTTACCCGCTTCTCCGATAACCCTTCCTTCCATTTACCATTGCTAACCATAGCCTCAGCCTCCTCAAACTGATTTTTCGCCTGTTCATATGACATAGGCTTATGCTCTCTCTCCTTGGTAAACAAGTCCCTATCCTCCTTAGAGACTTCATGTAGCCCTTTCTTTTCCATTACCTCTCGTCTATGCTTACGAGAAGTAATGAGTTCTCCCAGCCCATCATCAAAAACCCCTTTCCCGTTATTAAACTCATGATTGTCCACGGCTGGTATCTGGGTATTGGGCATACCCATCGTAGTAAATATTCTCCCTACCTCTGATCTACATTCAGGGCAGATGGCATCGTTCCTTTGCTCCATCGTTCTCCATAGAAGCCCGTGCCATTCGCATTCATCACATTTGTATTCGTATCTAGGCATAGTCTAAACTCCCATTATGTCCCCTGCATTTGATTGGATATAACGCTGGACGTTCTTCCCTCATTCCCCGTAGGGAGAGGAACAGCTTGCCTTCTCCTCCCTCCTCCTGAAGATTGCCCCTCTTGCTGCATTAGCTGCTGATGCTCTTGAATATGTATCTGTATCATTTCTATCGACTGAAGGATTTTAGCTACTTCAGGGTCCTGCATTAGTTGTTGCTGGACCATTTGTGACACTTCAGGATTATTAGGATCTAGTTGATTCTGCTCTACAATCTGCTGCATCTGTCCTTGCACAGTATTGTTCCACTCTCCTGCTGCGCCTGAATGCCCTTCGATATGGGCCTGATGCTTCTCACCCTGCTGCGCCTGTACCTGCTGCCCCAGTTGGATAAGCCTGTTCTCAGATACGATATGGGTTTGCACCTCCACCGAAGGCTGTTGAACATATATAGCTGGGTTTTTAATACCAAACATTCTCATGCCATCAAGCATAAACTGCTGTCTTCCCTCGGGGTCCATAATGTCTCGGAACATATGAAACATATTGAGCCATTCCTGCTTATCCCGCTCATTCTGGAAGGGTGCTGGCATATCTACCTTTACCTGCCATCCTACCTGCACATCATTGATGGAGTAGTTCTCCCACTGGTCTTCTCCACTTCCAGAGGTTACATAAAACAGCTGCTCTTTGGGTCCGAACTGGCGTAGCTCCCCTATTAAGGTATTAGCTACCTCCTCCTGCATAGACTGTATCCTGTCTATAGAGTCAGTCACCAGAATGTTAGAGGCAGAAGCCATAATAGATGCTTGCGTTGCGGTATCGGATGCGCTGACACCACGCATCTGGGCAGACAGTCCGGAGTTCTCATCTATCACACGTTGCAACAAGCCAATCAGCTGCATCTTTGTAGGGTCTACCATCGCTGGCTGTATAGGACGGATAGATCCCGGCTCCTGCACAAACAGAGCGACATGAGAGGTAGGATCTGCAAGTTTAGCCTCTATACTGTCCTGTGTCTCACGCTGGCTAAGACGGTTTTCATCAACCTCAAACTTCACCCCGCTACGATCTGAGTGGGTTCCCAGCTCACTGTATATCCTCATTAAGAACTTCTGAGGCCACTTGAGGTATTCCATAATACCGGGACCGTGGACCTCATCGGGAAGATCTGTGAACGTAAGCCAGTGAAAAGGATATCCCTTTATATACTTAGGCCACGCATCTTTATCAGGGGGCCTGATGGCCTCCTCCTCGCTGTCCACCCACGTTGATACAGACTTATCATCCGCATCCCACATCTCGTAGAGGGTAATAGTCCCCAGCTCTTCAGGAACATAAGAAGAAAAACGGCCATCATTATTCGCATTGTTATAGGCATTATACTCTTCTGTGTTGTATGCGTCTGGGGACAGCATTTCTGTGTGCTTATATAGGGGATCGTCTTTTACATCCTTAACTCTCTTCTTGATACGATGGATGATATATGGAGAATCCTGCGGATCAACAACCATAGGGTCCCAATATACATCCGGACCAACGCTCTCTATAAAGGGCCAGTCATAGCTGGGACCTCTCCCTGCCATTGTGGGGAAGGATGTAGGAGGGGATTCCAAAAAGGCTTTATGCTCTTCTATATGAACATTCAAATCGCCTGTTATATCTGGGGCTGTCTCCAGAGTAAGGATGGTAGGGTCTTCTAAAAGCTCGACATGAAGCTCAAGGTGGATTTGATGGTCATCAGTCTCCTTGACACTTATTTTATCCCCTGATAAGACTCTTCCATTTTCAACAGTAGCGGCCTCGAATCCCTCTTCCTTCCCCTCCTCCGCTCCAATATCAGTTTCTAAAGAGCCCATACCAACCTTTGCAACCCCGTATCCATAGACCATCGTATCATCTATGACTCGCCTCATAGCTTTCTCAACCTTCAACTCATCCCAATAATATTGCAAGATTGTTTCCACAGCCTTTGCTCTTCCCTCAAAGCCTCTAACCCGAGGGCGGCAGTGGAAAGTAGGATCAGATGGATATAGCTGGGCAAGAAGCTGCCTACGAGTAGACATCATAAAGTTAGGGGCAAGGAGGTTAACTGTCTCGCCATCGCTCTGGGATGTCGTCCCGAAGTCATTACTTAACATCCGTAAAGTTTCCTTGACGTTGCTCTTGCGATCTTCCTCTTGCATCTTAACGAGAGCTATACGAGCTTGCACCTGTTCTCTTGTCATTTGCTTGTCCCGTTGCGTATTTTATCTATTGATGATTCAGCTCGCTCTATTCTATGCATTAACGCCTCCAACCGTGCGACCAGCACCTCAAGCTCCGCTCGTCGAGCGGTGGCCGCATCGAGGTTCTTCAACCACGCATTGGTTGCTCCGATCTTCTGCTCCTGCTCGGTCGATTCTTGAGCCAATTTGGATAGCTGACGATGTAGCCATCCGACGGCAGGAATAATTACCGCTGATATCGCCAGAGGGATGTGACCCGTCAGATCCATTACGCCACGGCTCCATTCTGCTCTGGGGCCGCCTCGATGGCTTTCTCAATAGGGACAGCAATACCCTGTGCAAGATCAATTCTGTCGCTCATTTTAAGACCCAGCTTGCGCCGCAATTTTACCGTTTGCTTGCGTAGCTCTGCCTGTTTCTGGACGGTCTGTATTTTTAACTCGTCAATCTTAATCTCCAGATCTACTAACGGTGCAAGATCTTCCTCTTCGATAAACGTCACATCTGCTATATCGATAGACATTACGCCCCCGTTCCGTAGTTCGTTTTAATATAAACCTCTGCCGCTGTCACCGCCGCCGCTATCGCCGCCTCATATTCCGCACCCGTCCACATCGCTTCTTTGTATGCGTTGCCATCAGCACCGACTAGATCAATCGCCACCATAGGTCTGCTATCACGCTGAAATACTCCCGTAGATCCCTGCTCATATTTTGTCTCAGCAGATACCGTTATTGAACAAACAAAAACGGTCCGAACATCTGGCGATTCTTCCGTGCCGAAATTATGCGTTGATGATTTGTTTTTTCTGATCGAACTCCCCAACGAATATGCTCCTCTAACTGTCAAATTTGGACTTGCCATCATACCCTCCTTAGTAAACTAAACTACTTCCCAATTTACAGCATCGATTGCCTGATACGTGATATTTGAACCTGCGGCGAGAGTTGTATACGCATCTACACCAGCTCCTAAGTCATCCCCAGAAGCGGGATAAAGCCGCATAGTATTCGCACCATCATTATTAATCACCGTAACTCTCATCCATGCAACCGCTGTAGGCATCGTACACGTATCATTAGCACTACCTACTGTAGCAATCACATTAACATCGGCTGTCAAAGGACCGTTGCCCTGCGATTGAGACGTAGAGGCTGTTATCCCTGCGATACCGTGATGGCGAACATTGACTTGAAAATTAACGGGGATAGCCTCAAAGAACACTTGTAATACATTATTAGACGATGTATTTGAGCCGATAATAAGAGGTGCTGATCCTGTCGGATAAACATGAATCTTTGAACCACCATACCCATAAATCCCACCGTGACCATTAACTCGAACCCCTGTTACCGAAGCAGTCCCCACCGCTAAAACGCCACCTATTGTGACGGTACTATTATTTTGCATCAATATCGAGGCTGAACCAGCACTATGACTGAGAAGAAATCCGTTTCCCGATTTCTTCCATTCGAGAGTATGCGAGGTATCGCCAAATTTTAAAAACGGGGCCGTTCCTGTAGCAGAAGGGGCTGTCTGCGTTATAATTAGCAATGGATCAGCATCCTCAGCGGATATCGTAACGGCTTCGGTGAAAGCGGAACTGCCGCCTCCTGCCTCCGCCCACTCTGGCAAACCACTCGCAAGCGTCAGGACGTCATCGTCATCCCCCTTCGCCAACTTCGTCAGAGTATCTGCACCGGAGGCATATAAAATATCTCCTTCGGCATAAGTCGTCTGTCCCGTTCCACCATATTCATCGGCGATTGCCGTGCCATTCCAGACCCCGGTTGCAATCGTTCCAACTTTAGTATGCAAATGACCGGGGTCACCCGATGACGTACTTTTTAAAAGGTAGTCGAGAGATGAGGGATATGAATCATCTGAACTAGTCGC
>Ga0080013_1003659_pt1 | contig 15902 bp, 32 predicted proteins | sample ETNvirenome_6_85_FD_69236 | JGI IMG/M metagenome (GOLD analysis project Ga0080013, IMG submission 69236) | Marine viral communities from the Pacific Ocean - ETNP_6_85 (SPADES assembly) (version 2) | ecosystem: Environmental > Aquatic > Marine > Oceanic | place: Pacific Ocean | collected 2013-06-19
TTAGAATCAGGATACCACAAGGAGTCCGATATTTTAAAGCCGAGTAACCCATACTCTGCCTCAAAAGCAGCGGCTGATATGCTAATTACAGCATGGTCGCGTACTTATGATCTAGACTATGTAATGCTTCGTCCAACAAATAACTATGGAATTGGACAGTACCCAGAAAAGTTAATACCCATAGCTGTAAAAAGCTTAAAGAGAGGGAGAAAGATTAGCTTACACAATCAGGGAACTCCTATTAGGAATTGGCTTCATGCAGATGATACCGCAGAAGCAGCGATTCTGCTGATTGAAAAGGAAGCGAAGAATGAAATATTTAACGTTGCAGGGGGGTATGAGCAAACGAATGCTGACACAGTTAAAAAGATTTTAAAGACCTATCATGGTAAAGATTTTGATTTGTTTGATTTTGTTAATCCTTCTGATGAGAGAGACGGTCAGGATATGCGTTATGCTTTAGATGATTCTAAGCTTAGAAGTTTGGGGTGGTCTCCTAAGAAGAAGTTTGACGAGGAGATTGCAGGTATTGTAGACTTCTATAAGAAAAATTTTATATGGTAGACAAAGTAATAGTAACAGGAGGATCAGGCTTTTTAGGAAAAAGGCTTAAGCTTATTAAGCCAGATTGGATTTACCTATCGTCTAAGGATGTAAACTTGATGGATTACTGGTCCTTACGAGCTTACCTATCCTACAGTAAGCCTGATGCGGTTGTTCACCTTGCTGCTAAAGTGGGGGGAATAAAAGATAATGCTGAGAACCCTGCTGATTTTTACTTTAAGAATAGCACCATTAATACTAATGTTGTTCATGCTTGTAAGGAAGCAAGAGTGAAGCGTCTACTAGCATCTCTTAGTACCTGTGCATTTCCAGATGTAGTAAAAGAGTATCCTTTTAAGGAGGGTAATATTTTTGATGGACCACCCGCTGAAACCAACAGAGCATATGGCTACACTAAACGAGGTATGTACGTTCATATATTATCTTGTAGAAAGCAGCACGGCTTAGACTATTCTTGTTTCTCCCCGTCCAATCTGTATGGACCAGAGGATCATTTTGATTTGGAAAGATCTCATTTTGTTGCGGCTGCTATTCGTAAACTTCATGAGGCTAAAGACTCTGTTGAATTTTGGGGGACGGGGAAACCTAAGAGGCAGCAGCTATTTGTGGATGATCTCTGTAGAGCCATTCCTCAATTGTTGGAGAAACATCACAGTGAAGACCCAATCATAGTTGCTCCTGATGAAAATTTAAGTATTTTAGATATGGTAGAATCTATTAAGTCTATAATAAATCCCAAAGCTAGTGTAAGTTTTAATGGAAATTTAGACGGGCAGTACAGAAAAGATGGGTCAAACGAATTATTTAAGGAACTGCTCCCAGGGGTTCAGTTTACTTCATTCGAAGACGCGATTCAAAAAACATATGAGTGGTATAAAGAAAGCATTAATAACAGGGATTAGTGGGCAGGATGGGTCTTACCTAGCAGAACTATTGCTAGAGAAGGGTTATGAGGTTTGGGGGTTACTTCGGAGACACTCCGTACCGGAAAATCAAACTAGTAGATTAGAAGCTATTGGTATTCTTGATGATATTAATCTAGTGTATGGAGATATGACGGACCTCCCCTCATTACTTCATATCTTAAAAGATATTAATCCTCATGAGATTTATAACCTTGCGGCACAGTCCCATGTAAGGATTAGTTTTGATCAACCTGCATTTACTACCCACACAGATGCAGTTGGGGTACTTAATTTATTAGAGGGGATTAGATTACTATGCCCCAATGCTAGGATGTATCAGGCGTGTTCATCTGAGATGTTTGGAAACGAGCATGACGAGGATGGGTATAGGCGGGAGACTACTTTAATGCGGCCAGTTAGTCCTTATGGATGTGCGAAACTATATGGTTTTAATTTAGGTATAGTATATCGTTCTTCCTATGATATGTTTGTGTCTAACGGAATATTGTTTAATCATGAATCCCCTCGTAGAGGGATAAATTTTGTGACCAATAAAGTAGTGGAAGGTGCAATAAAAATTTTTAGAGGGGAAGAGAAAGAATTAGCTTTAGGTAACTTGGACGCAACTAGAGACTGGGGCCACGCTAAGGATTATGTGAAAGCTATGTGGATGATGCTACAACACGATAAGCCTGATGATTTTGTATGTGCGACAGGAGAATCCCATTCAGTTAGGGAGCTATGTGATTTGGTTTTTTCTAAGTTAGATATGGATTATAGAGAACATGTGACCGTGGATGAAAAATATTTTAGACCCACTGAATTACACAACTTAAAAGGAGATTGCACCAAGCTCAAAGAAACTTTAGGGTGGTCTCCAAAATATACTTTTGAACAAACGATTGATGAAATGATAAATTCTAGGCTATAATATATCATGATTACCCTATATTTAATTTACTTGTTATATTCCATAAAAGTTGGGCTTGGAGTATTTTGGTATGAGTGGTTAATTTTTGTGTTATTATTTGTTATTGCCCCGTCTTGGGCTTTAACAAAAATATCATACATAAAGAGTTTAAGTGATGTTAAAGCAGATAACAACAAAGCTAAAGATAAAAAAAATCCACTCTTCGGCAAAATTACCTAAGCAGCAGACCTTTGGTTCTGTAGGGTATGATGTTTACTCAGTGGAAGATGTCATTGTGGGGCCAGGAGTTGTAACTGTTGTAAGAACAGGTTTAAGCATGGAGCCTCCTCCTTGGTATCATATTGAGCTATATGCTAGAAGTTCTTTTGGGAAGGAAGGAATCATCCTAGCCAACGGAGTTGGCATTATAGACAAGGATTATAGAGGAGAAGTGAAATTATTGTTATCTAAGATTACTCCTCACCGCAAACTTTTGAAAAAAGGTACTAGAGTAGGGCAGCTAATTGTTAGGAAATCCCACTTTCCAGAAATAGAAGAGGTAGAGATACTTAATGATACAGAGAGAGGCGTCGGCGGATTTGGGTCCACAGGTAAACGGTAGTTTTATGAAAGTACAAGACTTAATCAAGAAGTTATCAGGGTCAGGGTTCAGGATATTGTCGGAAAAATCCGATATCATTTTTGTACCTACGGGTTCATATGCTTTAAATAAGATAATTTCTGGAAGCTACACAGGGGGTGTTCCTGTAGGACAGATTACTCAATTCTTCGGTGAACACTCTACAGCCAAAACTGTTTTCGGTACTTGTGTTTTAGCTCAGGCTCAAAAGAAAGGGTATCATACAATACTGATTGATAGTGAAACTACTTATAATAAGGATTTTGCAGTAAGCCTTGGTGTTGATTCCGATAAGCTTTTAGCTGCGACTCCTAACAATGTTGAAGATTGTTTTAAAGCAATTGAAGATGTTGTGCTTGCAATTAGAGAGGATGATACTGATACTCCTATTGTTGTTCTTTATGACAGTATTGCTGTATCTCCTTCTAAGGCTGAGTCTGAAATGGAAGGTTTTGAAGGCAATAACATGCAGGGGGCCATTAGGGCAAAGTCTATAGGGTCTGGTCTGAGAAAATTAAATCATTTTGTTTATAAGCACGGTGTTGCCTTGGTAATCATTAATCAAATTAGACATAAAGTTGGTGTGATATATGGTAGTCCTAAGACTCTAGCTGCCGGAGGCAAGGCACTGGAGTATTACTTGGCTATTAATTTGGAGTGTTCGTTCAGTAAGAGTGATTACGTTAAAGATGAAGCCGGGATTAGTATAGGTATTAAGGGCAAGATTAGAGCAACTAAAAATAAAATTACAAAACCAGATAGGGATTGTGAATTCAAGCTACTATTTGATGAGGGGCTGGTACTAGATTACGGATTATTGAAGTGTTTAATGGAGGATGGTCTTCTTGAAAAGAATGGCTCTTGGTACTCCTGTGGTGGTAAAAAATTCCAAAATTTAAGAGATTTTAATAAATGTCTAAAAGACACTAGTTTGTCGGACTTTGATAGTATAAGAGAGGTTCTAGGATTATGAGTGGTGTAGCAGATCGGTTGAGTAAATTTCTAGAAAACGCTTTCTCTAAAGCGTTTAGTAGGGACGATAATGAAGAATCTTTGGATGTACAGTCTGATAAAGATATGTCTTTTATGTACGAAAGTATTGAAGAGTATAAGGATGCAGGGTATCATTTTAGACGTACTAAGGATCAAATGAGCAGAGGTTTAACAAGAGAGGAAGCCTTTAAGGAGTTTAAGAAAGGTAAAAAGAACGCATAGTATGCTTTCTAACAGCCTAAATACTAGTAGTGAGACAGTGGTTAATTCCACTAGAAATACTATGAAAAATTTCAGAATGCCTATTCATTTAGATCATGACGATCTGTACATTACAGAAGCCCAACTACAGTTTTATTTAAATGGAATTTCTACGTCTTTTAAAGTCCAGGATATCTTAAACGAGGGAAAGATATCCAAAGACTTCCTGGTATACTATGAGAAGTGTGTTGCATATAACTTGATATGGGATTTATCTGAGAGACACCCTAAGTCTTCAAAGCTATATTGGGACGATCATTATCAAGAATTTAGAATTACTTATCCCAAGGACGGTATTGTGTTTAGATCTTTATTAAATCACGGTTTAAGCCCTTCTACCCTATAAATGAGTTATCTAAAGTATATCATCTACTTCTCCCTAAGTACTATTGACAGTGTTATAAATTTATTATGCTCACTTGTTTATTACTATCCAGGTATGGACTTTGCTTCGTCATTCCTTACAAAAACCGAGTTGGGAAGAGTATATAGAATGATACAAGGAAGAAACAATGAAAGAGAAGAGAAATCTCAAAAAGCTCTTAAAGATATAAAAGATATAAGCAATGGGACGAACGTTTCGTAAAGAACGAGATTGGGACCAGCCTAAATATAAGAGGAAGGTTTCAAGATATAAGGCCGATATTTATTTTGAGGAGGATGATATAGATTATGCCGAAGACTTACATACTGAAGAAGCCTGTGTTCGACGCAAACAGACTTCAAAAAGTAGCAAAAAATATACTAGACGAGTCAAAAAGTGATAGGGACAAAGCTTTAGATACCTATGATTTTTTTAAAACCAGGGTAGAAAATGATCCTGAGGATGGAGATTCTAAGAGAGGTATGGTAGAATGCCTTAAGCTTGCTCAGAGTTCCAAGAATGCTGCTATTAAATTAGTGGATTTATTTGTGAAAATGGGCATTAAAGTAAATGACGATGGTAATTCGGATGTTGTTTTAAATTTTGATAGTTTGTCCAAATTAACGGAAAGATTAGATGGATAATAAAAAGATTCCTTACAAAGTAGTTTGCCCAGTACTGGACGCTATTTTACTTATTAGAAAGTACCCTCCTAGGAAATTGCATGAGTTACATGTAACACTAAAAAAGAAGATTAATTCTTCAAAAGTTCCTCTTGAAATTCCTAGCTACATAGATTTTCTAGTTAACACTTTTATTGTTGATGTAGATAATTTGAAGGATATTATTGGAAAAGAGGATGAAGAGGACTCTGATATAATTTATAGAAGTGTCTATGAGTGTATTGTCGGACTTTACCCTCCGTTTGCCTTGGATATTATTTGTAACGATATTAATGCGGAGTTGTTCCTAGAGGTAATGAAAGCGAATAAGTCCGACAGAGCGATATTTGAGGAGTTTATCAAAAGCGTCTCAGAGTCTACTGAGGGGATTGAATTTTCTGACGATCCTTTGGTATCTAAGAAAAAAAGGAAAACATTATGGTCTCTGTCCAGTATAGAGAAGTTAGAGACTACTCTAAAGAAGAACATTATAGGGCAGGATGAGGCTATAGAATCTGTTATAAAGAATGTAAAGCTGATAGCTTGCGATCTTTTTAGTATGGGATCTTTATTTTTTATTGGTCCTACTGGAGTAGGCAAAACAGCGTTGTCCAAGGTTGTGGGAAAACATTACTCAGGTCACTTTTATAAAGTTAATTGTGCGGAATACTCAGGTGGTCATGAGTATTCGAAATTAATTGGCGCTACTCCTGGGTATGTTGGGTACACGGACAAGAGTATTCTTGCAGAGATGGCAGAAAAATCTAACCAGTGGGTAATACTATTTGATGAAATAGAAAAAGCTCACCCTAGATTTATGAACTTCTTGTTATCTTTATTAGATGATGGCACTGTTACAGATAATAATGGAAAGGTTTTGGACTTTAGTAGCTCTATTTTTATATTCACTAGTAATGAAGGAATGTCCAATATTGATTATAATAAGAAGCTGGGGTTTGCTAACAAGCACGTAACGTATGTGGAAAGCCAGGACGATATTTTAAAGATGGTGAAGAAAAAGTTTAGTCCTGAATTTTTGAATAGAATTGATAACTTTATATTCTTTAACCCTCTAACAAAAGAAGATGCTAAACAAATAGCAGAGTTGGAGTTGAAAAATATACCTGTAAGAAAAACTAATCCCCTATTGAATTATATAATTGAGAATTCGTATTCAGAAGAGTATGGTGCAAGAAACATCGCACGATTCATTAAAAATGATGTAGCAGTTAAGACTGCTGAAGCCTTGCTGAAGAACAAAAGACCTACGAGGTTGGGTGGAATGTTCAGTCCAAGGATAACAAAATCTGGGGAATTACAGATTATAACCTTGCCTGACCGAAAAAAATCTGTATAATACCTGTTTTGGAGGGAGTGAGATGAAGGATAGACATAGCTACGGCTATTTTCACGATCAGAGTGATGCAGAAAAGCATCTGAAGAAAATGAAAAAAAGCGACAGGGGAACATCCAAGAATTTTTCTTACCGATGTGAAAAGAGAGACAGAAGTAAGGAAGGTTGCAAACGTTGGCTCGCATACAGAACGGAGAAAAAGTAATATGGAAATTCGCATTGGTAAGTATAAAATTTCTACTGATAAATACAATTTTATGATAGAGGAAGAGGTTATTCCAAAGCGTAAAAGATCTGAGAGTGGAGGACAACCTTATTGGATTATTTTAGGTTACTACCTTACGCTGGAGGCAGCGTGTCAAAGATTGTTACAGTATAACGTGAAAGACACAGATGCTTCTGATTTAAAGGGTGTTATATCGTGTCTTAAGGATAGCAGCGAGAATATCGCCAACATTGTTAAGGAACTAGCTGAAGTTCCAGTGCTAGCTAAGGGAGATAGATGATATGCCGGTGTCAGAGGCTGAAACGACTTTGATTCAAATTCGTAGTATACTCAATGATATCAAACAAAAGGCTTCGCGCAAGAAGAAAACTACAAAATGGAAAGCTTGTAGTAGAACCTGTGATATGTTATTTAACAGAGTTACCGCAACGATAGCAATACACCAAAATGGTGGGTCCGATAAAGATGTATCCCTAGCAGGGAACTCTGTGATTTACAACTCTATGTATAAAGATCTCCTAGATTATTGGAAGGGCGAGCTACTTAAGTGACAGTTGACGTAGTCACTTGGATAACAGTATTTCGCATTTTAGGAGAAATAAAGCACTCCTGTCAGGAGGTCCAGGATGATCTTAATGATGCACTTAAACAAGGAGCTAAGTTACATAAGCATGTGATGGCTATAGATGAAGTGCTGAGGCAGATGTACAATTGTGGATCCACATCTAAAGAAAAAAGTAATGATTGATTATTCAAAGATAGGTTCCGATATTGGTAAATTAGTACAGGAAAAGCAAAAAGCCTATGGGGACTCTTTTGGGAGATCGGGAAGAGTGCTTAAAGAGTTATATCCCAATGGTATACCTCCAGAAAGTTACAATGAGGTGTTGACAATCACTCGTATTCTGGATAAACTGTTCAGGATCGCAACGCAAAAGGATGCTTTTGGGGAAAACCCCTATAGAGATATAGCTGGATATGCCATTTTGGCAGTAGGTAAATACGAAGATATTACTAATGGGTAGATATAAAGACGCAATATACTTAATGGGGCTTTACCTGGATCCTTCATTGCTTGGGGATGATCCGTTTGAGGAGTGGGACCATGATTCTGATGGAGACTATGAAGAGATGGGTCAAGTCTTTCGTATACTGTTAGATGAAGATTTAGTTAAAGTGTATTGGACAGAAAATGATAAATTTTATTTGGAGGATTCAACAGTATAATGATAGATACTAATCAGTGGGAGATGTATGAGACTAAGTATGGAAAACTCATGCATAAGATTTCTAGAAGTATCTCTGGCGATGAAGTAATTTCTGCAATTGAGGATAACTATGGTGACCTGTGTATTGCGGCTTTAGATTCTATAAAAGGATTTAATAAGAAGACCGGACAATCTTTTGATGATATGTTTGGGACTAAATTATTTGATCAATATACTAAAACGTGTTTGTGGCATGTAAAGGGTAACAAGGGAGCCAAGATAACAAAAAAGTATCCTATTACTAAACGGACGGTATCTTTGCAGGACCACCCAGAGGTTTTCTCTCTGTCAGGTAAAGAAAACAATTCGGTTGATACGGAAGACTTTTTAACTGCGTTATCTAACGGGTTTACTGAACTGGAGAAAGGCATCGTATCTGCTATAGTGCAGAATCCTGAGTATATTAATGATAGAGGACGTATTATTTTTTCTAAAGTTTCACGTTGTATAGGGTGTAGTATATTTTTGGTTAAAAAAGCTTTGAATTCTATAGAGTCTAAGTTAAAATTTGAACTATAATGGTTTAGTGAATTCCGAATTTTCAAGAATAATGGATGGACTTTATGGAGAGAAAAAATCTCCTTTGATATTGTATAGCCTGTGTTATGAGGTAAAGGCTGCTATATTGGGGGGAAGCGCATACTCTTTTAAGAAATTCAAGGAGGATATTCATAATAAAATAACAGGAGATAAAGAAGATGAAGAATGAGACATTAGATGGTCCTTGGAAGGTAGTGGGATGTAATGCCAACACCTTGGAGGAAGTCCTTAATGAGTTTGTGGCTGGAGGATACCTAGTTCACAGTATTCATCCTAAGAAGGATGGCTTTACTGTTTGTGGTATTGATCAGGCTTTTGTTCAGGGTGTTAATATTCTGACTGAAGAGCAGGCCAGAGACTTAAAAGAAAAGTTAGAAGAGGATGGCACTAATACCTGCAACTTAGATTGATAAATCACTGCCCCTCAACAGCTATATAATAGAGTACGAAGCTTGGTCTCATAACGCTTGTAGCGGTAGTAGTTGCGATTGGGCTTTTTTGTAACTCTTTAGAAGAGAAAAAAAGGAGAAATAATTATGAAGTTTTTGTTAACTATGGTTTTGGCTTTAATTGTTAGTGTTCCCGCCCTTGGTCAGCGTCAGCATGGCAAGCGTGTTCACGATAAGGCTAAGGTTGAGAAGCGTGTCGATAAAAAGGGTTGCCCTAAGTGTGCTGCTCTTAAGAAGGAAGTAAGCAAGTCCGAGCGAAAGCGCCCTGCGAAGTCTACCAAAGGTCGTGCATCTAAGGGGAAAAGAGGCAGCAGAGCCTCCAAGGGACGTAGCTTTAGAGCTTCTAAGAGACGTTCTCGTCGTTTTAGTGGCAGGCGTGTCTCATCTCGTCGTTCTCATGCTCGGAGAGGTCCTTCTACCAAAAAGGCTAGGGGTGTCAAGAGAATAATGGATGCCAGGAAGAAGTCACGGCTTGACACTAATAATGACAAGCGAAAGAAGTGGAGAAATGTGATCAGAAAGAAACTTCAAGAAACTAAGAGAAAGTGACGCTCGTCGATCTTCCTGAACTCGGCTCCGCAATCATCCAAAGTACTTCCTGTGATAGGTTTCGTGCATTGGGTCTGTGTGCGGGCACTTATGTCGAGTTTGAGCGACTGGCACCCCTCGGAGACCCGATGGTCGTGCGGTTTCGTGGAACTAGCCTCTGTCTTCGTCGAGCAGAGGCGAGTCTGATCGAGTTGAAGTAGCGAAGAGGTAGTTATCTAGTTTTATATCTGAGGCCCTAAAAACAGAAAAAGGTATGATTGTATGGGAAAGTATCAGAAGATTATGGACAAGAGGATCAGACAGCTACAGGACGCTCTGAGTACTCGGGCTAAACTAAGATCCCTTAAAACCGATGAAGAGAAAACTAAAAAAAGAACTAGAACAAGAAGTAGAAAAATTAAAAAGTGAGAAGAGAAAGCTCGTCCAAAACATAGAAGGCATTTTTCATATTTTACGTGAGGAATGTCTTGTAAGCAAGGACGAGCTTTCTGAATTAATGGGGTTTCTCGATAAACATAAATCTCCAGAATGGTTCTTGCTTTCTGCCGAAGTGTCTGCTATAATACAGAAATAGTGGGACGGTAGCCCAATAGGCAGAGGCATCGGACTTAAAATCCGTTCAGTGTGGGTTCAAATCCCACTCGTCCTACCAAGTTTATGTTTTTAAGGATATACCATTATGGAAAAGAAATATCACAAGACTGCCACACGTAGAGGCAAGCATTCAGCCCCCGCTAAATGGCTCCACGAGAATGGTCATTTAGTGGGACCTGTTTTAGATTATGGGTGTGGGCGAGGAGATGATGTAGATCATTTTGAAATTGATGGGTATGATCCTAGTGGTCCTTCTTATCAACATCTTCCACACAGATGGTATCGCACTATATTGTGTACCTATGTCTTGAATGTTATCCCTACTTCCTACGAACGTGATGAGGTTATTCACAGCGTTAAGAATCTTTTGACCGAGGATGGAGTGGCTTATTTTTCTGTTAGAGCGGATAAGAGTAAGCTTAATGGGTGGACCTCTTTAGGCACCTATCAAACTTTTGTAGATTTGGACTACCCTATTGTCCGCAGGACATCGGGATATATTATTTATGAGGTGAAAAAAAGATGAGTAAAATGAAGATTGAAATGAATGAGAAGGTTTTTTCCATGTTGCTTTGTGCTTTTCTTGGCATGGGAGCGTGTGCTTATGGATGTATTTTTGCAACCTACCTCCTGTGGTTTATGGGGGTAATTGAGTAGTACCTCTCAACGACTAAACAAGGGATGGTAGCTCAGTAGGTTAGAGCATTCGTCTTATAAGCGAAAGGTCGGTAGTTCAAGTCTACCCCGTCCTACCATTTTTTAATTTTTTTGCACTTATAGCTCAACAGGATAGAGCATTGGATTTCTAATCCAAAGGTTCTAGGTTCAAGTCCTAGTAAGTGTGCCACTACAAGCACTCGTAGCTCAGTTGGTAGAGCATCGGACTTTTAATCCGTTGGTCGAAGGTTCAAGTCCTTCCGAGTGTACCACTTAATATGGCATTTTTTAAAGGAAAACTTATGGATCTGGAAACTAGGCTAGCGAGTATTGAGAAGAAGTTTGATAAAGTTCAAGACGTTCTTTTGACCCTTGAAATGGAACTTGATGCTGTGCTACATGATTATGGGTTAACGGAAGACTCTATTGAAGTGATGGAGGGCCTAAATGATGAAATTTGTGATATCAGTCTTAGGTTTCAACGATATGCTGACTGGTATTCAGAAGTATATGCTGGCGGGACAATAGAAGAAGAGGAAGAAGAAGATGAATAGGAACGATTATGAACCAGGATGTTATTTTGATTGCAGTAGAGGTATCCATATAGGTGCTGAGATACAAAAATTAGCTGAAACTAGTGGATGGGAGTCTGAGGAGGGAATAATTACCGATCCTGATAATGAGGAATACTTTGAAGCAGCAGCAAAGGCTGAAGACTGGTTAAATGATTTTATTATTATAGAAGGGCATTATTGGGGCTATAATGAATGTGGAGATTTCGGATTGTGGTCCATGGTAATTGAATGAACTATACTAAGAGATCAAAGAAGCACTAAAAAACTACTATAATATCCCATTATGAAGAAACCTTCCCTCTTAGAGAGATTACCCAAGCATTTTGATGTTGGATGGGCGAAGTTTGAATTTAAGCTGAAGGCTAAACTTAGAGATGAAGGTGATGATTGTTATGGAATCACAGACTTTAATTTAGCTACCATTACCCTGGAGAGTGGTATGGATGATAAGTTAGCTCATCCCACTATTATACATGAAGTATGCCATGCTTTAATGGAAACTCAAGGGCTTGGTGGAAGTGAACATGATAAAGAAGGCTCAGTACTATCAACCAATGAAATTATGACAGAGGCTTGTTGTAGAGCAATGCTGATGTTCAAGAACCTTAACCCAGAACTATGGGATTTATTATTTGTGGAGTTTTATAACGAGGAGAAATAATGGAGAAGTTAATTATGAAAAAGAAAGGAAGGAGTAGAATTTTAAGAGTGTCGATGATTGTGCTAGCGTCTTTTATAGCAGGCGTGCTCATGTCAGCAGCAACCCAGGACAAAGGACAACCAATAGTACCTAAATTATCACAGTTCAGAGGAGATGTCTTCAAGAACTTTGCAGAGTTTAGAGTTCAAAACAGTCTATTCGATAAGGCAGGCATTCTAGTTATGCAAGGGTCGCCTTTTAAGATGTTAATAAATTGTAATACTATCATTAAAGTGTATCGTTTCGAGGATGGTAAAAAGACAGACTATTCTTGCCTGATGTTTATCAGAGAGCATAAGGATCCTACCCAACAACTTAAACCAATCCTGGTGCGAGAAACATATAAAGATGTTCTAAGGAAGATGAAAAGAGCCATAGAGAGTAGATAATGTACCATTACAAAGTAAAGAGCGTGGATAGAGTAGTAGATGGAGATACCATAGATGTAACAATAGATCTAGGATTCAGCCTATACCACAAGATTAGAGTTAGATTGGCAGGAATAGATACACCAGAGGTAAGAACAAAAGACCTGGAAGAGAAAGCAGCAGGCATAAGAGCTAAATCACATTTAGTAGAGTGTATTGAAAAGGCAACAGAGATTACACTACAAACAGAAAAGACAGGAAAGTATGGAAGATACTTAGGTGTAGTGTATGCAGATGGAAGTAATCTAAACCAAATTCTATTAGACGAAGGTTACGCAGAAGTGTATGGGGCTGAAAAGTAGTCGAACATTGAAGGTAGTAGATAAACCATGGGGACGAGAAGAGTGGATAACACTCACGGATCATTATTGTTTAAAGAAGATCTACGTTAATAAAGGACAAAGACTGTCTCTCCAACACCATAACGTAAAGCTAGAAACAATGTATGTGTGGAGTGGAGAAGGTGAATTATTCTATGACGGTGGAACATTACCCATGAAAGCAGGAGATGTATTCACTATCCTCCCCAAGAAAACACATAGAGTAACAGCGTCTAAAAATAAAGATTTATTAATAGTAGAAGTATCAACTCCTGAAGTGGATGATATAGTAAGAGAAGAAGATGATTACAATAGAGAGTAATCATGGATACTGAACTGGTTAAATGTGGTGTCTGTAAGAAAGAGAAACCACGAGAGGAGTTCTCTAAAACTAAAGGTAGGAAAAACGGTTTGAGATGGTGCTGTAAAAAATGTGACAAAGTCAAACACAAAGAGTACCACGATAAAAAAAGAGAAGAAAACCTAAGTATAATAAAAGAAATTGGCTGGGAAGCCTTTTTGAAAGAACATCACCCCACAGGAATAAAAAGGTGCAGCGTAACAAAGAAGGAATATCCAGCTACTTTAGACTACTTTAGTAAGGATGTAAATATCCCGTGTGGATTACATTCTGAAAGTAGACTTGGTAAGGCATACAGACAGGCAAAAAATAAACACGAAGATAAATTCCCAGATCAAGAAATGATATCATTAGAAGAATTCGAAGAGATATACGATGGAGATTGTCACTATGGATTAAGCAGACCACATGTAGCTCATGGAGTGGATAGGATAGATTCAAGTAAAGGATATATAAAAGGAAATGTAAGGTCTGTGTGCTTTGCCCATAACAAGATGAAATTAGATAGTTCTGAAGAAGACTTTGTAGAATATTGTAAAGAGGTAGTAGAATCAAATAGAATAAGAGAAGAACAAAGGGTGAATGTCACCGATATAATAGTCAAAGTAGGAGTATAGAAAAGAAAATCTTAGTTAGATACCGTTGAGTTCCTATGTATCATAAAGTGAAGAAAAGTCAAAGTTTATTTAGAATGGAGTAAAAGTCAAAGGCATAATTTAACTTTGTAATACAAAGTAAGAGTTTTTTATATGTATTTGCTTGACCCATTACCAAAAATTCTCACAAAAGTCAAATAAAATTTATAATTTTGTAACACCCCCTAAAAGTCAAAGTTTAATTTAGAGCTTGTTTTTACAAAATTCTAAATTTAATTTAGAGCTTGTTTTTTACAAAATTCTAAATTTTTTATTCAGGGAGGGGAAAAGTCAAAACCCTATATAAGTTAGAGGAAATTTTTATGAGTTTTAAAGGAAAAGTCAAAGCATTGTTAGAAGGTGGAGAAGGTAAAAGAGGGAAGCGTCCAGGAGGACAAGGAAAAACTAGAGTTGTAGCGGCGAAGCGTGGTGAGGACCTGCAAAGTTTAATACATTCATTAATTGCAAAAGAAGTAGGTACTGGACGGCGTTCCGGTGCTGAACAGCATAATGGTCATGCTGCAAGACCTAAGAAAAGTCAAACAAAGCCTAAGAAAGAGAAGAGTTCAGACGAAAGTCAAACCGAAAACTCTAACCACCCATTCTATCAAAAAGTCAAAGCCTTGTCAAGAGGAAAAAAAAACAATAGTTTATTAGAAAGAAAGTCAAAGACTATTAAAGTTTTAATTGCTAGAATAAAGCCCTGTGAAAAAAAGTCAAAGATGGATGAAGAAAAGAAAAAGTCAAAGAAGAAATACTGGGAGCCTAGCTTTGGACTTAATATGGATGATCAAGAAGCTATAAAGAAAGCAGTAGCTGCTGAGCATGAAGCGTTTATCCAGTCAGAGAAGAAGCTTAAGGAAAAGTCAAAGAAGGGTAAGGCGAAGTCAAAGAAGGGTAAGCAGGATGCAGATGATGACAGACCTAAAGATTTGGAGGATCCCCATGAAGGAAAGCCACCCCAGCGTCTTGCACCTAGATATCGAAGACCAGAAAAAAAGAAGCCCCCACCTATTACTGGTAACACAATTGAAGTAACGCGAGCACTTATAGCCAGAAGACATAAAAAAAAGTAGGCTTAGTTTTTCTCATCCAAGGGCTATAATAACCGATTTGCCACGGATTTTTAAGCCTAAAATGAAAGTTTTTTAGGGCTCATAAAGCCTTGTGGTTACTAGGTTTAGGTCATTGCCCGCGCCCCGCCAGGGGCGATATTACCAGCCTTTTTCCTCTTCTTCGTCCTCAATAAATGTTATTGTGACACTTTTGACGCGAGGCCCCCACGCACCACAGTCCTGGATTTCGGCGGTGACAGGGTAAGAGCCGTCCCCGTATCCTGTGGATACTGCGAAGCCCGTGCTTTTTCCTAAGGGGGCCGAAAAGTGTTGTGTTTCAACGTTTAGCTTTTCGCAAAACGCTACCCAATCCGTGACACGAGAGGTGGCGTCATCACCCATTACATAGCACGGGTCGCCGATCCAACAAAGACCAGCGTCCACTGAGATCTCGCCAAGCTCTATAGTGGTTTTCATGCTTGCCCCTTGAAATCGACATCGTCCTTCTCAGTGTTCTGGCCGAACTCCAAGTCCCACTCTTCTGAGGTGCAGCCCGTCATGATGAACTCTCGCTGATCGGCGGAGAGTTCAGGCATAGCGTCCTGAATCAGGGTGCCAGCCTCCCATGCGTTGTATTCGGCCAAGGTGATAGGGAGTTCGAGCGTCCGCTCGATACCCGAAAACATGCTGATTCTGGTGATTTTCATGTGTGTATTGTAACCTCTTTAGAGGATGATGTCAAGAAAAAAAAGACTAGAAACAGGCAGCGCATGTGCAATACGCTTTGGTGCCACCTGAGGCAATGCTCGTGCCCATACGGCACAAAGGGGAGCCGTCACGGCTTGGTCCCCAACCACCGCTTGATCTAGTATAACTTTTACAAATACCGACG
>Ga0080013_1003660_pt1 | contig 15899 bp, 15 predicted proteins | sample ETNvirenome_6_85_FD_69236 | JGI IMG/M metagenome (GOLD analysis project Ga0080013, IMG submission 69236) | Marine viral communities from the Pacific Ocean - ETNP_6_85 (SPADES assembly) (version 2) | ecosystem: Environmental > Aquatic > Marine > Oceanic | place: Pacific Ocean | collected 2013-06-19
TTCACCTTCAAATGGAATTTGCGGAGCGATAGGCTTGTCTTTGCCTTTGCCTTTGTTGCCTTTGCCTTTGCCTTTACCCTTACCTTTACCTTTTTTGCTAGCTGCGGTGGCCATCTCAAGAGCCTCCGCAAGCATCTCATCCTGCTCATCCTGATCCTTATCCTTACGGTACTTACCAATTGCTTCGCCAATACTGGCAAGTCCTTGCTGCATCATCCGTGCGCTTTGGGCATTGGCTTGAAGGTATCCAGCGGGGACAGGGTTAATGTTCTGCCCAGTGTATTGACTATAAAATGCCATGATTATTTACCTCCCAATTTGGTGTCCATCCAGTTTTTAATAAATGCCTTGAGAGTAGGCTTGTCCTTAATGAACTGCGCCCACTGTTCTGAATACTCGTTGTAAAGAGCCTTGAACCAGCGTGGTCCCTTTGTCTCTTTCCAAACATAGAACTCTACCCACTTCGGATTCTCTTCGCCGTAAACTTCACGCGCAACATGGCAGATTGCGGAACCCAATCCTTGGAACAGTCCACTCATTACCGCAGCTTTGTTCTGCCCTGAAGCAGTTCTTGCTGCCAACTGACCCTGGTAGTTGCTCATAGCGAGATCGCTCGCGAGTTGGCTCTCTGGCTGGAAAATTCGTGGACCCATCGCCCCTGCCATTCCGTAAGCCTGCGAACCTATCCCCTGAGCTTGACCCATCGCCTGAGATGGCCGTCCAAGTAACGCCAGAAAAGGATCAGCACTTGTCGCCTGCCCAAGCTGGGCTGCACCCATTTGTCTGCCAAATCGGCCACCTTGAATCTGCTGCTGCAACCCAAGCACATTCCCTTGATACCCCCTGTTAGCCTGCTGTTGTGCAAAACGGTTGGCCTCATTTTGTGCAGCCACGTTAAGCCCGTACTGGCGGTTAGCCTCTTGAGCAGTCAGGCCAGTCTGTTGATTTGCAAGTTGCGACTGTAGGTCGAGTTGCTGCTGGCCGGTACTGCGACCAATATCAGACTGATAAGCACCCAGCCTCTGGCCGTAACTCTGGCCAATCAGCCCAGCACCCGTTCCAAGCCTTCCTTGCCTCCGGGCTTCAAGCTCGGAAGAAACACCACGGGCCATCTGCTCGTTTTGTCGCTGGCGATCTTCGCCACGTTCAGCTAGATAGAATGCCTCGGCTGCTGCACTGGGTAAAGTCGTTCCAAGCCCGCGAGCAGCCCATGCCTGCCTTTGCCCTTGCTGCAATCCCCGAGACTCAGCCTCAGTCAAGCCTGAACCCATCCGCTCCAACGCTCTGGCGCGAAGAGCCGCGTCAATCTCTGAATCACCAGCACCCAGTTCAGCTTGGCCTGCCGCCAGTAAGCCAGCGTCAATTGCCGGTTGCAAAGACTGCTGTCCTTGCTCAACGTAACCCGCTTCCGCACCGGGCCTAACCGCAGTTGCCAGAATGTCCGGGCCTTGATTAATCACATTCTGACCGCCGTAAGCGTTTTCAGCATCGGCCACCATCTGGTTAAGTAATGCAGGATCAGTCTCACCACTGGCATCGGCCATGATCTGGCTAATTAAATCCTTGTTGCCTGCTGCTTCCCTCAATTTATCAGTAATGCCTGCACCATACTTGTCAATCAACGCCTGCTCGCTCGCTGCACGATTCGAGGCATACTGTGCCTCAATCTCAGACATCGCTGGCTGAACTTGATTTTGGTACATCGACAACAAGCCCTGCCGACCACCCACACCACCAAGCATGTTCTGCATCGACTGAAGCTCCAGTCCCTCCCATTGAGGTCGGTACTGACTCTCCAGATCAATCATTGGGCCAACCTCTTGGAATGCGCCTGTGCCTCGCTGCGCGTGGGCTTGAGCAAGGAGAGTGTCGCTCATTTGCTCGCTGTAATCGATTGGAGCTGGTTGTTGAATTTTAGTGCTACCCATTTTGTTTTACCTTCTGTTCAAATTTGTCCCACTTCCACACATGCCACTTTTCTCGTCCACGCTGCCATGCAACCAGTTCAAGAGGCTCCGGTGCTACCGCCAGAAACCGACTGAACGGATTCTCCCCGGCAGCAAGCTGAACCACCCAGCAATTCGCTTCCACCTCACCAACAAACATTTCCTTCCCGTCCCACCGGCCTTTTTGGGCCAATAAAAAATGATCGGAATCCGACCAAACCAAACCGGCATTGAAGTAATGACTAAGCACTGACTCAAACGGAACCTCCGAGTTTGCCTCCTGCCATGCCTTGGCTGCTTGCCATGCCGGGGTCATATTACAAAATCTGCTAGTTCAGTTAATGTCATTTTAAACCGCTGTTTTTAAGTATCCACTGCTATCCTTGTAAATCGTACCACTGTCAAGACCACTACTCCCTTCGGGTACGTTGGCTAGAATTACATAGCCCGAAGAGTTGATGGTCATTCTTGCTGTTCCGGTATCTGAAATTATTAACGAGCCGTCAGAATCATCTCTGTCAAAATCCCAATAGCTAGTTGTGCTGTTAGAAATTGCGAATGTGCCTGCCACATCAAGTGTTTTCTGTGGGGACGGGGTGGCTATGCCACAGTTGCCCGACGAGTCGATGGTTAATCGTTGAGCATCAGCCGTACCATCTCTAATCTGGAATTTATCCGAATCAGCACCATCAACACGCATCGTCCAAGTGCGAGCATCGTTATACAGTATATAACCACCAGTTGAATCTGCGCCTGTGTTTTGAATTGCAATGTACTGGTCATCAGCACCAGCAACGTGAAGAGGATAGGATGGAGTGCAGCCTATGCCACAGTTGCCCGATGAGTCGACGATAACGTCTTGAGTGGCGCCGGATTGAGTGGAGATGCAGAAGGAGGCATCATTAACGCGAATGCCTAAATCACCGGAAACCATTCCATTTATAGGGGCATCCGCGTCCTTGCTCACCCCTATGTACGCCTTCTGCGAATCATCAATCTGAAATCCCACCAACCCGTTGCCCGAAGTTGTGTTTATCGACAGCTTTTGATTTGCCGTACCCCCAATGCCACAGTTGCCCGAAGCATCGATGGTCATTGCGGTGGTCCACTCTGAAATAGTATCATCAGCCGAACCGCTTGCCACGTATTGGAAACTGTAACTCCCGCTTGTTAGTGAAAGTCTGTTCGCTGCCCCTGCTCCTATTAATTTATAAGCACCATCATAATACGCATTGTTAAGTAGGCTTGAAGAACTGACGGCATTCCCCATCAACCCCAAACCCGAACCAATTTGCAAAACCCCACCGACTGCACTCCATGCGCTTGGAGTGCATCCGATGCCGACATTTGCCCCATCAACCTCAATTGCAGAACTCAACGCGAGCTTGGACGTTGCGATTGCTGCCACTGAATTAACTTTAGCGTCGGTGATTGAATCATCTTCGATTCCTAACCCGCTCACTGCACCCTCAATATTGACGGTGGGATTGCCTAGCAAGTTGAGCGTGCTGATGTTTACCGCTTCACCCTCTTCAAAAACTTTGCCCGGAATTATTGATGCTGAAATCGCCATTGTCTTATTCTCCTTTTATATTTTACTTGTGTGCAGTTGCCCTGTGGACCGATGAGTCAGCCCCACATCATCAACTTTAATTCTGCCTTGATCGTTCGTGATCGTCACTTGGCAATACCGCCCTCGTTGGGGCGTGTACCTAAACTTCTCAAGCCACTCTTGCATTTTATCCAGATACACAGTGCCGCTCAGAGTCCAGTTCGGAACCCAGTCCTCACCGCCGATCTGTGAACCGTCTTCCAAGTGGATATAATCCCCCGACTCAGTTTGCAGATATGCATCTGGGTTGTTCGGGGCCGTCACACTGTAATCTTCCCGATACGCAGTGTTGTGAGTCCCGTCACGATTGCTGATGTCGTAAGGTTCGGCGTCAAATGGCCGAAAGTACCGAGTGCGGCTCTTGGTGCGATCAGTGCAAAGAGTAATCTCTTCGTCTACACCATCGGGCTTTACCTTAATTGTAAACTTCGGGTTCCACGTTTCCAGATTAACCGTCAGCGAATCATAACTCCTGTGGTCGATGTCCTGCGATGCGTACCCGCGAGTTGTTAAACTGAAGTTAATGTCAGCGATATTAATATTCTGAGTGCTGGTAGTGTCCCTGACATCATCAGTCGCAAAACCCTCCTCCATTAAATTAATAAACCCATCGTTGGAAGTGTAGAAGAGCCTGTCGCGGCCATTCCATTTGCTGGTAAAAAACTCCTTAATATTAACAGCAGCCCCCGTGTAGTAACTCCAGCTTTGGGTGACGAAGTCCCACACCAAGCAAACATCGCAGTACGAATTGTCCCTCGGTGCGGCAATATACAAACAGTTATCCCACGATGCCATTCGGATTTTATCATAGTAACGATGGTCAATGGAATTTACTAACTTCTGGATCGGCTCCGAAAGCGGAATATCAACCCCGTGTACCTTTCCTTGCTGGTTGCGCTTCAGGGAAACGACCCCGCGCTTGCTGCTGAAAAAATACACATCATCGCCAGAAGTGGCCTTCGCTCTTGGGGCCACGATTCCGTAGTTCGGGATGAGAGTCTCCAGCACCACGCTATCTGCGAAAGTAGCGTTAACGGTCTGTACTTTAACGCCGGTCATCACATGCACGCTCGACTCCTTGAAAATTAAAAGCTGATTCTCGCTGATTGTGTGGAGGTCTAAAATCGACGAATGTCCTCCTCGGTCAATCTGGAAGCCTTGATTGTAGTACGATTTGGTGATGTCCAGCACATCACTGAACTGCACCACATCCACCTTGTCATCGTAGGTGCTTGTCTCCACATCATACGATGTCGCGCAGGCTAAACGGTTCTGGATATAAACGCCGCTTTCGCTATTCGGCATGGCATCATACTTCCTGTCCCATTTTGAATCCACGCCGGGTTCCTCCCCCGCGCTGGTTGCGTCATTAGCCTCCCAGAAGTTGAAATTCTGAGAAGCTGCTATAGTTCCGGTTGCTGTGTCAGTTGCCGGGTCGGATGCCATTGTATAGGTGAAAGTGTTTTGTGCCTCAGTAGATTCAGTGATCTTATAGCGTCCGTTGTACTCACTCTGGGTTGCCCCACTTACAAAAAACTCCATACCTGTTCGGTAACCTGTGGACTCGCTAAAAGTAATGGTTGCTGTAGTGCCAGTGCTTACAAGGCTGCTCGGCGTAAAGGTCGGCCCGTGACAAACACGGTCACCCGAAGCGTAAGTTTCCGATGAGTCCCAAACCTCAGTTACATCCACAAACCCGTCTGCCAGCGTGGACATGACAAGGGCATTCATTAACTTCCCACGATGCATGAGTAGCTTACCAAATGCCTGCGTGAAGGTTACATCGTCGTCAATCGTCAGGCCCGTGGGTAGAGGCACTTCAATGGGGTTATTGTTCTGGCGGGAGTAATAGCACTTACCATCCACGGCCATGATTAGGTACTTAATTCCTGCGGAATCTGAGAAGTTTCCTACACCGTGGATTTCGCCCCACGGGTTTATTTCATTGCTAATCTCTGGCGCGATATTGTTATAGCAGGCAGGCTTCACAATCCCCTTGCGCGTTTCAGCAACGCCATTGCGGAAGCGTACATTCTGGGCATCAGTCACCTCTCCCGCTTGAAGGTTGGCAGGGTTTGACCTGTCCACCATTCCCTTAAACCCAGTGTCTCCCGCTATGTTAGATTGTGCGTCTCTCGGCATTAATCTCCTCGCTCTATCTCAGCTTCCAGTTCCGCTATTATGTCCAGTGCCTCGGCCACCCAATCAGGTGCTGCCGTCGTCGCCTTCCCGAACGACGGGTGAGCTATCAATCTCTCCCCGTTGTCCAGCCTTGGACTCAAGCACCCTGTCGATAGCAGCGCGATTACGATCACGCTTCTCACCCAACCTCTCCAGTGCTTGTTTGTCATCCAGTTTACTTCCTATCCCTTTAAGCTGTTCAACAATCTCAGGGATTGCTGCCAGACCTTTCAGGGCTTCCAGTATCATTAGCTGGTGGGTGGATTCTCAATCTCAGCAGCCTTTACATTTCCACGACTAGTACTGTACCCCAGTGCAGCCAGTGCTGACGCAATGAATGCTACCGATTTTTCTATTCCAGTTGCGCCAGCTTCGGCTATTAAGCCGCTTCCATAGGCTAGTCCAACCAGCATTGCCGCTGCACTTAGCCAGAACTCTGTCGTTTTATATCCCGGTTTCTTCATAGTATCTTTCTTTGTTATTTTGGTTAATCCACCCGATCATCCCTGCCCCTCAAAATCTCTCTGCACTTCAAAATGATATAGACCAGGCTGGCTAAACTGATTCCGATTTTAAGGATCATGTCGATTTCCATCAGCCAATTCCCGAGGCCCGTGCCGCTCGCCAACAAAACTTTTACATCGTTAAAATTAAACAGTTTCATTTTTCACCTTGACCCACTGTTGGATTTCTTCGTTCCAATCATAGTAGTATTCAGTATTAAAAATATCGACCTCTTCAGGACACTCCACTGGAGGAATCCATTTAGTCGTCTCCCCGTCCAAGGTCCAGCTAGGGTACGGCTGTGGCGCGTGGAATATGTTCAAGTCTTCGCTGTAGATGCAACCCACTCCAGCATAAGTACCTCTAAGGGGTACTCCCCCCAGTTCATGAACTCCGTTTCTAGTGTTGTACGAAGTCTGAACGTACCTGTTTTTGTTCTTATAAAGTTTCTGAAGGAAGTCTATGCCCTTCTGCTCCACCTCTTTCCCTTCGGAATCAATTAGCTCATCATTGTGGACTGCATATAAATGCGTCACAATGTTGCCATCTCCGATTTGAGCAAAGTGTGCCATTAGGTTGAGGACCAAGTTATTGAACCGCTTCCGGTCCATTTATAAATATAGTAACTGCTTGTGCTTAAATCTGTTGGGGTGCCAGATACCGTAGGCGCGGAAAGCGTTACGCTGTCTTGGACTTTTGCGTATTTTATTATAACAATCCCAGAGCCTCCCGCCTGACCGTCCCACCCGCTCAGACTTGCGTTTCCTCCTCCGCCACCACCTGTGTTAGCTACCCCGTCTTCTGCGCGAGTGGTCGATGAGGTTGAATACCTTCCTCCATCACCACCAGACTGCACTCCTCCTGCTGATCCACCATCTGGGTCAGAGGATGCATTTTGCGAATAATAAAGTCCTCCTCCACCACCACCAGCGTATGCAACCGCAGAGCCAGTTATGGAGTTTGATGTAGCGTCTCCGCCTGTGCCGATATTTCCTTGAGTCGTTGTGTTTGTGGATATGTAACCGTCTGCCCCAGCAGACCCAGCACCGCCACCGCCAGCGGCGCAGATGTAAGACCAAGTTCCGTAGACACCACCATCTCCTCCTTCATTTCCGTCTCCGTAGCCGCTGGCTGATCCTCCATACTTTAGAACAACTCCGGCGGCGTCCCCTCCCGGTACGGCTCCACCACCACTGCCTCCATCACGACCCTCTCTTTCAGCTTGAGCTGTATGTATATATCCACCGCCACCGCCACCGCCATCACACTGGGAGATGTCCATTTCCATTGGGTCCACTATTTTAGATTCTAAACCGTTGTCGCCCCGGTCTGCGTAACTTGCATAAGACCCTCCTGCTCCACCCGTTCCTACGGTGATAATATATTCCCCCTCCTCAGAAACACTCTCGGCTGTAACATAATTATAACCACCAGCACCGCCACCGCCACCGTAGTATGGACTGCCAGCACCGCCACCTCCACCAACGACAAGGTAATCTATCTCAGAGGGCATAGTTGCTGATGATGCTGGCGCACCTGAACTAAACCGATATGGATTGATGATGTTACTCATTCTTTAAGTCCAATAACCCAGCAACCACACCTTGAGTCCTGTCGCAGCACCATCTCCTTCATAGGTTACATTTACTGCAACAAAATCGTCTTCATCCAAATCGTAGCTTCCTGCCGAACCGTTAAAAGTTGTAGTTGCAGCGGTGTAGTCTGTTGAGGAGTCTAAATCAGTGTCCAGCATATCTGTCCCGCTGGAGCTTGGGTCGTCTGCTCGGTCATCTAAATTTAACGTAAGGCCCATAGTGTCTGCTGTAGTTAAGGATAGTTTAACCTCCGTAACCGTCATGGCTCTTGGAACCATAAAGGTGGTCTTCACCCCTCCCGAATCAATAACGGTAGACTCGTCCGAACAGGCTATGCAGATTTCTGCTGGTAAAGTCTGCCACTCGATTGCGTTAGCCGCTGAGTTAGTTCCTAGAACTTGTTTTGCCGTTCCTACAGCCGTTAATCCAGTGCCGCCTTGAGCTACTGTGATTCCTGTGGTGAGGCCAGTGAGACTAGTGATGTCGCCATTCGCTCCCTGAGCTGCGTAACTGTGAGTGTGACTAGCTGCGGCAGCACCAATGTCGCTCAGAACTTCTGATGCTGAACGTCCCTCGGCTTGATTGCCGTCAATTCTTAAAAAATCATTATCAGCTAACGAGCCAGAACCAACAGCCGAAATTACTTGATTGGAACCAATCCCGTAATCCATTGAAAATTCTGAACCGGATAAAACTATTCCTGCACCGGCAGTGTACGAGCCTCCCCCTGAAGCCGCTTTCCAAATTGCATTGCCAGTAGAAGTGTCCTTGGTCAATACATGCTCATTCGTAGCTCCAGAAACTGCGCTAAGAGAGTCGATGGCAGCTTGAGCAGTACCCGCCCCTGTGCCTCCGTGGGTTATTGCAAGGTCTGTGGTTAATCCGGTGAGGCTAGTGATGTCTGAGTTGGCTCCTTGAGCCGCATAGCTGTGAGTATGCCCTGAAGCCGAAGCCCCGATGTCGCTCAGAACTTCTGAAGCACTACGGCCCTCTAGTCCATTAGCGGTGAATCGTGCAAAATCATCATCGGCAACGTCAGCGGCATCGATCTGAACAACCTTATCATCGGCAATACCAACATCCACATTGAGAGTTGCTTCACCACTTGTTGCACCGCCAGTTAGTCCAGTACCCGCAACCACGCTCGTTATATCGCCTGAACCACCTCCAGCAACAGCAGCCCATTTCAGGCCGGTTGCCGTGGTGGAGTCTACCGTAAGCACATGGTCATCAGTGCCTCCAACAGTCAGTACCGTTGCAGTGTTGTCAGCCGTGGCTACCGCGATGTCTCCTTTAGCAGCCCATGTCGCGTCTGTGGCGATTGGGACGTTTGTGTTTAACGCATTCCATGTCGCCGCACTGGCAATGTTTCCGTCAGGCAAATTGCCAGTGACATCGGCAGTTAAATCAATCTGACTGCGCGTAATCTCTTGCCCGCTGATTGTTATGTAATCGGGTGTCCCTGCTAATGTTACCCCCGTCGAGTTGTCTGTACCCGAAGCGTCCACCCCCAGAGTTGTTCTGGCAGCAGCAGCATTTGCATCGTCTATTAAAGTTCCACCGAATGTGCTGACCGCAGAAGCAGCTAGAGCAGCGTCAGCAGTCGTCCCTTGTGCGGCGGTAGCGTAATCCGTAGTATCAAATGCTTTCACATCCGCCAAATTCGTAACCTCAGAGTCCATCAACGCACCAGCAGCAGTTACGTTGGTGACATCTGTTACATCGGCAGAGGCTTCAATAGCATCGAGCTTGGTTTTATCGCCATCAACGAAGGCTCCTTCTGATGGTTCAGCTTGCTTCGTATCAATCTGAGTTTGGATCGCGCTGGTCACGCCATCCGAATAGTTTAACTCGGCAGTCGTAGCCGTGACTCCATCGAGGATGTTCAACTCGGCTGCTGTCGAAGTTACTCCATCGAGGATATTCAACTCGGCGGCTGTTGAAGTAATATCGGTTATGTCGGTGGTCGTGTGGGTGTGCGCGCTGGTCAGGTCACCCACAGTCATCTTCTTTGTCGCCTCAGCAGATGTATCCACCACCACAAGCACATCTACCGAAGAATCCAAGTCCTCTGATGACAGTGCCGACAACTCTGAAATTTTTTGATTAGCCATTTTTCCCCTTAATATGTAAATACGTTAAGCCGTTTAACCTGACCCTGCTGCCTTAACAGCTTGTCAGCCTCGACCGTCAGAACAGCTTCTGCATCTGCATCAGCCGCACTGGCCAGTTCGTTGTTTCCCGTTGCACGCAGATAATCTGCATACACACCACGGATTAGGTAGCCTTGGAAAATATAAGGTAGTTGAACGATGTCCCATTTAGATGCCGCCGTTGACGGGGATTCACTGTTCGCAGTTGTCGCGTTGGACTCGTAGAAATTACCCGAATGATAAACCTGACTACCGCTTGCGTAGGCTTTGGCACTGTAAGTGTCACCAGTTAGTTGAGGACGGTGCTTCCTTCCTTTAACCCAAACTTCGTTCACATCCTTAACAACATTCGCCCCTAATGCGGTAAGCTGAAAACTGTACTCCTTTCCAGCAGACATATTGCGCGGGTCTTTACTGTGAAGAGAAAGGAACTCACCAATCTTGGTCTCACCTGTTTGCTCATAAGCCAGGTATCTGTTGAATGGAATCAGTTTCGTCCAATACGAACTGCTTGACGGTGTAACTGAAGGACTTGATGTATGAGCATCGATGCACCAGTAATGTTCCCCATCTGTGCTGTATTTAATTGTATCTCCAAGAACATAGGCTTTGCCGGACTCCCAAGTGTCTCCACTTGGAGACTCACCAGCGTCTGCCCACTTGGACTTGTCTGTCGGTACGTTTCCGGTATTGGAATCGGCAAGGCTCTGATAATACTTGTCCTCTGTCGCATAATAAATCTCCGCATTTAAAGCGTAAGTAGTGGTGCTATCCCATAGGGAGCGGAACCTACGCTTTTCCACTAACAGTGTATCCGGCCACTCACCTGACTCCCATGCTAATGCTAGACGCGCATCAGCTAGGTCGCGGATACGCTTAAACTCATTAGTAGACAAATTATCCCGATCAAGTCCCGAAAGCTGGGCTACCCCGCTCAGAATATTACCAAAGGTTAGTTTCCTCATTTATAGACTTTCACCTTTCGGCCTGCTCCGACAGGAATGAATCCATCTCCACGGTAGCCAACCTGTATCTTGCCGGACTTGCTATTTACTTTTACGTCTGGATTGTCCTCAAAATACTTCTTCGTAAATTTCTTATCCTGCCACACTCCATAACCTTCACGCTGCCCCCAGTAATGATAGGCTGTGGCTGGGATTTGTGCCTTCATCTCCCCCATGCCATCAACGTGACGAAACTCGCGGGAGTTGTTTTCTGCTCCAATGACCCTTGAGTCACTAAAGGCTTTGTCGCATTGCGACAAAACCCTTTGCCGGAGGCGGGCGGCTACTGCTTCCCGTACTTCCCCCGGCAAAGAGTTGATTGCGTGTTCCAACATCCCTAGAAGGAATTAACTTGCTAGGTCGAACTTACCGTGACTCAGCGGATTGTGAACAATCAGCGCAGCAACAGCCTCAATCATGCGGATTGGACCACCACCAGAGTCGGGGAGTTCTTTCACTTCAGGCAATTTGCCATAGCGAACTTCAATGCCGTCCATGTCCAACACATACCCGTCAGTTTGAGCAGGCATGAAGTTGTCTGGAACTAGACTCACAGAACCGAAATCACCCTCGAAAAAATCGACGGCGAGTGTCACTTTCTTGCCCGATTGAGGCGAGAAGGTGCGGATTTGAGTTGCAGCAATGTTGTTGCTGGCATCAGTTACACTGCGAGTACCAGTCAAACGGTCAGTGAAGGCGCGTTTGAGAGTACGTCCCAGAGGCATTGTGAAGTTTTTAATGCTTCCCGTCTCTGAGTAGATACTTGCCAATACATCCTGAACAGTTGCGTCAGTGATGTTGGCAGTAGTTGCAGTTGTCTCGATGCTCGCAGTCGGTGTGCGGAACGCGGCCGGAACCTGAAAGACAGAACCGCCACTGGTACTAATCCATGTGGCTAATCCTTTAGTCAGGTAAGCGTCAGACCCGTCATCAGCTTGTGCATCGTTGGCTGAGAGATAGGATGTCTCCATATCTCTTTTTATCTCAACGATTTTCTTGGCAATGCCGTTCGCTAGCTCATCCTTTAGTCCAGCAACATTGCTGATCTCAACGGATAAAGGCGAAACGCGAATACTACGACGATGAATCTGAACGTAGTTTTGCAGTAACGCACGGCTAGTGCCGGGGTCTTCGTAGGAAGACACATCAGTGCCGTCCACAGTTCCGGTAGATACTGCACTTGCGTATGCATCTGCCTGCCAGGTCATGGTTGTGTTCCCCGGTTTAGCCCCCTTCTTCGCGCTCGATACAACTGGACAGTCGTGAGCATCGACGAGAGCAATTAAATCGGCAAGGTCTTCCCTTTTACCGACTTGGTCTTTTTCTAGTAATGAAGCCATACTATAGGTCTCCTGTTTTTAATAAGTTTGCTAACTCATCGACCCCTCTTGTTTCTTGAAACGATTTCAATGCAGAAGCTGAACGAGCAGCCGTTGGATCAACTGGAGCAGGCTCGGCAGAGGGCGCAGTCGGCTGCGAGGGAGCCTTCTTGACTTCCTTGGCCTTGGGTTGCACCTTCTGAGTGTTCCTGTTCATCCGGTTAACCATCCCGTTAAGGTAATCACCAACTACCAACTTGTAGTCAGGGAACCTCGCCAGTTCAGGCATGTTCCGCAGCACTTGCGAAGCGGATTGGAACTCGCTTGAGGCTTTATCGTTCCACCACGGGTATGCTTCCAGAGCCTCTGGCTCCAAATTGTCCCGTGACTGAATGTACCCCTGCTGTTCCGGCAATTGCCGCCGCAACGCACGACTGGCTCTCTTCTTGATTTCCCTGACCTCTTCAGCAGTATATTCCTGCTCACCATCCTCGGAATCCACCAAGGCTCCGTCAGGGTTATCTTCTGCCCACTCCATCGCCTGTTCTGCTCGCATCATTTCCTTCTGCACTTCCTGAAGTGTATTCAGGTTCGCAAAAGGGTTCGCATCCGTTGGGGGCGGAGCAAAATCACTTGCCCCTACAGCAGCTTCAGCCTGTTCCAACTGTGCCCTCAGTTCTTCAACCTTGGACTCAGCGGCTTCCTTGGCTTCTGTTGCCTCCTTACGTTTGCGAACTTCCTTTCCAATACGTTTATCGACAGACGCTTGGACATCGGCATCAAGCCCGTCCTCGTCTCCATCTACCTCCTCGGCAGCTTGTTCAGCTTCCGCATTAGTCGTTTCAGTTTGAGAAAGATCGGTGTCTGTCTCCTCTTCAGCACTCACTGAAGCCTCCTCAGACGGTTCACTTTCCTCGCTTTGTTCTCCCGCAACATCCGGTTGAGGTTCCGGTTGCTCCTCACGCTCCAATGCCTCCTTCAGTATTCCTGAAAGATCAAATTCAGTGAGGTCTCCCTGCGGTTCCACGGTTTGGGTTGGGCTTTCCGTTTGCCCTTCAGTTGTCTCAGCCATGCGATTTTTTGGGGAGCAGCAAGAAGCTCCAGTTTGTCCAGCGTTTAAATTAACTCAGGGCAAATAGATACGCAGAAACTATTCGCCAGTAGCTATTAGAAGACATTGAACGACAAAAAAATACCCTCGGCTTTCACCAAGGGTACTGAAGCGACACCTGAAGACATCTATTACACCATTATTTATTCTGTAGTGCTGTGCTTCTTAGATGCTTCAGGTGGCTGTGGAACTCTAAGAGTGCCGCAGCTTTGCCAGCTAGGTAGTGTCTTTGCTGGTCTGTTAAGTCAGGGGAAAGGGCAACGTCTATCTCAGCAGACTGGAAGTTGTCCAAGTGTTTCAGCACCTCCGTCCACAATTCGTTATCCCCTTCCCACTGTAAGGCATTCCAATTTATTTCGTCCATTTTCATTCTTAGGAAAACGCCAAATATAAGAAACTGTTGTCGATCAATTTTCCTGTATTTTGAGCGTCAAACTTATTTGCCAATCATTTTAACCTATCTAATTATTTCGAGTTAATTGACCTAATTCAACCCATCGCTACAGATTTGACTCCTTGCCTTCCAATCTGCTTATTCTGCTGTTGCATTACGCCCATGTTAAGGTTCTGCATATAGCGATCCATCAAGTCCTTGAAGACCTCGTTGCCCTGCATCTCCTGCATTACCCTCTGGTTGCCCTGCGAAATCTCCTGCGCCATCTGCAACTTCGTCGAGGCAGCAGGGTCATTGCTCGCATCTGTATAGGTAGCCTCAAAGCCCAGCAGCATATTCGCTATATCCTGCTTTATACCATTATACATCTGCTGGCTCGCAGCCGCCTCATCCACCAGCAACTCATCAGCCGCTTCAGGAGCCACAGCCCTTAATGCCTTATCCACCAGCTTCACCTTGTCAATCCGGCCAGCAGAATCCAAGGTAGTCGCTATAGTGCTAATCGCTTCCAGCTTCGACTTCACCAGATCGCTGTCCAGTTCTGCCACGTTAAACTTCAACACAAAGTCAAACTGCTGGGCATCATGGCTGATCGTCTCAGCCGCCTTCGCGTTCGTGATTCTTGTCAGTTCATCCAGAGAATAATACTGGATACATAACCGGAACATCTGACGATATATCTCAGTCCAACTACGCAACCACTGGTTCACCATGCGCTGCTGCTTTAACTGAGTCACCATCAGCGGTATCTCACTGTTCGGCCTGCCAAAATACTCATCAGCCTGCTGGCGAACAGCTTCTATAACAGCCATTGCAGTAGATGGTGGACGCGATGGAGGTTGCAGGAACTGGTAGTCACCGGGTTTTGTCACAGGTAACTGCACCGCAGGGCCGATCTTGTTCGCCAACCCCAGACGTTTACTCACCTGTAAAGGTGGTAATGTCTCAAAGCTCGTCGCATCAAACACCGAATCCCGCTGCGCCTTAATCTCATCCTGCCATGTCCTAGCCACTTCAGCCACTCCACGGCTCTCTGTAACCCTACGCGCCAACTGCTCGCGCCTGAACAATACAAACGGATACTGGTTGTGTGCATAGTCCAGCATCTCATGCTTCGCGTGCTGCTCCCCTTCTGCACCGGGACAGAAGATCGTGTAGAAGATCCCCGGTACTCCATTCTCATCCAACTGGCGCGAGTAAGCCCACACCACCTCAACAAGATTGTCACGCCGCTCTATGGTCGAGTCAGTCAAGGCACTCAATGCCCTGCTCACATCATTAAGCCCCATAGACTTGCCTGCCGTGTTCAGCGCAGATTCAACAAAGGAACTGCTCCATCCCTCATCAGTCACCTTGCTCCGTAACTCCACCTCAGACATGAACTGTCTACGGAAGATTACCCGCGAAGACTGCAAATCTATCGTCTCAGGCGGGAACAACACATCATCATAAGGCTTCAACGCCACCAAGGCTGGGGCGTTCCTGCACAGATACGGCACAGGAAACTCTGCCTCTCCAGTCTCTCGCAAGCTCTTGACCACCTTCCGAGCCGCTCGCTTCTTCATCATGGGCACATAGTCCATGACAATCTGAGCCACCTCACTCTCACGTTCAGGGTCTTCTATCATTGCAGGCAATGAAGATAACAACGAGTCCGGTGAAGCCTGCTCTGACATCTGTACCACTTCCTCAAGGGTCAGCGTCTGCGTCTTCAACGCACTCTTCTGCTCCCAACCAACAAAGGCTGCACTCCACCCATAAGCTGTCATGTACTGCGCCAATAACTCCGACTCTGCCCCAAGCGTGTTGTGCATCGAGTTCTTCACCCAGTTCATTAAGGTCGTCGCAGCACCCGCAGGCTCCAAGTCTGATAACTCCGTACCCGTCACAGCCAACTGGGCGCGATGAGTCGATGTTGTCAGCATGTCTACACAGTCATTGATGATGGAGTCCACCAGAGGGATGCGCGTGTCACTCGCTCCATCCCAAGGGAAAGCAGGACTGCCTTCAGGCAAGTTCTCATCATGCTTCTTACCATCATCAGACTGACCACCCCAGCGCATGTAGCGTGTCTTGTCAG
>Ga0080013_1003661_pt1 | contig 15898 bp, 24 predicted proteins | sample ETNvirenome_6_85_FD_69236 | JGI IMG/M metagenome (GOLD analysis project Ga0080013, IMG submission 69236) | Marine viral communities from the Pacific Ocean - ETNP_6_85 (SPADES assembly) (version 2) | ecosystem: Environmental > Aquatic > Marine > Oceanic | place: Pacific Ocean | collected 2013-06-19
CGAGTACCGCAAGGCATTCGACAAGTACATCCGACATGGTGCCCAGGCACTGATCGGCGATGAAGCTCGAGCTCTACAGGTCGGGACCAATTCTGAAGGTGGCTATCTTACTGAAACAGTCCTAGATCGTAAACTTGTTGAAACACTCGACGAATTGAACGTAATGCGTCAATTGTGTACAGTGATCAAGACAGCAAGCGACCGCAACATCAGCGTTGAAAGCGACGCGGCTACAGCGGTATGGATGAACGAAGAGGCTGCATTTACTGAGGACGATAACGCCTTCACGCAGATCTCACTATCTGCCTACAAGCTTGGCTCGATCATGAAAGTATCGGACGAGCTTTTGCAAGATAGCGTATTCGACCTCACTGGCTACCTCGCGCGCAACTTTGCACGTCGCGTAGCAAATGCTGAAGAAGCGGCATTTGTTGACGGTGACGGATCCTCAAAACCAGAGGGCGTCTGCACCGGAGCGACCGCTTCAGTTACAGCAGCGTCGGCTACCGTATTGACATCAGACGAGCTTATCGATCTCTACCACTCTTGTGGTCGGCAGTATCGAAACAAAGCCAGCTGGATCATGAACGACAGCACGATCAAAGAGATTCGCAAGCTACAAGATGCCAACAATCAGTACATCTGGCAGCCTGGTATGCAAGCCGGCGAGCCTGATCGTCTATTCGGGAAGCCAGTCTATGCTTCTGGCGATATGCCAGCAACAGCAACAGGTAACGTCGCCGTAGTCTTTGGAGACTTCAGCTATTACACCATTGCAGATCGTGGTCCTCGCGTATTGGTTCGTCTCAACGAATTGTACGCAGCTAACGGTCAAGTGGCATTCCGTATCCATGAACGCGTGGACGGTGCTACTGTGCTTGCAGCAGCTTTGCACAAGATCACAATGGCGTAAGCCATCGGTCAGTAGACCAACCACCTGCGGGGTCCTACCGGATCCTGCAGGATTTTGAGGGACATAATATGAGTATTACACAAACCGTAGCACCATCGGTAGAGCCGGTCGTGACAGCAGATCAAAAGACGTGGATGAGAGTCGATGGGACTGATGAGGATACGCTGATCGGATCACTGGCAGCAGCAGCGAGAGCATACGTCGAGATGGCTACAAGCCGGCAGTGCATCACAGCAACCTGGGTCTTGAAGCTGAAAAACTTCCCGGCTGGAGACATCGTTCTCCCAATATTCCCACTGCAATCGATCACGTCGATCAAATACTACGACAGCAACGACACACAGCAGACCTGGTCCTCGTCGCTCTACGATGTAGATACAGCGATGGAGCCTGGACGAGTTCGACCAGTAAGCGGTGAAGATTATCCTAGCGACGTGCGGGGATATACCGACGATATCGAGATCACCTTTGTCTCTGGCGATGGAGACGCTGCAAGCGACGTTCCTGATGGAGTCCTGGCAGCGATCAAGATCCTGGCTGCAAATTGGTTCGAGAATCGAGAAGCGAATACACCGATCGGACTTACGCCAGTACCTATGAGCCTGGAGAGTTTGATCTGGCAGTATAGGAGCGGCGATCTAGTATGAGAGCGGCAGCACTACGGCACCGAGTCGCCTTGCAATCGGTAGGTACGTCCTACGATGACTATGGCGATCTCTCTGACAGCTGGTCCACAGACGCAAGTGTCTGGGCTTCGATTCACCCTGTGAGCGGTCAAGAGACTGACATCGCGGGAGAGTTGGCCGGCGTAGTGACGCACAAGATTAAGATCCGATACAAGGCTGGCATAACGCCCCAGAGCCGGATCACCTTTGATAGTCGTACATTCCAGATCGAGTCAGTCCGAAACTGGCAAGAGAGAAATATCTACCTCGAGCTTTTATGCAAAGAGGTGACTACATGAGTGTCACCATAAAAGTATCCGGCGTGAAAGCAATGGATAAGAAGCTAAAGAAATTGCCGTATAGGGTGCGACAGAATGTGATGCGTAAGGGTATGCGACGATTTACAGCCTTGATACGCAACAGGGCGAGAGAGTTAGCACCAGTACGTACAGGCAAGCTGAAGAAATCGATAACGAGCAAGGTGAGCAGTAGAGCTAAGACTGGCATGATCATCGGCAGAGTCTACGTAGACCCTAGCAAGAAGGGCGTACATTATGGGCACTTCGTCGAGTGGGGTGGTCCAAAGCAATCGGCGACCCGGATGATGACGCGAGCCTATGAGGAGTTCAACGATCCTGATCTCTTCGCCGGTCTAGTGATGGCGGCTATGCAAGAAGAAGTTAAAAAGATGGGGCTGAAGAAGTGAGCCTAGAGAAAGCAGTCAGATCAGTACTAATAGATGACGCAACCGTAGCCGGTCTGGTGGTGGCTCGCGTGTATCCACAACGTAGACCGCAAGGCTCGACCTTGCCAGCCATCGTGTACCAGAATGTACACAGTAAGCAGTCGGAGAGCCTAGAGACGCAGTCATCTATACGACGTACTCGGCTAGGTGTAGAAGCAATCTCGGCAACGTACGGCGGTACTAAAACACTAAGAAACGCAATCGAGTCAGCCTTGGTGAATTACACCGGCACGCTCGAAGGCGAAACTATCCACAGCCTACGGCTAGAGTCAGTCGTAGATATTGATGAAACCAATGAGCCAGCAAGCCAGTTCGGAGCGTTCCGTACAATTATGGACTTTGTGATCTGGCACGAATAAGGGGAAGCCGAAATGGCTATTAATACAACAGGTACAACATTTACTTACGACAATGAAGTGATCGGAGAGGTCGTCTCGATCAGTGCTCCATCGATCTCGGTGGCTACGATTGATACGACTACACTCGACAGCATCCATCGTACTTTCATGGGCGGCTCGATTGACAGCGGCGAAGTAAGCCTCGAAATTATGATCGATCCAAAGAGTACAGATGCTCAAAAGTTCGAGGACGAGTGGGACGCAACTGCTACAGCTGCACCAACGGCTAAAGATTGCGTTATCACGTTTCCAGATGCCGCATCTGCAGCTACTTATTCATTCTCTGCAGTCTTGACGGGCTTCGATATGACCATTGCACAAGATGAGAAGTTTACAGCAAGTATCACACTCAAGGTGTCTGGTGCAGTAACGATCGCATAATGCTTACAAGAGACACAATTCTACAATCTGACGATCTACCTAGAGAATTGGTCAATGTTCCAGAGTGGGGTGGGGAGATCTTTGTCAGGACTCTCACAGGAACAGAGCGGGACGCATTTGAGCAGTCGATGGTACAAAAGAAGAACAAGCCCAATATGCAAAATGTGCGGGCTAGGTTCGCTGTGCTGACGATCTGCGACGATAAAGGCGAGAGAGTGTTTACTGATGCCGACGCTGCAGAGCTTGGCAAGAAATCAGCGGCAGCACTCGATCGAGTATTCGCGGTAGCACAGAGGCTCAACGGCTTTAGCCAGGATGACGCCGAGGACTTAGCGGGAAACTAGAGAGCCGTCCTGAACGGCGTTTCTACTTTCAGCTTGCTCTGTCTCTTGGCATGACTGTCAGGGAGCTTTTGCAACGCATCGACAGCAGAGAGCTGGCTGAGTGGATGGCTTTCTATGGTATCGAGCCCTTTGGGGGGTGCAGGGGTGATCTACAGGCTGGCGTGATCGCTAGCACAATCGCCAACGTCAACAAAGGCAAGCGGGGCAAAGCCTTCACGCCAGGAGATTTTATGCCATTGATGAAGAAACCAAAGCAAAGCGAGGATGAGATGATCAACATAATGAACGCGATGGCGAGGGGAAAATAATGGCAACGGTTGGCAATCTGTTTATCAACGTCAAAGCTAGGACGGCTTCTTTTAATAAGAAGATGCGAAGCGTACGAGCTACAGTCTCGAAGCTCGCCCTCGGCTTGATAAACGTAGCAAAGAAGGCGGCACTATTTGGGGCGGCTATGGGTGCCCTTGCTTTTGGTGCAATCGTAGTTATGACCAAGAAGGGACTGGCTGCGGTTGATGCACTCGCAAAATTGGCCGCAAATATAGGCTCTACGGTGGCGGCGATTCAAGTGTTGCAACACATGGCAACACTCGGCGGAGTGTCGATCGAGAAGATGGACAAATCGATAGCCAAGATGGTCAAGAATATCGGCGAGTCTGCAATCGGTATCGGGACCGCCACCGACGCATTAAAAGAATTAAACCTCGACGCGAAACAGCTCGAGCGGATGAGTCCCGATCAAATGTTTGGGATCTTATCTGATGCAATCAACAAACTACCAACCGCTGCACGCAAGGCGACGGTAGCGTATGACATCTTTGGCAGGGCGGGGCAAGAGTTACTGGTCACAATGGCTGGCGGCTCAAAAGCCATCGATGAGATGAGACAGAAAATGAAAGATCTCGGCGTCTTGATCGGTGACGATCAGGCTCGCATGGTTGAACAAGCCAACGATGCCTGGGCTGATATTGGTCTGGTATGGAGTGGGCTATCTAAACAGCTCGCCGTCAATTTTGCACCAATACTGATCGAGATTGCTAATCGCATCAAAAACATGATAGTCGAGTTTGGCGGTATGTCTCAGGTGGCTGAGTTTATTGTCAGAGCCTTCTTTATGGCTGGAGCCGGCATCATGGATATGATCAAGATGATCACCGTCGGCTGGCTTGGGCTCAAGGCTGCAGTGATCCAGGCATCGGGAGACATAGCCGTTGCTCTTGCATCGGTATTCGGTGGCGATCTAGAATGGATCGGCAAGGCTCTGCAAGATGAAGCTGCTGCTATTGCCGGCGTGATCAATGACAAACTGGCTGAGGGATGGGATACGTCTCAGGTCGATGAGTACATACGCAACCTACGCGAGAAGTGGAAGAAGGGGATGCCGGCTCCGATGACTGGAGCATTTCCAGACTTCGCGGCGGCGGATGATGTAACAGGCGGAAGCAAGCAAAACACGATACAGACAGTCCTCGGCTCGTTCAAACTTGGCGGGGATGTTGGTCAAATTGTGCAAAGCCAGCAGCTCGACGAATTGAACAATATCGGCGTACTTGAAGAGGACAGTCTAAGAGTTAGCAAAGACATTCTCTCGACATTGAAACGTGGGTCGGGAGCTTTAACATGAGCATAGTAGTAAAGGAGTTACTCAGCTCGAGAGAGTTTGGAACGAGTGGCGGCTTCCAGGGTACGCGTAAATTCTTAGTTTACGATGATGAGGGCGGAACCGTGTCTCCAGAAGATGCGATAGATGCACCTGGTATACCGCAAAAAGGTGCGACTCATCCAGACTGGCCTACGCTGCTCGCCGATACCTATACGGCTACACCTTCAGATGAGGCTGCCGGCGTTTGGTCTATCGAGTGGAGCTACACGCTGCCGCTCAGCGAAGGTGGCGATCCGGGCGATATAACGGAAGAAACACTCCCGCTCAGCGTCAGTGTTGGAGTCACAGCCGTAGATATGTGGAAGAGTGGACCAACAATACCAGCAACGCCGGCTCTTATATCTAATCCTGGAGATGTAGACATCGGCGGTACGCTGGTAGCGAGTGGACGGAATCCCGTTTCGTTTTGGCTGCCAAATGCCCAGATATCGATCACTGAGACTATCACAGCGTCGAGCTTCAATGCTGCGGCGGCGCTGAGTCATGTAGGCAAAAGAAATAGCCAAGCATTTATGGGACTAGAGGCTGGCAGCGTAGTATTCAAGGGAACAAACGTATCACGACAGACAGCCTACGAATACACAGTCGTTTATTTGTTTGGCTGGGATGCCTGGTTCCACCTTCGCCAACTCCCAGAAAAAGATGCAAGCGGAAAAACTGTAGCAAACCTAGACGCGACAGAAATGCAGGTCTACTGGCGGCAACCCTTCGCCGGTACTGCAAGCTTTGGATTCATTACCAGCGTATGAATTATCCAGAGATAACAACTGGACTAGGGGTCCTCACGCCAGAGCTTTTTCATCGTTTGATGTCAATGCTTCGAGATTATGAGTCAAACCAGCACAACTATCAGCACTTAAACCGCCGGCTACATGATCTAGAATCTCATACGCCGTTCTTCTTTGCAAAGTTACTTCGAGCCCACGTCCTAGACGAATCGCTGCAGAATCCAAACCAATACGAATACGCATGGGTGAGAGTTACGCCCAAGACTGGCGACCCAGAATGCTGTGCTCTATGCCTAGAGACTAGAGGCATGGGAGAGGTCGTATTATGCTGCGATGATTGTGACAATACAACAGCTCTACAGGGATTCTTCCAGTGGGAAGAGGATCTCCGATTTTGTTCATGGGGCACTAATGCACCGACGGTGTGGACTGATCCAGATGAGGCTGGCTTAGATGATCCTAACGATCCGTTCTGCAGACCATGTATAGCTGGAGAGAATGAGCCGCCTAACACGGAGCCCTACACGCACGCAGCGATCAACTTGACTGAACAATTTAACACGGCCAACCATACCTTCTCGACAGATGAAACTGATGGTATTGGCGACTTCATGCTACAGGCTCACGGTGGCGGCGATACCGTACAAGATGAGGCTATAGACGACATCTGCGAATCACCAAATTGCACGCGGTACGAGTTCGCATTAAACACGACGCCGATTGTCGTGATGTGGATGGTCCCAGAGTCTAATGGAACTCTACGGTATGTATTCCAGGCTGAGAACGGCTACGACGGCACTTGTTCGGAGTGTACATAATGGCTGGACTAACACCCGACCCATATTGTCACCACAGGGACAACTGCCTGGATCCAGATGGCAACCCTTTGACGTTTACCTATAAGGGCAAATGCGGCGGATGTCTGGGAGAATGCCAGCCCTGCGATGAGGACGGCGACAACTGCGGAGAATGGCAGGATTGCGCTTGCGCAGGACCAGGCACATGCGGCACTGGGCACGAGTGCAAAAGGTACATCGATATAGAATTCACCCTTGGCAGTTTTGTAATACAAGGCGAGTATTGCTGCGAAGGATCGGCACCATTAGCACAGCCTTGCGGCGGTGGTTTTCACCCACCTGTACCTTGGCCTGTGGAGTGGACCGGCTGGACAAATCGTGTCGGCTTAATCGAAGCAGTCAGATATCCAGAAACTACGCACAGGATAAGACTTACAAGGACCGACTGCGGTTGTTTCTGGGGCGGATACTGGAGCTCTAGCTGCGATCTAAATCGCTGCTGCGTGGAAGCCGGCACGCCGGATATCTTGCACCTGTGCGGTGACGGTGCTTGTGACGAGCCTCTAGAGTGCGAGGACTGTGACCCAGAGAATCCCTGCGCAAATATCGACGATGGCTGGGCTAGTTCGCTAGATGACTGGGGCGATGGCGGCGGCGGCGAACAAGGCGGCGTTGGTGGTGCGTTGTGCATAGGTAACGAGAACTACATACAGGGCGAACCTGGGGGCGACTGCGACTATTCGGGTGGTAATTGTACTGAGCCTAATGATGCCTACAAAGCGTGCAAATCTTGCGGAGGGTTCAAACCCTTCCACATCGAGGCATTCTTGTCCCACGCTGAATCAAATTGCCAAAGCTCCTGGCGGCTTGAGATTCGCGGCCAGACTGAGCAAATAAGACAACAGGCCAGCGTGAGCGGGAGCGGTTGTGATAGTGGAAGCTGCAGCGCAATAAACAACCCGAATTCCTTTGCGTGCGGTGAGCAGTGGGCACTATTCCGGGGACGGTGGGAAGGTGACAGTACAGGCGGCTGTGGCGGGCATTGGTCCTCGGTGAATAATTGCCACTACATCATGCACGACCAATGCAACGTGGACGAGTTCAAGTTTGAAGGCTGCGGATGTCCGCCAGAGCTAGAGTTCGAGTCCAGCGTGATAGTCGACAATAACACTCGCCAACTACATCCCACCTTTAACGTGTACGATGACTGTGCCTGGACCACTTGCCAAGTAGCTCATGAGGACTGCGGTACACCCGCCGACCATCCCAACGAATCGCATTGCCTCGGTAATGACTGCTACGGTACGCCGACAAACTGGGTAGGGATGTGCGAATGGGAAGACGAGTGCTGTGAATGGGACGACTCGTCGGGCTGCGATGATGCTGCTTGTACTGTCCCAGACGGTACGTCGTGGACGTGGAACGAATATGCCAGACCCTGCGCAACTGGTCGATGCGGTGATGAAACGACAGAGGCCGACTGCGAAGCGTGCGACGGCTTATCGTCGAAGCTGTGCGCAGACTGTACGGTCAAGATGGTACCCAACAACAACGAATTACCTTGGTGGATAGCGTGACAATGAGAAAAAGAAAACTAGACGAAGCACAAGAAGCTGCAGCAGCCGAACAGCGAAGGCTAGCAGCTCTGGACAAACACCGGAAGCCTTGGCAGAAACAACGCGAGAAGTATCAGGATGGGGCAATACAAGAAGAGACTACGCCGGCTAATCCAGACGAGGAAGCGGTCAAGAAGAGCGGATGTAAAACGTGCGCAGCCAAGGGGCTCAAGCGGTTGCTGCTTGGCTCGGCGAAACTGCTCAAGGCGGAGCTCGGCGTAGATGCGGCGAGTCCTGAAGTATACGAACAAAGAAAAAAAATCTGCTTACAGTGCGAGTTTTATGATTTTGGCGTATGCAATGATTGCGGCTGTTTTTTGAGCGCAAAATGCAAATTAGCACATGAACAGTGCAGCAGGGGGAAATGGTAAATGGCTACGAGAACGTGGACCGGTACGGCCGGCGACAATGACTGGAGCAACACAGCAAACTGGGACGAGGGATCGGTACCAGTTTCTTCGGACGATGTATACATAGTGAGCGGATCAGAATCGATCGACGGCTACGATGCGTCCGCTGTTACACTTGACAGCCTAGTAGTGGGGAGTCAGTACACAGGTACGATCGGGTCCAGTGGGGCGAAGCTGCAAATATCATCGACAGATGTAGACTTCAGCGGCAAGGGTGTCACCTATCTAGAAGGGGACTATGTTACGTTTACTGTATTAGATACAACGACTGGATCCACAGCTCTCAACATATCCGCCGGGGGGAGTGATGACATCACTACGCTGCGAATACTTGGCGGAAGCGGGAATATAAACCTGGCTGCCTCTTGTGACCTGACGACGATCGAGCAGATCGGAGCGGATGGAGTTACTCTCAGTATTGCAGACAGTGTAGATCTGACTGGTGCGACGTTGACGATGGACTCTGGGATAGTAGAGATGGGGCAAGCCGTTCCTACAATCGTTGTATTCGGCGGCGAGTTAAAATCTACTATCGACTCTGGCACTATAACATCGATCGATCAGTACGGCGGCAAAATACGCTGGAGTCCAACAGCATCTTGCACGATCACGACGTTGACAGTCTACGCTGGCAAATTCGACAGCAGCAACAGCACAGCTCCGACGTTCACTATTACAAACACAACGCTACACGACGGCGAGCTAGATGAGCGGTCTGGCATTGAGAACGCGGTGTACACAAATCCAATCTCTACAGGCTCGGCTGAGATCAAGTACGACGCTGGTCGTGAGATAACGATCAACTAATGAGCACCACCACGACAATCTACGCAGATACCGACGCGAATCTCCGACAAAACAATGCGGATTCAAACTACTCAGGCAGCGGCGTAATGAGAACCGGGCAATACAGTGGCGAGCGGCGGCACTTTGTTTTGAGTTTCGACGTCTCAGCCTATACAAGCCCGAGCGACATAGTTTCTGCAACCTTAAAACTATTTTATCAGAGCAGTGCTGGCGGTAATCTGCGCGAGATGAAGTTGGTCAGATTAAACCAGACATTCGTAGAATCAGAGGTCACCTGGAATAGTGCCAGCTCTGGTGTATCCTGGTCTGGCGGTGCAGGGGCTGAAGGTAATGGTGAGTTTACTCAGCCGGCGTACACGATAGAGGTCGGCACAGGTTCAAGCAATCCAGAGATAGATATTGTCGAGCTTGTCATCGATGCAATCAATAGACGAAGCGGTACGCTTTGGCTGGTCATGTGCTTCGATCCTAGCGACGCGTCTACAGCGGTGGGTAATAGTCTCATTTACCCAAGTGAAACAGCGTCGGCAAGTAATCGACCACAGATCGATATGGTAGTGGCTGATCGTATGGTCTGGCAGGGCGACCATATACCAAACCAAGGAGATCTGGACGTAGCTGCCAACTGGTCGCCGGGGACCGTACCAACTACGACAGATATCGCCATATTCAGTACAAGTGATGAGAACGTCACAGCCGGCACTCTTGATTGTTGGAAGATCTACATAGCACCAAGCTACGCTGGAACGATCACACGTACACCGAGTTTCGATACTACCGAATTGAATATCACATCTCCAAAATCTAATCTTAGCCCAGTAGTCGATCTAGCCTCTGGCAGATGCGAGGTCACTGTGGCAGACGCCAAGGCCTTGACACTCGATGGAGACTGCAACGTCAAGATCTGGAGAACGCGGTCGGAGATAACGCTGATGTCTGTTGACTTTGGGACTATTGATGCGCACAGTACTAGAGCTACATTCTACGCTGATGCAAATGGTCCAGATATCAAAGTAACAGGAGCACTCTACAGGCTAGCCGATGGCTGTGGGACTCTCACAGCGGCCGGCAATTCGTCCGGGCGGATCAGCGCAACAGACAATACCAGAATGGACATCGTACTATACGGCGGATATATTCACTTGCTGAGCGAAGAGATCGACGATCTTACGATGTACTCCGGCAGGATCAAGTACAGCGGCAATACAGGAGCACCGATCGCTACAGGTGATGTCGTAGTCTACGGTGGTGTATTAGATACCAGGGTCGGATCTCCTACCTTTGGGGCTGACTCGATCACGCTATACGCCGGCAGATTATTGCTAGATCCAGGGCAGCTGATAAGTATTGCATAAATTAAAAAGACTTTACAAGGTCCCACTAGTGGGGCTTTTTTTTGCTACATTACAAAAAAGTTTACAGAAAACCTCCACAAAACTGCAGAAACAAAGAAAAGAATGGCGATAAGAATATATGCATAATCTACTTAAGAGTCCGATAATACATATTATGACAAGCTGTGGGCGTTTTTATGGGACTATACGCCTTTACATAGCAAAAAACAGGGGTCAGAAAACCCGCGTTTTTAGGCTAATAAAGCACCCTCCGAAATCCCTGGAATTGCCTCTAGTCCGGCATCGAGACTACGATCTAGAGGGGGTGTGGGATGAGTGACGGCTTCATCAAAATACATGGCAAAGACTACGAGACAGTAGCCCACAGGCTGGCTCGATTTAGGGTTGAGCATCCTACCGCGTGGCTGGAAAGTAAACTAGTAAAAGATGATGGAAATGTCATCATTTTTAGAACGGCGATAGGATTCGAGGCAGGGGAGCTAATCGCAACAGGGCACGCCGAAGAGATACGAGGCTCTTCTAATATCAACAAGACATCAGCACTTGAGAATTGTGAGACGTCAGCGATCGGTAGAGCTTTAGCAGCCGCCGGCTACGAGTCGGGTGGATCCATTGCCAGTGCTGACGAGGTAGAGGTAGCAGTCGCCAGGCAAGCATACGAGAAAACAACAAAGAAGCTGCAGATGCCACCTGAGCCATTGATCACAGTGGACCAGATGGAAGCTGTGAGCATTTACCTTGAGGCAAGTGAAACAGGCGAGCAGACCCTTCAGAAATTGCTCTCGTGGGCAAAGGTTGACAATCTAAACAAAGTAACACAAGAACAGGCTGGAGCCGTTCTGAGCAAGTGGGGAGTTAATGCATGACTGTACAAATTATCAAGGCTACCATTGAAAGTGTAAACAGGAAGATCTCCAAGACTGGAGATCCTGGTCTATCGATTGTCCTGAAGTACGACGACGGTAGCGAGTGGGGCAAGAAGATCTATCAGTGGCTCTGGTTTGGTGACAGCCTACGCGAGAATCAGAAGGACGACATCAAGGCATGGGCAGCACTAGCAGACCCAGGCTGTGATCTCGATACAGCCAAGCAGATCATCGCCGGCGAGTCGTGGGTCATCTTTGGCACCATTGTAGATCTACAGGTCAATCAAGAGGATGAGCGATTCTGGAAGATTATCAACTTCGGACCAGAGGAGTCACTACACCAGGTCGTACAACCATTCCGCGGGGATGTTGATCCACTGGATGAGTGTCCTAATGAGAATGAAATACCTTTCTAATCTGGAGATGATATGAATGCTTTACTGGCCAAGACTGTTGATAATACTCAGACCGTCCCCGACTGCCATAGCGATTCTTTACGCCTGGCTATTGATGACAACGTGAGCGGATATTCGACCACTCCGACCGCTCATGTACGTGACCTTGTAGCTGCCGGCATTAAGCCGGCTGGCTGCATGGTCTACTTTGCCATTGCAGATCGGATGATGACTTCTAAGGGCGAGTATTTTAGATCTAATGAGAAGCTGGCAGAGGAGACTGGGCTGGCTGCTCGAACGGTCTGCCGGCATATTGGTTTATTGAAATCAGCCGGCTACTTGTCTGTCTTTTATGTCAATAAACAGCGCAGACTTAGAGTACTAGCCACGCCACCAGTGGCTAGGGGGGTAGCCACCAGTGACGTACCCCCTAGCCACCAGCGGCTACCAGATAAAGAAAACTATACAAAGAAAACAACACAACCAAAAGTGTGTGTTTCTTTCTCTTCTCTTCTAGAGGAGAAGTTCCAAGCAGTGTTGGAAGAGAGAAAAGATAAGGGTATTTGGGGGGGAGCTCTAGAGAGGCTGGCGACTACGCATGGCAGGGGAGCAGTCGTGCGTGGTCTGTCAGTCTACGACTCATACGATCCCAAGAAGATCGATAACCCGGTCGCGTTCCTGACGAAGGCGATCACGCAAAAATGGAAGCCGGCTAAAGCCAAAAAGAAGAAATCAGAACAGCAACCGGTCTATTGGAATGAGGCAGAATACGTAAAGGGGTGCAAATGAAACAGCAACTATCGAAGGCGATCACCGTCCGGCCAAGCCGGCGGAAATGTGGAGAATGCAAGAAGGCACCAGCCGAGGTATTCAAGAAAACAGGTGCGGCCTATTGCTACAAGTGCGAGCACCTAATCCGGGAGAAGCTCGACGAGCTTCGAGCGATGGTCAACAAATGTAGAGCAGGGAGCCGGCTATGACACATGAAGATATGGCACAGGCTTGTATTACAACTGCGGATACGGTGATCAAACCTCTAGAGGGACACCCGGAAGAGAAGGGAATGTTAAGACGCCGGCTTGCGATGTGTATCGCTACTTTGAATGTGATCAGATTTGAGCAGTACACCGACCGCCGAAATATAGCACACGTTGAAACCACGCTACAGGCGATAGGCTTGGCGATCGAATCAACCGAGGGAGAATTGCGAGAAGCTGGCATTCTTCCTGATCGGCGATGCCCAGAGGACTACGTGGGAGAATGAGTATCAACAGCCGGCAAAAAGGTAAACGAGGCGAGCTTTATGTGGTGCGATACTTCGTGGATAATGGCTACGACCCAGATGCTAGGCGAGGTCAGCAATTCGCCGGTGGTGCTGATAGCCCCGATGTCATTTTACCGAATATCCCAAAGCTACATGTTGAGGTGAAGTTTGCACAGCGTATCAATATCTACGATGCCATTAAACAATCTATTAGAGATTCTGGCGATCTGCAGGTTAGCAGTGTCTGGCTCCGCAAGAAGAACGAAGAGTTGCTAGTCGTCCTTCGTGCAGCAGAAATTGATCGATTTGTTTCTATGTGGCATCATGACGTTCTGACTCAGGAGTATTATGACAGGGCTATATTGAGGACGCCAGAGCTATAAAATACTACCATTTGGTAGTATCTACAGGGGGATACATGAGCAAAGTACTAGTTATTGGGGATATTCATGAGCCGGCTAGCCATCCAGGCTATAGGCGATTCTGCCAAGATCTCTACGATGCCTGGGGATGTAATAAGGTCGTATTCATAGGGGACGTCGTAGATCATCACTGCATATCATTCCATCAAAAGGACGTAGACGCCGATGGTGTCACAAGAGAGGCGGAAGTGGCAGCCAAGGGCGTCAGAAAGTGGGCTCGAGCATTCCCAAAAGCTGAGGTAATGATCGGAAACCACGACGAGCGTGTATTCAGGCTAGCTGCAAGTGTAAATATACCTTCTAGATTCATCGTCGGCTATGAGATCGTATGGTCTACGCCAGGCTGGCAATGGAAGAGAGACACAGACATTGACGAGGTGCACTACTTTCATGGGACAGGCTGCTCAGGTAAAACGCCGGCTCTGAATGCTGCGATGGCTTCTATGCAATCGACAGTAATAGGGCACTGTCACAGTGTTGCTGGCAAGCGGTGGGCTTGTGGACCAAACAAGCGGATATTCGGCATGGATACAGGCTGTGGCGTTGATATTAGCCATCCTGCGATGGCGTATGGTAAAAACATGATCAGGAAGCCAATACTAGCCGCCGGCGTTGTATTGAACGGCTTGCCATATCATGAAATCATGCCTATGGCACGCGGAGAAAAGTATCACAAAAGCCGATTTTTATGCAATAAACGAAGGGCGAAGGCGTTATGACTTATACAGGGGAGATATTGCATGGATCAACCAGATCTCGGGGAGAGACTAATTCTAGACCAGCTACGCGATCAGCAGAAACAGCTGAGACAAATAGATGCGCGCTTACGTCATATAGAGGTATCTTTGGGGATACTCAAGACGAAAGCGGCTTTTATTGGTGCAATAGCGGGAGCAGTCCCTTCTCTACTACTTTGGTGGTTTCAACGTGGTTAGACGAGCAGCGACCATATCGATACTCGTCTATCTCGCTGTGTCGCTGTTCGGGTGTTCATGGGGACAGACGACCGCTCCGCTACTGGATGCCGGATCGTGGACACCAAACCCACCACCAACAGGCGGCAGCCCTGAAGCTGCTCTGGGCATCCTAAATTGGACGGCAGGATTATCGATACTCGGTGGGATGATAGCCCTGGTGTTGACCAGGGGACGATCCGGCTTTGCTGCAGTGCTCGGGGGATGTTGTTTGATAATACTGAGCTATGCGATCAGTGCGTACGCTCATTATGTGATATTGCCGATTGGTATTGTGTTGACGATTGTGTCTGCACTATGGGGGTATTTAACACTTGCGAAAGCATGGAGATCAAGATAATGGATCAGTTACTTGGGACCACTTGGTGGTCTATTTTATGTGTTATGTCTGGAATCGCCTTGGGGATCTACCTGAGACCCTGGATCATGAACAAGCTGGGGAAATAGGGGAGCTCGAGGGGACGATAGACGGGCATACGCGTTCGATCGCTGGCGGTCTATCTCCTCGAGTTTCTACCTCACCTATGCCAGAGCCAGAGTACAAAGCCTTCAGGGTAGTAGGGTATGAAGATGCCAATATACCAGCACCATCGGAGCAGCTCTACAATGAGTTAGCACTGAGAGGCTGGAATGACTACAGGCGAGAGATGGCTGTACACGTTGGGCATGAGCTGCCAACATGGGACGAACTGCCAGATCATTTGAAGATGGTATGGCTAGGCGTGGCACATGGGCAACATGGTGTGATGGCGTGGCGTGGTGGTGGAAAGATAGAGATGATAGAGGACGATGCCGAGTAGACCGATGAGAGTATGTGATGGATGCGGTAAGGCTGTGAGGTCTGTCTGCGTTGAGTGTCACAAGAAGGCACGTGCCAAGAGAGAGATCGGCAGACCGTCGGCTCATGCACGCGGCTACGGTGCTCGGTGGCGTAAACTAAGAAAGTTGGTACTGCACGATGACCCGATCTGTGCAGTCTGTTGCGTTCAAGCCTCGCAAGAAGTTGACCACGTACTACCAAAAGCCCGCGGCGGAACGGATGCACTGAGCAACCTACAGGGGATCTGCGAGCGATGTCATGCAGAGAAAACAGCACGAGAAAACAGTGCACGATGGGGGGGCGGTCGGATCTCTACAGCCTGAAACCAGGGACCG
>Ga0080013_1003662_pt1 | contig 15898 bp, 35 predicted proteins | sample ETNvirenome_6_85_FD_69236 | JGI IMG/M metagenome (GOLD analysis project Ga0080013, IMG submission 69236) | Marine viral communities from the Pacific Ocean - ETNP_6_85 (SPADES assembly) (version 2) | ecosystem: Environmental > Aquatic > Marine > Oceanic | place: Pacific Ocean | collected 2013-06-19
TTTCAGATTTTGTGTAATGCCGTTATCTAATTCTTTTTTGGGGTTGTGTTATTTTGCACAAAATCCGGCATTATCCGGCCTAATCCGGCTCTTTCTAGTGCGTGTAGAAATGATTCTGCGTCATAAAACTCAAGGTCATGACCAAACATAGCGGCCCTCATTGATACTCTCTCTTTCCATACTTGAACGGGTGGTGTATCTCCCCATTCAATGTGTTTCATCATTGTAATTATCTCTTTAGGAGTACCCATGAATTTTTGACCTGTACCATCTTCAAATAGTATTGTATCAGTTAGCATTCAATCACTCCACATCTAAAAAATCAGCAGCAGGGATTTGAAGGCGGGCTGCTTCTCTATCTCTAAATCTGCGAAGTCCTATCTTTAGCCATCTTATCTCGTCTTGTAACTTATTCATCTTAGCCTCAACCGCGTCTATTGAAGCCTGTGTAGCGCATGATTCACACTCTTTGCTCATACTAACCCCTCTTTTATCATTAAGTCCGTTAAAGTGCTATCTATGGGCGTTAAAATGCCGTGATATAGAACACCATTAGTGAAGATAACCAATTTCAATTCATTTTCAGTTATTCTACCTGAAAGTATCTGTAAATTGATTGACTCATTTACTATACCTAATTCATCTGCTTTCTCATTTAATTCTGCTTCAATTTTTATTGCTTCGTCTATTTTATTTTCTTTTGTCATTCTTCTTCCTCTCCTTTTTTACATAATCCTAACTGATGTCTTACGTCAATGACATAAGTAAATAGGTTGATTGATTCGTTACAGTTTTTGCATTTTTGCATATTATTTCCTCCTTTTAATTTTCAGAATAAAGAGCGAGATAACAGACAAATTACACAAAATCTGTTATTCTCCCTCTCTATTCCTTACATTGTTCAATTGATTAACCCAATAAGACTGTCTTGTTCAGACAGTCCAACGGTATGCGTAACCTGCGGGTGACTTATCCGATTCGATACGGGAGAACTTGAAAGTCTTACCTTCAAGGTCTGTTGTGCCTTCATTAGCCTTTACTAATGATAGCAAGCCGTTCTGCGGCCCGTATTCCTCGGATGATAGCCAAATCATCTCACCGGTCAGAGTGGTTGTGACCATAGCCCCAATACTCCCTGCTTGTGTCTGAAATATGCGGTCAAATTTGACCTCTACTTCATCTCCGATGGGTGATTCTCGCAGGGCTACAAGTTCTAGGTTTTCAGTTTGATTTAGAACTGAATCCCAATTTATACTAGCCATACAATATCTACCTCCGAAATATCCGAGGGGGGTTCTCTTAATCAATACTCACTTATTACACAAAATCTCTTTTCGGTTAGGAACTGCTTGGGCCTCTTGTAATTTCATGATAGAGATAAATGGCCGTTACTATGACTAAAACCGCCACTGTCAAACCTGCTATCACGTTTGATTCTTGGTCATCTAAAACTTCTGCTATTGCATCATAAGCCCCTCTAATACCTTCTACTAATGCGGGGCCGATACCACGCACAAAACCTAACCCTGCTTCTCCACTCGCTGTTGCTACTGCTGCTGCTACTTTTCCTACTGCTTCACCAATAGCGGCCCAATCTATATCGCCTAGCACTTCGGCCACTTGATGGATAAATGCTCGTCCTTCTTCTTCTAATTTATCGGCAGTTTCTCTGGTGATTATTCCTGACAATCCTCCGGCTGCTCTCCATCTGTAATATGAATCGCCAAAACCCGGAATCGAAGTAATTACTAGATATTCTATTTGAGGATTCTCATTAAAAAATTCTATGTGGTCTAAAGGAGTATCAACGGCAAGGTCAGGCATTAATCAATCCCTCCTAATTCTGTTGCTTTACGTGCTACTCTAACTGCGCCGCCTACTACTAAAGCGAGCATAAGTAGAGGCGGTATCGCAATTAAAAAACCTTTGAAAATCCCGTCGGCCCAATAGCCGGTTATGCGGGCTATTTGATGAGGGGTCGCTTCCTCGTCACTCGGCAAGTTCAATCACTCCTGATTCTTTGACTGTATTAATGAGATACAGGGCTAATAAACCTAGTAATAATGCACCTAAGAGAGTCCATGAATCCTCTTGCGACCACCCATCAATAAGTCCGTCATCATCAGAGCCGCTATCATCGTTATTATCATCATTATTATTCTCGTTATTATCATAGTAAAATGTGCCTTCTTCTATCTTGATTTTTATTTCGATTTCACCTTGACTCTGTGAATCTCGCCATGCTTTATCCCATGTGATACCGTAAGCATCAAAAAATTCAATTTTATTCAATTCAAAATTATACCCGTTAGGGTTTTTGTACTCTCCAAATCGTGCGAGTTCATTCATCTCATGAATTATATTTTGGTCAATATAATTTTGACCGTTTTTAATTATGTTAAATGCGTATAGTCCTCTTTGATTGTCTATGTCAATTTCGATTGAGTCACCTGCTAGTAGTGTTGCCTCTACTGTGTCGTACCAATCATCCTGACCTTCAATATCTCTATTACCTATTCTAATAGTGAATTTGAACAGTGATTTGTCAGAGAGAGTTAATAGAAAATTGCCTTGATTCTCACTTTGAATATCTGTTGATAAAGTGAGGATATTGCCGTTACCACTTCTTGATACATTTTTTGATAGGTTAGGGACATTAAACCATGTAGGCGGAGTAAAACATGGATAGGGCGGTTTTACATCTTTAGCAATATCCTCAATATGTGACCATGTATTAACATTGGAAAAAGTACCATCCATTTCTTCTAAATTCCAATAATTCTCAGGAATAAAATTCGCTAGAAAATCTGAGTCAGTAAAAATATCATCATTTTCATTATTCTCATTATTCTCATTACTTTCAGTGTAACCTAACCCGAAATCTCCATAATCGTGCGTCATCGTTACCATCTCCCTTTACTTGCGTAATAGAGTTTAACCTGTTTTTGTGTAAAAACTCTACCTGATGGGGATTTGAATTTACCCTTATTTTTACCAAATGTAATTTTGGTGAAAGGCATATCATTCCTTACTCCACATACAAAGTACGACAATAACTGCGATAATTAACCAATCTGATTCACTCATGCTCTTTCACCTCCGATATTGTCATTATTACTCATCTGAAGGGTGTTTTAAGGCTGTTAGTTCCATTTTAGCCTGTAACCTACGTCTTAGACCGTTCACGCGCTCTCGTAGGGTATTTTGAAATTGCATAATATCACTTCTTTTTCGTGTATAGTCTGAATAGCGGGCCTGTCCATATACCGGCAATCGGTCTTGAACCAAAAGTCCCTGACGATTCTTTTTTACTTCTCACAGAATAGCCCCTCTTCTTCGCGCTCTTTTTTGCGTATTTTAAGTCGAGTTTTGTATATAGATATGGCCCTTTTGTATAACCCTTATCCCCCTTAGCCATCAAATCATTCCTCCTTATATCACTTAAACTTCTTCTGAACCTTTTTCAAATAATTGCGCGCCCTTCGTTCAGTCTTTAACGTGCCGCCATGTGGATATTCACGCCCTTTAGAATCAACAACAATAAAATTACCTTCACCATATCCAAACATTCGTAAAGCGAGTTTGAAAGGTGGTTTATACACCATCAAATCATTCCTCCTTCTAGCAATCCATCAAGACCTAAACTTGCAGCACAAACGCTCAAGATTATTCTTGACATTTTAAGAATCGCATCAAGACGACCTACTAATTCTGAGTGTCTAATTTCCATAGCGGATAATCTGTTATCTAAGTCCTTCACATCATCTTCAAGGAATACGATTCGGTTTAGGTTTTCTTTAACAGTCATCATTCAACCTCCGGCATTTCGTATTCGTTCCATGCATCAGCAGCAGCGTTAGCACCTTGACTCGGTTCATCCGATTCATCAAAAAAGTTTTGTGGAAGGTCGCGTAGGAATTGTCTATAATCAATCCATTCTTGAGATGGTGATTGGTCAGACATAAAGCGCCAATCAGATTGTTTCAATGCCTTTCTTCTTTTGAACCGAACGTCACTCCATGTAACATCAATTTTACCGGATTCAATTATTTCCGTCCCTGCATAAATAATACTATTTCGATTCATCATTTCACCTAAGATATTTTCAAACTAACGAGTATTCGCTTTGCCGTACCTGTATAGTCTCCGCTAAATGGGTCGGGTAAACTTGTTGTCGTTGCATCGTGTCGCATATAATATTTGAATGAATCAGGACTATATGTAAGACCGAGAGAAGGTATTTCATCCTCGTCTAATCCATCTATTTGTCCCGACGTCATTGCAGCATCAAACCCGATTGCATACCAATATTGAGTTCCGGCAGTTAAGGATATAGTCGCGCTTGTTGTAGTCTGATATATGTCACCCGTTGAGTCTATATCAATAGTTGCATAACCCAACAACTCATCACATATCCCTGAATCATCCGTGTAAATACCAACTAAACAATCACCATCAGTCGAAGAAGTGCGTACGGTTATCCCAATTTCTGTTACATCTCCCGTAATCGGTGCAATAAAAGGAAAAGCGCGTGGTTGGTCAAACTCAGATGCGTTTTCGCCCCCAATGGTTGAAGTGCCGCCCCACGGCGGCGCGTTAGAAATACTATAACGATAATCAGCATAACCCCCTGATACGGGGTCTTTAGGTGAAATTACGTTAAACGTACCACCACCGCTCGCGGCGGTTGTCTGCACGGTGGAATCGGGAAAAGTAATGCCGCCCGTTGCACTCGATACATCAAAAATGAAAGTATCTGTTCCCCCTTGAATCTTCAATTCTTTGTTAGTATCACATATTAATGATACTGCCTCTGAAGCGTTATTGAGATTGATTATTGAGTCTCCGGTTCCGTTCCCTTTCACTGAAAAGGTTGTATCGTTATTAGTGGTTGTATTCTGAACCTCGACTTGACCTGTTCCATTTACTTGAAGGTCAATGTCCTTATTCGTGACTTTACTGACGAGAATTATATCTTGGTTCCCGTCGCACATCAGCCCCCCATCGTCCGATGTGTATTGACTCCTAAACTTGAGGTATGCGTCATCTGCATTAGTATTACACATGATTTTAACGATTGAATCAGTCCATGTTCCGCCATTGATGGCGGATGATTGAAGACCTATCTCGCCGCTTCCGTCTGCCTTTAGAATAACATCGTCGTTTCCGCTGCGTGGTGAAATTTTGTTATTTTGAAGATTCAGCCCACCTATACGAACCTTAGTCGAGTCACCACCACCTGCTGATACTACGAAGAAGCCCGCATCACCGGCAAAACTACCCGCATTATTATACTGTACTTCACTCGTTAAGCCACCGGGAGTTCCACCTGAACCTGACAGGTCAAGAGTGGCTGTGGTTCCACTAACGGTTAAGGTTCCATCAGTCACTTGAATGACATTGATAGGGCGACCTGTTACGCTGCCTCCATCTGCTACATCTGAAATCTTCAGAGGTGGGCGAATTGGGCCACTCATTTCAAACGCCTCTCATTACAATTGGCGGATTTTGTGTAATCATCTTAGTCACCAATCACTTCAAACTGCGGTTTTTGTGTAGTAGGAGTGTCAGTGGGTGATTCTATCAAATCGTTAAAGAGTGTAAATTTTCTATGATAACCTAGCCAATACCAAAAGGCTGAAAATGCTACGAAGTAAAAGAAGAACATCATATCTGAGGCTCTATTATCTTCACTCATTCGATACCACCGCCTGATACTAAGACCTGAATTGTTGCTGTTGAGGAATCTGCTCTAACCCAACAATTCTGTCCTACGAAGGGGTTAGGTTGGTCAAAAATATATGAAGTACCGTTGTCAAAAGTAAAGTATGGGCCGTTAGACAAAGAGAATTGGTCGAAGGCTATTCTAACATCGTCTGCGCCTGAAATTCTTACGAATAATTTACCCGGCCCTGTTAGGTCAATATATTGGTCGGCTGTTGTCAAATCTACACTTAAAATTCGGGCCATTATTTTTTCCTCCACCATGAGTTCTTAGAAGTTAATTGACCGGGATATTTCTTTCCCGCACTCTCAAATTTTAGAATTACCGTAGAATGTTCCTTACCACTTGTGCTTGCTATCATATTCTTCAATTGTCGAACACTAAACACCGCGTATTTCTGTTGCTTTCCTCGCTTACCCATTATCGCACTTTCCTTACTCTAGGGTTTGAACCGGGTCGGTTTTGGGCGGTAGTTTTAGCCCATTTACGAGCCTCCGCTTTAGTGCGGAACTTTTGACCTGAAACGGTTCGCTTACCCCCCCTTGATATTTGGGCCGTCACTTCATACCCTTTGTAGGCACGACGAGCCGTCTTTCTAACTTGACCCTTCTTCGTTCCCATCACTTTGTCCTCCTTTGAAAATATGTGCCTTTCACTATCTTATCCAAATCCACCTTTAGGGAGGTAATGTCTGATTTACCAAGTAGAACAGGTGTTTTCTCATAGGCACGTCGAGCCGTCTTTCTAACTTGACCCTTCTTCGTTCCCATTATCGCACTCTCCTTACTCTAGGGTTGCGGTTAGCACCTTTTTTCTTCGTTACATTTTTTACAAAACGCTTCGCGTCCGATTTTGTCTTGAATTTGCGCCTTAGAGTGAATCGCTTTCCTCCGGCGTTATAGGTCACTTCATACCCTTTGTAGGCACGACGAGCCGTCTTTCTAACTTGACCCTTCTTTGTTCCCATCACTTTGTCCTCCTAATTATCTTAGTAAAAGAAGGTAAAGACCATCCGCCCATGTTTGTTCTTGACTTGGTAACGATTCGATTTCTACCTTCTCTATCTTTTCCGAATGCTAGCATAACTGATTCATCTTTTCTCTTTCCCTTACTAAAGTAAATAATAGATTTATCAGGTCTAGCATCCCATCCGGTAGGCCCAACCTGTACTAAAGGTCTTCTACTAAATTTGAATCCTCTTCTAGGCATTACAACCACCTAGCCTTTTTGTCTATTCTCGCTCGCTTAAGGGCTTTAGTCCACATCTTCGCTTTAGGGGTACGAGAGCCGTTAGAATAGAGTTTTGAATAAGTCATGTTTTCACCAATGCTTCGCAAACCTGAGAGAAGGAGGGGCGGGGTAGCCCCTCCGACTCGGAGGTAAGGAATAGAATCAGTTACCTGTTCCGGCTTCTGAACGGCTTACTACGGTCTTCTGCACATTTCCAACCGCTACTGCTGTTTGAGTAGGTCGGTCTTCAGATACGCCGCGTAGAGGTGCAGTTAGAACCGGATGGAAAAATCTAGTGGTTGCAGCCGATGAAGATATAATCCATGTAAGGTCATTTGCAGCCAATCCGTAAAGAGGAACGAATAACGCGCCTACTCTCTTATCTGCTAGAGTTTGAGAAGTGGTGGAGGTTCCGGGGATAACTGCAACGACGCCATTATCTAGTTCATTTGAAGCCCAACGATGAAGAGATACCGGCATTGAAAATTGGCTCAAGGCTAATTGTCTAATTGCATTTCCTGACGAGTATTCATCTGCCTCGGAATCGTTCTGTATGAGGCAACCCATAACAGTGGCCCCCTTCATTACTGTTTGAGGAACTCTTACTACTACTTGCTCTGCTATATCCGAACCTGCGAAAGCGTAACTTGTTGCGCTTATGACGCGGGTACTACGCTCTGTTGCTGTGTTGAATCTAGCCCACCATGTAACTGAACCGCTACTAATAGTAGCCGAGCCGCCCATAACTAGGTTAGCATCATAGTATTCCATTGAGATTTCAAAACGTGGTGTTGGAGTGTTTAGAACATATCCTACCGGGATAGCAATAAATGATTGTAGAGAAGTTCCGGCTGCTGCTTGGGGTACTGTAAGACAGCGACCTCCGATAGCGTTAATGAAGTAACCAAAACGACCGGCAATACTTGAACCTGAACCGGGCGCACTACCTGAAATCCAATCAAAAATAATGTCACCATTGACGACAATTTTACAAGACTTAACAAGTGCGTCAAGTCCTGAAGATAAATCCACAGTACCGCCGCCTGTCAAATTGACTTCAGCGATAAGATATTCAAGAGTTCCATTAACTCCATAAAATCCATCTACATACGATGTAGCACCTGCTGTTGCAGGGATGCTAGATGTGGATTTGTCTAATTGGTAATAAGTAACTGTCATGAAATTCACGCCCCGTTACGAAGATTACCGATTAGTGATTCTACACGGCCCAACGGCTCAGTAAAGAGCGCGATACTACCGGTAAAACCGACAGCGAATAGCATATAGGAACCAATGCCCCATATTGAAAAGTTAGGTATAGGCAACATCAGTTACCACTCCCTAAACGGCCATTTACTGCGTCTGTTATTGATGTATTGAACAGGAGGCTCGACATACCATTTGCGACAGCCATTAAAAACAGCAATCCGAATGCCAAACCCGCCCCTGCTACTACGGGTTGAAGGATATTATCCATGAACTTGCCCTGTATGATAAGTCCATAATTCTTTCGGTTTTAGCGGATTTTGTGTAATCTAATGAGAAGTTTAGAAGCATTCATTACTAGAGGCTAGGTCGGACTCCTATGACTAGCGTTAGAAAGTACATACGTCTAAGTAAAAAAGAAAAAAGAACCTTGATTCAATTACATAATTCAGGGGAGTGGAAAAGTGTAGAATTGGCCTTGTTATTCAAAATAACGCCAAGTAGAGTATCACAATTAATCAACGACTATTATGATGAACAGAAGGGGCTTGAATTGGATGGAAAACAGCAATAATATATTGGCTGCAATCTTAACTATTGTAGGTGGTTTAGGGGTTGCTACAATTGCTGCTAAAAGAGATGCTAAACTATTGGCTGAAAACGAGAAGTTAAAAAATCAAGTATTGACGTGGCGAATCCTAGCCGTACTTGTGAGTGTGTCTAGTTTGGTCGGTTGGTACTTATGAGAACATCAGAACGGATATTTAGAGCGCGTTTAGACACTCTTATTGAGCAAAAAGGGGTTGCTCATGCAGCGCGGTTCTATGGTCGCTCTGAGCGTACTGTAAAAGGATGGACTAAGGGCAAGACTAAGCCTTCTCAAGCAATACGTGAGAGTGTAAGAAGAAGGGGTCTAACTGCGGGCGCACCTAGAGCAATTCAAATTAGAACTAGAGGTAGATTTACTGCTGAAGGAACAGTGGCTAGTAGTGGTTCACAAAATGCTGTTGCTAGTATGAATAGACAAATGGCTAGGGTAAGAAGGGCTGAAATGCGTAGAGCAAGAAGGGCGGGAGATGAAAGAGGTTCACAAATAGCAAGAGCGTTACCTTCGCGTCTAACAGTAGAAGAAGAAGCGGATATTATGCTAAGAAGAGAACGGTTACTAGAAGGAGATACAATAGAAGACGATTCATGGGAATTATGGCGGGGTAGTTATGAGGAAAGGGCAGGTTAATTCTATCCTTTGTATTGACCGAGGGGGAGATGGTCTAGGTTTTCCTTTAGAAGAACTGCCTCTTATCACTACACAAAAACGCAAAAAACAGGCTAAGAGAAGTTTGCGTCATTGGAATATGATAGGGGCTGATACTGAAACTATTGAAGGGCGGTTATGGCTATTCAGTACGGAATATGGAGTGTGGGAATGTCCGACCTTCAATCATCTTCTAAATATCCTCTATGATGATAACCATTCGCGCAAATGGAAAAAAGGGGGTAAGCGAGGTAGAGTCTGTAAAGAGTATTTTTATTGGAATTTGAAATTTGATGCTCAAGCAATTCTACGTATGTTGCACCCTTCGGTTGCACAAAATCTGACAGAATCCGTTACTACTGAGGGTGATATTTCCTCTAATAAAGTTCTGATAAATGCTGATTCGGGAAATTTCACACCTGTTGTGAATGGTCGAATGGTTGAACTCTCATATCTTGAAGGTAAGTCGCTCGTCATTACCCCTAAAAATTGGTCTAGGGGGCCGTATAAACTCGGCCCTTGTTGGATGTGGGACATTAGTCAGTTTTATGGTAAATTGCGCTTAAACACGGCTGCTAAAAGATACTTAGGAAAGAGTAAAATTGAGAAGTGTTTTGATGGTTCAATTTTAGATGCTTCACGTTTTGATGAAAAAGATTATCGGAACTTGTATCGAGAAGACATTGACCAATATGCAATTATTGATGCTGTATTAGCGGGTGAACTCGCTAGATTAAAATTGATGGATTTTGTGCAATCTAATGTAAGATTCATCAAACCTTATTCATTGGCTAATGTGGCTCAGAGGAATTTACTTGATACCTGCATTATTCCTACTATCAACAATTACCAACAAGGTCTGCCTCAAATGATTCTTCAACAAGCGCATACAGCATATCGCGGAGGATGGTTTGAAACCGTCGGTAGTGGGTATCATCCTTCGATTCAATCTCTGGACTTAGCGAGTGCCTATCCATACATATTACGGGAAATGCCGAATATACAAGACCCTGAAGGTGCTTGGTTTTGTGGAGATGGCGGAGATGAATTTCTAAATTGGCTAAAATATAGAACTCCGTATAGTTTAGGATTCGCTGAAGTATTTTTCCTTTTTGAAGATGGAATGAAATGGTACCCTCTAGCAAGAATGTCTGACTCAGGAACAATAGTAACCCCAAGATTAGTCAGAGGTTGGTTTAGTGCTGATGAAATAGCGGAGGCGTTAAAATGGCCTCATACTCAATTCATTTTAGGTAAATGGTCTTATTTTGATGAAGGGGAATCTGAACGACCCTTCGCCCCTTTCATAGACCACTTTTATGAAATGAAAATGAATAGCGCGGCGGGGTCGGTTGAAAGAGGTGTATCAAAAACCATGCTAAATTCAATCTATGGAAAAACACGACAGGCTGTCAATAATAAAGCAGGTAAGTTATGGAATCCTATGTACGCCTCTACTGTTACAGGAGGTACTAGAGCGCGTTTAGCCGAACTTATCCGAGTCAATGATTACAGCGCACTTTCAGTAGCCACAGACGGAGTTATTTTTCCTTCAGATTCTTTGAAATGTATTCCTAATCGGCCTATCAAATCCCCACATAATTTAGGTCAGTGGGAATTAGAAGAATCCGGTGAATTAGCCTTGTTAATGTCAGGAGTATATTCAATCCGCACTGATGATTACACAAAAACCGTCTTTCGTGGAGGGGCTTCACTCTTTCTAAATCAAACTGATTTATTCGGATTTTGTGAAGATAATATGAGTGAAACTGAAAAAACCGTCACTATTAGAAGACCTTATTCAGCAGGTGAGGCTAGAGTAAGAGGTAATATGGAACTGATGAATATATTCAGACCTGTTACACAAACCATTAGACCGAGAGGTGATTCGACTAAACGCCTATGGGGTGTAAATCATCCTGTATATTTTGGCGACCTTCTGAGCCAATGGTGGACTTCAAGTCCACATCAACAGGTCTAAGGACTATGTCCACTCCGAGAACTTCATGGTTTGGACTGAAGACCCGCAATTATGGGTAGAATTAGACGATTTATTATTGAATGCATGGCCTGATGTAAAGGACTTCTTAGATGTGTTAGTAGAACATAGAAATGAATTTCATCCTACTATTAATACTGTTATTTTTAACGGATGCGGAAATTTTGTAAAAAGTTATGTTGAGGCTAGACATGAAGCAAATCCTCCAAATCTCGCTCTAGCAGCAGCATTAGAAAAAGTTACACAAAATCCCAACATTACACGGTTAATGCAGTTACAAATGAATGCAGCCGTTGATAATATGGTCAAGGGGATGGATGAATGAGTCTAGTAGAACCTCACCCTAAAGATAAAGGGAAATTTCAATCTACTTTTGATACATACGGACATGGGAAAGGTAACGGAAAATCTCGTTCAATGATATACAAACACGCTAAGAAAAATCAAGTTCCAAAAGAAATGTCAAAAAATGTCAATTCTGACACTAAGCCTCAGTCGCCCGATTCGGATTACACAAAATCCGAGGTTTTACCTGAAAGTGCGGATTTTGTGCAAAATGACGATTTAGAACCTGATTCATCTTGGGATGATATTCAGTGGCTAGAAGAAGATTCAGATTTACCTTTACCAACAATCCCTAAACCTATTCGGAAATTGTCCGGAGGGAGTATCGGGGGGATGACTGCTGCACAAAAAGCGACTCAAGGACAGTTAATTAAATGGGGTTTTATGGGATTAGACCGCGCCATTACTCATTGGGGGAGAGGTGTTACACAAAAACCGGAATGGGAAATAGTCAGGCATCCTGAAGACTATGATGCTATGGAGGGTGCAACAACGAATCTCCTTGATTCATACGGAGTTAGTATGGAACTTAACGCTGAATTAGTTTGGGCTACTGTCATGACGGCTGCGTATGCACCACCTGTTGCTGAAATTGCCCGGAACTCTACACCTGTTAGAAGACAGCGTTTATGGAATAAATTAAGTCGGCCTTCTCAATGGTTTAGAAGAACGCCTCCACAACCTTCAATTAACGATGTGATAGATAATGACACAAATTAGCATTGATGGTCTGTATAAGCCTGATAGAAAGCGTCTAGGGGTACTTTGGGCGGGTACGAGTGGTAGTGGAAAGACTACGGCTGTAATCAGCACTCTCAGACAGGCTATACTCTCCCCTTCTTACGGTGAATTTCATAGATTTATCATTATAGACCCTAAAATTCAGAAAGGGGATTATGACTTATTGACAGACCCTATCATGTCTTTACCAAAAGTCTTAGATTCAATCGTCACTGAAAGAGTTACTTTGTATTGGCCTGACCATCCTGACTTTGATACGGTGTCATTAGAAGAAGATATTACTTCAATTGTAAATCATTTATTCAATCTCTCTGAAGATGAATCAAAAGCCACTTTCACCTTTATTCTTGACGAGGCTTCAGTGGTAATTAGTCCGACTAGAGTTCCGCCCGCTTTACGCCGATTATCTGTTCAAGGTAGAGCAAAAGGAATACTACCCCATTTTATCAGTCAAAGGCCATTAACTAATAGATGGCTTGATGCTAATTTAAGCCGTATCATGTTGTTTAGAATGTTACCTGTTGATGCTGATAATTTAACTAAACGATGGGGGGTAAATTTTGTTGAGGCTGATGAAAAAATAAGGGAGAAGGCATATTCTTTCATTCATTTTGATTTAGAAGATGCTTCGATTAAACCGATAAATCCTGTACCATTACCAAAGAAAATACCTCGCCCAAAAACAAAAAGACAGAAGATTATTGAGAGTGTAAATAAGACGTTCAAAAATTATCTTTCCTAAACTAAAAACGCTGCACTGCATATTATTCTCTAATTATTACACAAAATCTGTTATATACCACCTATTGAGTCGGATGGGTTGTAAGAAGCGCGGCGGACTACAAGGAGGACTGAAAATATGGCGATACAATTTGGAGTAGAATTTGAATGCAAAGGACTGACAGTGAACGAGGCGAGAGATGCTATGGAGGCGGCAGGGGTTGATTTTTACAATAACGCCGGTCTTCTAGGTTATCATACAAGAGTTCCTAGTAATTATTGGAAAGCGGAAAGCGATAGTTCACTAGGGGCAAATGCAACATCAACAAGTAAGGGATATATGGAAATTATTAGTCCAATTCTAACAGGTGAAAATGGAGTAAGAATAATGAAAAAGGTTGCTAGAGAATTAACACGCCGAGGTGGTAAAGTGGATAACCTATGTGGAACTCATGTAACAGTAGGCGTAAATAACAGCGCACGATGGGCAAGATTTAGCGACGCTCGCAAAATAGAAGCGGGTGTAACAATGCAGCGAATTTATGCTCACTTCGCAAATGTATTTGACGCAATCTCTCCTGATTGCCGACAAATGGATAATTCTTCATGGTGTTCTCGACCTGTACCCGGTTCTAACTTTAGTGACCGCTACCAAGCAGTAAATCTGACCGCATGGGTTCTATATGGTCGCGTCGAATTTAGACAGCCGGGATTCACCCTAAACGGAAACAAGGTCGCTCTATGGTTGAAATTGGCTAACGCTATGACCTCAGCAGCAATTAATGAGAATCATAAAAGTCATTCACTAATCTTGAATGATATGCCCCAAACTATTGACGGAATAGTAGATTATCTAAATCTAGGAGAGCCAACACGACGCGCTCTAGTAAAGCGAGTAGAAGAAGTTCTTGCTCTAGGAACTACTAGGGGTCGGGCTGCACTCTATAACAGCATTAGAAGGGCAGTTCTCATGAACTATACATCATGCATCTCCTGTGGCTGTGTAATTACAAACCCTCTACCGACTGAGAACCTATGTGTGAGGTGTGATTGAATATGTGTGCTATTGGAGGCTATTACAACGTATCAGGTAGTCCTACGCCTGTTAAGGCTATCAAATCCCTATGGAGGGCTATGGAGGCACGAGGGACACACGCAGCAGGTCTTGCAGTAGGATGGAAAGACTCAGACAAACCCATTACTTACAAAGGCCCAAAAAGAGCAGGTAAAATGCTTAATGCTGTCAAGAAATATGCAAAGGGAAAAAATACACGCTATGTCATGTTACATACTCGCTTTACTACACAAGGTTCAGTATGGAACAATGGAAATAATCATCCTATTACAAATCATGGAATCGTTCTAACACATAATGGAGTGTTATACAATGATAATGAGATATTCCAATTACTAAATGTGAACCGAGTAAATGAAGTAGATACCGAAGCCATAAACGCAGCACTAGGACATACTACTCCACAATGGACTTTAGAAAATATAGATGGTTCAATGTCTATTGCATGGGTAGATGAAAGAGATTCGATGGGAACAGTACACTTAGCGACTAATGGAGAGAATCCACTTGTAATTGCTCGCACAAAATCTAATGATATTGTATGGGCTTCTACAAAAAGTATCTTAGAAAAGTCAGATTTTGTGTTAAGAGAAACTTTTCATGCGATACCTTACAAGGTCTATACATTCACACCTGATGGAATCATTAGGTCTGAATATGTATCAAACTTTAGATGTGAACCTGATTATTCAGGCTCATATAGAGCGCCTCAATGGGCTCAGAGGTACATTCAACCCTCTAAAGGTAAAGAGAGCCTCTCAGGAGGCTCAGGAGGCTCAATAACGCCAATCAATAAGACAATTGCAGAATTGGACGCGGTTGAAAAGGTTATTCGCATGGATGGGTGGGTATATTCTCAAAAGAGAGGTTGGGTGAGAGAATGATAACTGATTTAATTTGTCAAGATTGTCGGGAGGTATTTGGTCAAATTCAAATTCATGGGGATTATTCAAAATTCAGAATCACACAATTAACTTGCACTGAATGTTTTGTTCGGTTTTGGTCGGGTGGGTGTGAATGAGTCATTCAAGAGGGGGGAGAAAAGGATTACATTATTATTCGTTACAAAAGGTAACTGAAGAATGGGTTACACAAAATCAAAACGTAAAAGGAAATCCTTTTTTCACACTAAGAGGTCTATGCTTTCATCTCTCATCTCAATATACTGCTAGAGCAAAAGAAGAAGGATGGTATACGCATCTAGGAGGTAGAAGAGGTCAAGACATGAGATTATCAGCGGGAATAATTCACGTTCTTACACAAAACGGTTTTGAGAGCGCGACATATAATAGACAACAGTCCCGAAGAGGCAGATATGGATTTTCAATAAGATATGGTAAAGCCTTCTATTCTCTATCCACAAAGGATAATCCGACCAAATCTCTCCCTCCTTCTTATGTTGCGAGAGTGTCAAGGGGTGAAAATCTTGGTCTGTGAGCATTCCTTTAGCCGTAAAGCGGTGATTAAGGGAGGGTTTGAGATAAGGTGTTCTAAATGTACCCTAACACAAAAAGAACTCATAGACATGAGTCATTTTGTTCAAACAGGGGAAATAAAAACTCTACAAATTGAATAAACTAGACTTGAAGGTATTTGAAGTCT
>Ga0080013_1003663_pt1 | contig 15888 bp, 31 predicted proteins | sample ETNvirenome_6_85_FD_69236 | JGI IMG/M metagenome (GOLD analysis project Ga0080013, IMG submission 69236) | Marine viral communities from the Pacific Ocean - ETNP_6_85 (SPADES assembly) (version 2) | ecosystem: Environmental > Aquatic > Marine > Oceanic | place: Pacific Ocean | collected 2013-06-19
CTCGGAAGCGGCTCTAATACCTTGGTATTGCTCCGCAAGTCCTCTTCCCGGCAACAATGCCCCGGGCCGATCTTCACTTCGATTTGCCTGAAGATCGTCTAACCAATTGGCCAAGCCCAGCGGATTAATCTTTACGTTTGGGTATTTAGCCATAATACTTTCTGTCCCGGAAAGAATCTTGGCGCCAATATACGGCTCTTCTAAAAGGTATCTGCCCCGTTCGTCACGATCAGGATCCCAGTCTGCAACAACTGGAGTCGGTTCGGGTGTCGGTTCTTCTTTTGCTTTAAAGATTTCTCGCGGTGTGGATCCATAGAATCCGCCTCCAGCTGAGGCAGGCAGCGGCCCAATAATTCCATCTTCTTCCATTGCGTCTAAAAGTGCACGCGCCCTGTTATAACCTATGCCCAACTCGCGCTGGAGAAACGGTGCACTTGCGTTCTGATGCGTTGTAACTAAATCTATTGCTTTTTTATAAGTGGCATCGTCACTATCAAGTCCTCGTGTATCTCCATCAGAATCAGCCATGGCGGCTTCCTCTCCGTTTAAGCCGTCAAGTGCAGGAAGTTCAGTCCCTCCTGCCTCTACCCAATCATCCGCCCAAGAAGTCGCCCACTCCTCATATGTGTCTCCCCTCTCTGAAGCGGGATCGCTAGCCTCTTCACTCTCGCCAGTATCAGACTCTGCCTCATCGGCATAGCCAATATCTGATGGATCTGCAGGATCAGGCGCGGGTTCACCGCCTTCTCCGCCTTCCGGCACATCAGGTCCTCCGGACTCGTCTGGAGTATCTTTCCATCTGCCACTTCTAATTCTTTCTGCATACATCTGTAAAATACGCATTTTCTTACCTTGGCTCATATCTTCTTCATATATGGCGGTAAAATAAGCTTTTTTGACGTTTTCTCGCCCTACATGAGAGAAGATCCACTTAAGCCACTTCGAAGAGCTGTCATCATAATCAGGCTTCGAGTCCCACATTGCATCCGGATTGTCTTTATCTTCTTCGGACCAAGCTTTTTTTTCTTCCTCTTCCGTTCTCCCGGAAGGCATAGGCGCGTTCCACCTTTGCCCGGGAGTAAACCCGCCGGCTAGTGGACTGTCACCTTCTGGGCCGCCTTTCGACCATAGCCCACGCTTTGGATGCATCGTTTTAAAAGAGCCGGTAAACCCCTTTCCAAAATCTTTAGCGGCTTGGCCCCATCCTCCTTCTGGAGTGAGGGCCGATTTAATTCTGTCTGCAATACCTTCCATAAGTTGCCATTCTTGAGACTGCTTATAGTGATCTTCCCAGTCTCTAAAACACATATTACCCATTTCATATGCTTGACGCTCGATTTCCCGCATAAGCTCGTCTTCTTGAGCATATCCAGGCCCTAGGGGTCCGATATTATCAAACATACCCATGCCATTTTGCGTATGGTGTACTAATTCGTGCGACAAGGAGCGTAAAATATCTTTTGGATGCCTGCCATCAACAAATAAACTTACTGCGCCCTCGGAAGGGTCATAATAAGCGGTCTTTCCTAGAGGATTGGCTGAATTTTCTTGATCAGATAAAAAAACAATAGTGATCGGCTTTTCAAAACCCATCGTGTCTTGGGCATATGGCAACAGCTTGTTGGCTAATTTTTCTAGATCTGCTAAATCAATATCGGTTTCATTAATAAAGTTCGCGATTTCTTTCATATTGTGTCTCTCATAGTGTCTTTTTTCATAAAACAACGTTCCGCTACTATAAGTAGTTCTAAATTTCTCGTTTAGAAAGCAATTTTAGATTCATAATAATTACTTCCTCTTCACATAAATGAGCTATTTTTTCTGAATCGTGAAGTAAAAAGACCCGGGCATAAGCCACGGGTCTTCCTCCGATATTTCTTAAGTATACTTCCTTTATTATACCGAATTTAGAAGAATTGCCAAGTTTTTTCCACGTAACAAGGTCTCCTATTGCGAAATCACTTAGCGCGGAACTTCCAAAAGCGTCCTTTTCTTTCATTGTTACATCTTAGCCTATCATACAGTACTCTGGCATATATGCATCCGGCTATAAGGAGGCTGCCGGCAAGGATAGAAGCCATCTCTCGCCCGGTATACCTTTTTTCCGAATTCACTCTGTGGCCCATTGAGCATATGTTAATAAATAGTGTGTTTTATTTTGATTATACTTTTCTTCATCAATGTATATGCCAAGTCTATTCGCCAATCTTAATCCTCTCTTCCAAGCTTCAACCTCTTCTTCTAAAACAGAGATTCTGTAGCTTTTAGATGGATTGGTCTGCTTTTTAATTTCTGCATGCGCGTGAGCGGGGTATTGATTAGAAAATGAGTGCCATGAACTTCGAATGAGTGCATGCCCACATTCATGTAGAAGCGCATAGAGCCTTTTCTCAATTCCTTGCCGGGCATTAATCGTGATTTGTTTAACATCAGACCAGCATGCATCTTCGAATTCACTACTTTCTATCACTTGATAGCCCCTATTTTCAGCCCAGTTCCATAAAATTTGGTAACTTCCATGCAATAGAGATCTTTTTTCTTGTAAATCCATAAACCACCTACCTTAAATAATAGTATAACTGATTGTTATGTGATTGTCAAATAATTAATCGTCCAAAAATTTTTCTTTGCACTGCTCTGCGTAATGTATATACTCTACGGTATTGCCCCATGGATCTTTCTTATAGACGCCTGTTGTACCGTCCCTGTGCTCAACCCGGGTACCGCCTTCTGGTAAATCATCGATCTCGCAACACAGTATACCTATGTGGGGTACGTTTGGCCCATGAGCGGAGTCTATGAGGGCAATATGAGTGTTGGCCACCTTGAGACGTATATAGGTGTCTTCGCGATGGGTAACGGAGGCTTCGAGTGCGGTGGTATACCAAGACTCTGCTTCTTTAAGGTCATCTACCACTATTGCAATATGATCTATAATATGCATATTACAAACCGCGAAATATACTCCGGAGCGCCTCGCGTAACTCCTCAGCGGTCTTTTCTAAGTTGACTGTATCTTCTTCAGGAGGCGTTATAACTCCTCCATGGCCATCTGGTATCGGATCGGGGACTCCCTCCTCTCCAGGGCCTGTACCGGGGCTGTAATTGTATGTCTCAGAGTCAAAGCCTCCACTGTTAACAACCTCTGCCAACTCTGCGCGCTGCGGATTATTGAGCGGATCCGGGCCGGGGTTTGCTTCGACAGCCTTGTTCTTTGAGGTGTCACCAACTTTGGTTAGTACCTGCTCTAATCTTTTTTCGTGTTCAGCTAGCACACGCTTCCGGTCGATATTCCGCGCAGATCCGAACCAGACAGCATTACCATAATGGTTATTTACTACGTTCTGCATGCGCGGGTCATCGCCGTACGGCTTCCATCCAACGACATTTGCTCCATCAAGGATATATCCTTTGATGGTAGCCCTCTCAACGCCGGTTAATTTGCTCCAACGCGCCGGTTGGACCGGCTTAATGCTACGCTTTCGAACAATAACGGTCGTGGCGAGCGACGGGCGCGGGACTTTATTTTGTTGTGCGAGTTGTTCATGCAAATCGCGGAGAAAATTTTTGTCACCCTGTACGCCACTATTCTCCAATTCTTCGCGGAGAATTTTTTTTAACAGTTCCTGCCTTTTTGTCATCTAATTTAACTCCTATACGGTGCTTATAAATAGTTTCGCGCATTGAATTCGGCAAAATATTATAGGTATGGGCCTCTATTATTAAATAAACTATACGCTATAGAGGTCAATAGCACGATACTAGTAAATTCGTATCCAAATGACCACCATGAAAACACAGCTAACAACACACATGCTATTCTCTTACTCATATACTCTCTTCTTCCGTGATTACTAAGCAACCGGTGTTCGTCCACCCTTGGTTGTGGTGGTGCAAACGGTACTCTTTGATAATATTAATAACTAAACTCCGCATTACGTCAGACTTGCCGGTGACAATCTCAACCGGAAGGTGATCTAAATTGCGGTGGATAAAACTATGCACGATTGATGATACCATGTCATGCGAAACGCCGTGCAGATCTAAGGTAACCAATATATGGTTGCTCATGATTTAATTATAACCTAGGTCAAGCACTTCGTCAAATGGAATTAAAAAATAGCGACTGTTAAGATCAACCGCATGTACACGGCCTCGATCATCGATTCCCAATTGGGAAAGCACCAGAACCTCCGAACCTCTCCGTACGCGAATCATCTTTCTTTCGGCTGGGGTATAATACCACGCGTCTCCAGAGCCACTTACAACCTGATACTCTTTAGGGGGATTCTTAGACTTAGTTGCAATCGATTGTGATTGCATCATTTCTGATATCATTTGTTCTAAATCAGCTGAGCCGGATGAAGCAATAGACAATTCTCACTCCCTCTATCATGTTATAACTATGTCTTCGTGTTTGTTTTCGTCTTATTAATTCGATCTGCTGGGGATATCATATCCACATGATTATCGGCAAACCACTCACATGTACCGTCCTTAAACTTATACACTTTAAAAATCACATGTACAATATTAGAGTATCGTATACCCTCCGTCTCATCATGTCTCCACTGGTCGCTCTCCATTATTACCCCTAAACCGGTGTCACGTACTATGTCGCCCTCGGCATAGTATTCAAACCACCGGATTAAATCACCCTTCCTCATCTTCATACTACCCCCATCTTACCACTGTTTTATAGTTTTGCAAAATTTTTCTGGGAATATTTTACTGATCCTCGATCTCGTACACGAATTCGATCTCGCCGCTGTCCGTTCTATAACATCGACCCTCCCAACTGCAAAACTTTCTCCTAAACGTTTCCGGAGTCACCTCTATCGTTGCGTTCAATGACTTAGAGCAGTACGCGAAGCCCTTCTTGCCATGGCATGACCATATGATAGCGTGACCGCATAGCGGGCATTTCCTGCGGCTTGTACGTATCTTCTTCATATCTTTAATTATACGGAGAGATCAAAAAATCTGCAAAATTAGCCGGGATATCGTTAATGTATCTGCGCATGGGTAAGAAAGCCTAGTGATTACAGGGACTTACCTTCCGGGTAGGGGGGAGGGGGGTATGCCTAAGTGTTTGATATTGCTTAGCTTTATTGTCACATGTTTTATGTGTCACTGTTACTGTATCATATTGTATACACTGAGAGTGTAGGTTACACCTACCTTATGCTTGTGTCTCCTTATGTATTACCTATACTGTATGTGTTACATGTGTTATGTATCATTATTTATTTTATTACCCTCGATCATCTTTCCCATCCTCCTGCAACGTCAAGAGCAAACCCTATGTAGCACATGATGTATACCATGATACACAATGCTACACCCGCTAGCGCGTCGGTGATATGGTCGGTGTAACCTGTACTCTCGTCTGTAACATCTGTCACATCTATTTTGTTACGCTGATACATTTATGTTTTCCTTGGCCCTCGGCCTTGTAGTGTCAACCCTGTCACATTTGTATACACACGCTGTGTGACATTTATGTGACAAAGGTTTAACTTGCCTACCGTATACCTTTTGATACGCATGCATGTTGATACTGTATACATTATGATACGGACAGTTATTGACTTGACACGATAATGTCACTTGACAATGACAACGTGTATGTATAATATCGTATACAGTTTATTGCTTAGTTTGTTAACCTTAAAGTATTATCTGTTTATGTGATACCTTTAATCGACCGGTGATAGATCCACCATGTCCCACTATGTACCACTCTCCTCCACCTCGGATTCAGGCTCCTCTTCATGTACCAGTGTCTCTGCAATATCCTGCAGCTTGACTGGTTTGGTCCTGCGCTTCTGCTCCTTCATAAGACGCTTGTAACGCTTTGCTTCATACAGTACAAGGTATATGTCATCTATACCTATCGCTCTCCACTTGTTGAACCTCCTCTGAGTGTTCTTAAGTGTATCGGCCTGAGACAATATCTTCTCGGTCGAAACGAACGTAGGCTCACCCTTATCGGGATCACCTTTCTCTACTATGATTTTACTGATATAATATTTCATTACCCTCGATTATCCTTTGTGTCAGTTACGACTAAAATGGGATTGCTGCTGATTCTAGTTCTGGTGTTGCGTCCCATACCCTCGGATGCATAACCGTCGATGCGACCTGCTTTGCTAAGCCGACGTGCGTGGACGTGGTTTGAGAGACATATTCGCCCCCAGCAGCAGTCGAGTTTCTAACGATGCACACGCCCTCTGAGAGCCTCGCACCGATGATCATGTGGTAGGACATCAGATACTTGCCGTCGCACGTCAGAGCCCCGTTGTGGCTCCTTGCGCGGCGTCCTAAGCGCCATGACTCGACTACCTGTCGATTATTCATTCTGGGTGTGTCGATCATACCGCTCATTATCGGCCTCTCCGTACACTTGGAACAAATGCCTCGATTGCGAGCATTGTACCGGCTCCCAACCAGAGCGCGGCAAAGATTAAAGAAAAGAAAACAGACATAATAAAACTCCTACGTTTAAGTTTAGCTGTCGATGGCGATGATTCGCTCAGTGGTTTTGAAGTATGGACGCTCCGCGTACTGCTTAGTGGTCATCCACATGCGCTGACACTTGGAAGGGATCGGCTTTTGAGCCATCAGATCGGTCAAGACGATGTGACCATCGAAACCTTTCTCATTGACGTACTTAGTCGGAGGGTTGAAATCGGTGCCTCCGTAACGTACGCGCTCCCATTTACGGGTTTCGTTGCGCTTCCAAATATAAACATGATCCTCGGCAACCTCGGTGTCAAAGGGGATCACGGTGAACTCAGCAAGCTCAGCCAGCTTGTTCAACTCGGAGAAGAACGCAGAGAGCATGCCATCGTCAACAGACCCAGACTGGTCAATGCTGATCGCGATACGGGCTTGACGCTTGACGCGGGATCCTGCATGGATATAGGGGTAACGCTTGTTCAGGCGCTTAACGGTGCGGGTCTTGTTGGCGCGTTGTGAGGTTTTAATAAAGTAGCGGAGGACTTTGCGCCAGTCAATCCGCGTTGCAATACGCTCCAAGATGTCCTTACGGCACGAAGCACTAACAGTACCCCAGCTATTCGCCTTCTGAGCCTCTTCTGCGGCCTTCTTGACCGCATCCTTAAGCCTCTCCTTTGCGATGTCCTGAGACGTGCCTGTGGCCTCTCCCCAGCCGCTATGATCGTCGAAGCTGTCGCCCATCTGATCGGACGGCTCGCCAGATCCGCTACCTTCACCGTCGCCCTCCTGCTCGTCTTGCTCCTCTGCTTTCTTCTTCAGTGCAGCAAAATAGAACTCTGCAGACTTGCCCTTCTCCAGATCCGCAAATGGACCCTCACCGGGCATGCAGCACTGTTCGGGCAACTCGCCGACAAGGTGAGAGTTGATCGCGAGGTCTGTGGCGATGTTCCACATTTTGGACATACCAGCCTCAGGCAACCGTCCAGTGACATGCTCAAAGACAAGGTGGTAGAACTCATGCTTAAGCACACCGGCCCGCTGCTTGTCGGTCAGCTTCTCAAAGAACTCAGGATTATAAACCATTTCAAAGTGACCATCCTCGGTCACTCGTACGCCTGCAGTCGGCACCGCGCTCGATTTGCGCTTATTGATTCTGCGCGAAAGAGCGGCGAAGAACGGCTCGCTCATAAGAAGGCGTGCCGTATGCTTGTTAAGGTCGAAGGGGGTCGGAATCGGGTCGGTCATAGAAATCTCCTTACTACACATACAATATAGCATGTGCGAGCAAAAAAAGCAAGGGCAAAGTTGTCAAGTAAATGTCAAGAAAGGTTTAATGTCCCCTGACGAGCAGGGGACATCAAAGGTTTAACTTGCTGCCTCACCGGTCAGAAGCTCAACGAGGTAGCCCGACACAGCGACACCGGTGGATGCCGTGGACTGGTGGAGGTCAACAGTGTTCTGAATCTCTCCGTTGCCGAGAACCGTCCAGAGCTTCATGGCAACCTCGGAAGGCAGCGTGACGAAGTAGTCAGCGAGGTTCTGGATCTGCTCGGAAGGCAGGTGATCCGCGAAGGCTTCCACAGCTTCCATCTTCTCGACGAGCGCGGAGTGTTCGTTGATAGTGAACTCAGACGTGCGGTCAATGTCGCCAGCGACCAGAATATCCTCGACAGTCACCTGACGGGAATAGTTCACAAAGAAGTCCTGCAGGGCAACCGCAGCTTCAAACCCGACGAAAGCACCGGCCAAAGTATACAGTACCTTAGCATCGGCATCCTCGGAGAGAAGATCGGCAGCAGTAGCCGCCTTGTTCAGACGATCCCATGAGCGACGTGAAGGATAGACCTTGTTTGGCTCGTAATCGCCGGTATGCTCCAAGTGCATCCGGTTGTTATTGATGAAGTCCCAGATCAGCGGATCTACGTTGTCCTTGCCCCACGCCAGCCAGTCTTCACAAGAAGGCTCGACATCGAAGACCGTGTAACGGTCAAGCTCGGCAGGGTCCATTTCGCCCACCTGATACTGTGATCCATGCTCACCGCCGTTGACGGCAGCGATAATAATCGTATCAGGGTGCAGAGTGAATCCTGCGAGCTTCCGGCTGTCGGTCAACTCGAAAATACCCTGACGCACCTCAGGAGTGGCGCGATCCACCTCATCCAGAAAGAGTACGACAGGCTCATCACAAGCGGTCTTGAACCACGCTGGAGGGTTCCAAGTGGTTACCGCGCCATCGGTACTAGGAAGGCCAAGCAAGTCACCCTCAGTCATCTGAGAGGCACGACGCTCGACGATGGGCATCGCCATGTCATCGGAGATCATATAGACCACCTCAGATTTACCGACTCCGTGCCGACCGCGCAGAAGCACGGGGAAACGGGCGTTGATGACATGAGGGACGACGGAAAGAAAGGTTGCGAAATCGACAGCCATGATAGGACTCCTGAGTCAAAGTGCGAGGGTTCATCCCTCGCTACAATATAAATATAGCACGGTGGGGGGAAAAGGTCAAGGATTATCTTGTCAAGTAAATGTCAAGAGACGTTTAACTTACGAGTTGAAAGGCATCGGCCCGGTCGCTAAACTCGGTAATCGAGGTTGTAACGCCAGTTTGGGAAGGCTTAAGAAGTTTAATCTTGAAGCCGCCCCAGTCGCCATCCCACATGAAATGATCGGTCACCAGACCTTCGCCGTGGTGCTGGTGGCGCACGAGCGATCCTACGCCGATGCGCTTAGGAGCCTCAGAAGCCAGTTCTACGGCTTCGCTGCGCTCGATAGGCTCACCATTCAGGAAGACCGTATCAGAGGCTTCAGAAGCGTTCTCAAGCTGAATAACGCCGAAAGGCTCGGTGTCCTCTCCGTCGCCTACGAATACAAAGTCATCCCAGTCGAGGATGAGATCAATCGCGTTGCAGGCTACGTGACCGGCCTCGGTCAGATCCCACTCAGGCGGGTGAATGTGCGTACGCACGACAAGTCCAGCCAGCACAAGCATGTCCATGTGGGCGCGAATAGGATCAAACTCGCCCATATGCATGAGTGAGTGCCATTCGTCCTCAGTCAACTTGAGGGCGCGAAGGTCAGAAGTGGTCGGGGTATCAGTCATCAGGTAGCTCCTATGCTCAATGATGTATACATTATCTCATATGTGAGAGGGAAAGTCAAGCGGATCTTGTAAAGTAAATGTCAAGAGATTTGTCAAGCGGCGTAACCGGCTTCTTCAGCGCGGGACTCCCAGACTTCCCACGCTTCAAGCTCAACAGTATCATCAGGAGCGATGACACCCAGCGCAACATCCTCGCGCCACATGCGATCAAGCTCGATACGTTCCTGCTCCTCGGCTTCGATGGTATCCTCGACCTCCTGTGCCATGTCCTCAACGAGAGCTTCAAGATCCGCGATGCTCATAGCACCCCAGTTGTACATGCCGCGTGGACGAAATCCACGGGCATCCTTGTGAAGATCGGAGATCAGGCAGATGAGGTTGTCGCGGTCTGAAAACATGTGTTGCTCCTTGATTACCTATGTATTATCGCATATGCGGATAGGAAAGTCAATAGAAAGTTTGTCAAGAAAATGTCAAGAGAAGGTTAAAGTGGAGTGACCCGGTGAAAATCGCTGTCCTTGCCGCGTCTTTCACTCGCCAGCCTTGTTTCGACTCCCTCACGGGTTCGCATGCAGCCTCAATCGGCACGGGCATAAGGCCCAATGTCATGCAGTGGGTTCATTCAAGGCGTTGAACCCCACCATACGTTAAATAGTCACCGGGTCACTCCAAAGATTTAATCACTTCAGTCCTCGCGTCACTTTGAGGAATCGTTCTTCTATGACCAGTGGCATAGCAGAGCCGACAGGAAGCACCTTGTACTTCTTTGATCCTCTCGCCGCGCTGGTTACCGGCTCAGCATCCGTCTGGATGACAACGCAAGGCTTGTTTCCTGCGCCTACACGGGCCTTCCACGGCGCCGCAGCCCTCATTGTAACGAACGACCCAGCCGGGTACTTAGGGGCGCTCAGAGTGGCAGCTATGACCTTCTGAGCGAACTTGTTCTGTGTCACTTTCGCGTACTGCTTATGTGACGGTGTGAACTTCGCGCCGGAAGCACTCAACACGCGGCTGATCACAGAACTGAAATACGCTGTTGGCTGTGCATCATAATACTGCGATGCAATAGTCATGATCTGGTGCGGAGTGTGATCGGGGTAGTTAGAGTCCGATCCGACTACCCGATAATCGCGATCCCACGTTGCTCGCGCTGCCAAGGCTTCATCGCCGTTCTCGCGCTCGATCTTCTCAAGCGCAGACATCTGCTTAGGGGAGAGATCACGACCAAGTTGCACTTGATCCGCCAAACTCTGTACGAACTTGCTAGCCCACTGGTCTTCTCCTACTCGCTCCATGAGCGCGGCGAGACGCTTGAGTGTGGGGCCTCCGCGCTCTGCAGCAGCAGCCAGTTTCTCCGCGCTGTAGCGGTCCTCAAGCTCGCGGACACAGCGAGCGCGACCTGCGCTCAAGCGTCCCTTGCTCTTATAGAAGTGCTGCAGACTCAGGCAGAAGCGCCGGTCACGATCAGAGAGAGGGCGGGCGAGAAGTGCGGTGAAGCGGTCGGCATAGGTTACGCGAGGCATGGAATCTCCTTGTTACGCATATAATATAGCCCATATGGGCCTAAAGATCAAGTCTGGAAATGTCAGGAAAATGTCAAATCGTGAAATCAATGATTGTAACTCCCCTTTCAGGGTACTCATTTTCTGCCTCCTTGCGAGGGGGCCATTCATGATCGCGAGGATCGTGGGGCGAAGGTTCGGGCGCGTACAGCCTCATCGCGGGCTGTTCGGTACGGCTCTCTTCTTCACGCATACGTTCAAGGATCTTGTCAAGTGGAATCGTGATTTGCATGGTGATCACCTTAGTTCTATAGATAAATAGTGGCATGGTGGGGAAAGGGAAGGTTTAACTTTGCCCCATGGCCTCTTCTTGGCGTCTCCACCAGTAGTAGTCGCGAGATTCGCCAGTCTCAAAGAGATCAACGGTCTTGCCCATCGTCTTGGAGTCGAGATCCGATGCTTCAACCCAACCGGCTGGAGGCTGCACGCTCGATACTCGGCCTGCAAGCTCAACCCTGTTCCAGCTTGAATCACTGCCGGTGACACAGTTGGGAAGCACGATACTAGCCATGCGGTTGTCATGCATGCGAAGCACTGTGACGCACTCAGGGCCACTTTGACCATCAGTACCCCATGTCTTTTGATGAATCGCGGACCAGTCCACAGACTTGACAAGCATCGGAATCGTGCGGGTCTTGTATTCGCCGTCCTCCCAGTCCTTTGACACAGCGGTCAAAAGCGATCCGGGGCCGAAACCTTGCTCACGCATACGATCAATAAGTACTGAGCGTGACGCGGCAGTCAATGTGCGATAGGCTTCCTTGTCGGTCTTCATCGACGGGCAAGTGCGGCGAGTGTGACCGGCCTCACCGCAGTACGAACACTTGCGGCCTCCGTAAGTCGCTCGACGCTGGCGCTTCTTCTCGCCAGTGAGAGGATCAGACCCCTGACGCTTGGCAAGTTGTTCGCGGGTCCGCTTATGGGTATAGTTGTCATCATCATACCCGGCAGTCTCAATGCGACTCCACTGTCCAGCAAGTTGCTCAGTCAGCTTCTCACAGCCTGCGCGGTTGTGGCCTCGCTCGTAGCAGTGGCCGCATCGAATAGTTCCAGAATAGTTACCCATGTAAAATCTCCAAGGTCAAGGGGTTCAACTCGTTCTTACCCTTATAATATAGCATCGGTGAACGAGGAAGTCAAGGTTTAAGTTGTCAAGAAAATGTCAAGAGAGGTTTATTACCAGTCAACCGGGTCATTCGCGATGGTGCAATCAGGGATCGTCGGGCTTGCCGTACCCTTCATCATGCGCTGGATCTGTTCTTCCCGGCGCTGTGCGGCCATTGAGGAACCTTTAACTTGCTCGCGGGCGTCAATGCCTGCCTGTACGAACGAAAGGGCAGCATCAGGCACAGGGTCGTTATCCCACCCATCGTCGCGGCGGCTCATAGCCTCAAACAGATCCATGCTCAGATCCGTGAGTTCTGCGATCTCGTCTTCGATCTCGTTGGCGTCCCCAAACATGGCAGCGGTTTTCAAGTCCTCGATGCGAGCATCCAAGGCGTCCATGATGTGGGTGATTTCAGTTTCGGTCAGTTCAATCTTCATTCATACCTCCAAAGTACGCATACATTATCTCACATGCGAGGGCATAAGTCAAGCGAAATCTTGTCAAGAAGATGTCAAGACCTTAAGAAGTCCTGAGGTACACCACCTTGTAACTCCACTATTCGGAAAACATATCAGGTAGGATGTCGGCTCGGTCAAGAAACCCTTTGAAACGTCCAATATGATACCGGGTGGCTGAGCCAGCCCAGCCCTCCAAGTCACTAAGTCGCCAACCTTAAACTTCACTCTTCTTTTCCTCAATGTGGCGACATTTGCGACGGAACGAGTAGCCGGGACATGAGCATGACCAGACGCCTTCTGACAGCCTCACAGCGTACTTGCCGCCTTTGCTACCCTGTACCTCCCATGACTGGCTTGGAGCCGTCACAGGGGCTTCTCGCGCCTCACAGACCATATATCGAGGCAAATCATCGAATACGGTGGACATCGGTACTTCGATCCAGACGTTGCCGCTGATCGCATATCGTTTGCCTCCGATAGTTGAGAGGCACGGCGGCCAAGTCACTTGTATCGGGCCAGCTCCAAGGTTTAACTTCACCCTGTCACCATCGTTTTCGCGACCTCGCACTCATAGATGTGATGATCCCATGTCTTCTCACACCATTCACCGAAAACACCATACAGTTCATCGCGGCCCATTTTCTGAATCTTGTTCAGATCCCATTCGGGAGGATCTTCCTCCTCTTCGCTGGTGATGGATCCACATGTGTTATACACTCTGACAGCATCATCCTCGTCTTCGATTCCAAGATACAGCAGTACATCTTCAATAGCAGCAATCACAGCGCCCTTCTCCGTCAAGTGTGTGCTGCATGCCATTTCGCCATCGTAGCGAACCATAAAAACCCATATCGGCATTATCTTTCTCTCCTTTCTTCGACCTTGTTAGCTCCCTTGCTAACAAGGTTTAACTTCCAAGGGGCGATGCGCTCGCCCGTGTGAATCTTGATCCACCTTATCGAATGTGCTATGGAATCAGCGACATCCACTATCAATGCAGTTTCGCCCGTGTCTTTAATCCTGACGAGATCACCGGCTTTCCAAGGTCTAGGATCTTCCACTGATTACCTCCAGTTCACGCGATTTCTCGGTGCAGCTATAGGTTTGACCTTCGTGATTCCACAGGATCTTAACATCCTTGCGTCCGACATAGATGCCTATCTCGATGACAAGACCAGTCAGCTTCTCGGGGATAGCCCGGGTCTGCAGTGCATTGTATTTTACCAAATCACCGACTTTCATTGATTACCTCCAAGTCTCTCCCCAAATAACGACGGTTCTGCCCCCATGCAAAGTCACCTCCAATAAGCTGCAGTATGTGAATCTTCTCGCCCGACGCAGTATCATAGTCGCCACGGGTTTCATACGAGGACATGATTAGGCCCAATGTCCCAGCAGGCACGCCGATGGAGGCGCGTGTAACTTTAACAAGATCACCGACAGTCACTTATCACCTCGATGTCGAGAGGGTTGGCATAAAGCCGATAGTTACCTTTAATAGATTCAACAAGTGCGACTCGATTGTGTTCGTCTTCCTTAATCTCGACGATAACACCGATGACAGGCTCTCGGCCATGAGTGCGCTTCACACTTACTAGATTACCGACTTTCATGCTCTCACCTCTCGCATGTGCTTCAGCAGGCCGCGATCAATGATCGTCGGACTTGTGTTCCCAACCATTAAAACCTTGTGGTTCTCGATGGTCACGCCATCGTCGCGACGGATGAAGGCTTCGCCTAAATAAATCGCCATTCGGCCATTCACGGTTGTTGTGTGACCGTTGATATGGTCAAATCTATATAGACTACCGACTTGCATTGATGACCTCCATGCGTGACATGAGTCTTGTGGCGATAAGCTCGCCAGATGTGAGCAGGATAGCCCACATTCCACCCTCGGATGTCGGGGCCATCGGGATCTTTGTAACGACACCCACTTGACCCTGATAGTCCATGAAGGGCTCCGCTATCCTTACCAAATCGCCAACTTTGATCATGTCTCTCCCTGATTACTTCTGTATTATCTCACATCCATGCGCGAAAGTCAAGCACGAAGTTGTCAAGAAGATGTCAAGAGATCCAAACTATTCTTGGAACACCACTCTTTGTGACCGGGACCGAACAGAGAATCGCCCTGTGTTGTCCACAGCACTTGAACAGATGCCAGACTGGATGCTGCGTTGTGAATAGTAACTACGATCCCCACTTGCTCAGTCAGAAAATGCTTAACTAAATCACCGACTCTCACTGATAACCTCCAGCCATTCAATAGGCTCCCATGACGCCTCTGCGTCTTCAATCCAGTAAACCCTAACGCGGGTCAATCGTGGAGTGCCGCGATTGATGCCATCGGGCTTTGTCCTCAAAATAATACCCGTTGCCTCGTTTTCCGAATCGGGCCACATAACTAAATCACCGACTTTCACTGATTACCTCAATATCTCCACCGTCGATAACGCGATGGTTGCCATCATCACAGAGAATCTCCCAAGAGTTTGACCACTCAACGTATGTACGACCCTCATCGGGACGAATCAGTATGCCCACACCTTCCCAAAGCGTTTGGTTGAATGTCCTGTCAGCAGCCGATACCAAATCACCGACTTGCACTGATCACCTCAATGTCGAGAGGGTTAGCATAAATCTGATAATCACTTTTAATACACTGTACAACTGCGACAGTGTTAAACAAATCATCTTTAATCTCGATGATAAGACCGATGACAGGCTCTCGGCCATGTGTACGCTTCACGCTTACAAGGTTACCGACTTGCATTGATGACCTCCGCTTCATCTGCTTCCCACGTTTCAATGCGCCCATCACTCAACACTTCCACATCGAGGGGTCCGTGCTGATCCCGTGTAAGGATCTTCAGCAGCACCCCAATCGTATCGGGATAGGCGACCGGACACAGGCATATTAGATCACCGACTTGCATTGATTACCTCCAGATCATCAGCCTTGAGAGCTTCGCCTGTGTGCATATATGCCCACAGGGTCATAGCTGGCTGCAATCGGCGCATACGCACGATGAGCCCCACGCGCTCTCTCTTGTCCCAGGATTGCCACCGCACCAAATCACCGACTTTCATTTACTACCTCCAGATATTCCGTTGAATGGTTCATAAGCCCGTCCTCGTCGTTCCACATCACCAGAACCTCCTCGCGATCCCCGATCTCTTCTGGATCGA
>Ga0080013_1003664_pt1 | contig 15885 bp, 13 predicted proteins | sample ETNvirenome_6_85_FD_69236 | JGI IMG/M metagenome (GOLD analysis project Ga0080013, IMG submission 69236) | Marine viral communities from the Pacific Ocean - ETNP_6_85 (SPADES assembly) (version 2) | ecosystem: Environmental > Aquatic > Marine > Oceanic | place: Pacific Ocean | collected 2013-06-19
CTTTTACTTCTGTTGGGTTTGCCTTGTTAAGATTGTGTGCTACTTCCAAGCCAGAAGTTTTGTTGATTAAGGTTCGCAGACCATCAATTGAGATCTTGCCTGCTTTTGATTTACTCTTCGCCATGAAAATTTTCTCCGTATCTCATATAAACTTCCGCCATAAAATCTTTGTGAAGGCGTGACACTTCGTCACTCACTTCGCGTATCTGGCGCCGGAGATCTAATACATAAACTACTACAATTATAAAAGCCAGCGCCGTCCACATTTTACTTAAGTGTCAACGTTCCATCTGCTGTTTCAACCGAGACAGCAAATCCACTAACTAGTGAGTCGGACTTGTCCCCTAAGGTATACAAGTCACCGATGCGGACTCGAACATTTGCCGAAATCTCACACAATCCACGTTTATAATCGTACTGTTGCGTCGAGAATTCTAAGCAATATTCATTATCATAAATTGTGGTAGCCAGCACTTCAGTCAAATACTCTTCAAACCAGTCCTCCCTATCATAATCATCCAGCGCTCCATTAAAACGCATGTCGCTTAAAATATCGGCTGACTGTGCCGGCTCGCCCCAATTAGAATAAACCGGAACTCCTGAAGCCAACACATTCGCCAGCATGCCAGCTGTCTCAGTTTCAGCAACTGTCTCCTCAACATGGCTTTCGTTGATGTGCCATACATCTGCGCCCTCGCTATAGCTAAGAGTCACATACTCATTCTCGCTAACATTTAGTTCTCGCAATGTCTTTACAATATCACCCATTTTTTATTTCCCTTCGTTGTGATAGGTTGAGACCCCTGTATCCCCGGGCCTCCCTGCGGCTGTCAGAGTTTAGCCTGCGTTCTTGTTCTCTTGAACCTCGACGCGAAGCTCCTGTGCTAGCGTCTTCACTTCCTGCATTGCCTTGCGAACACGGGTTCCGGCAGCATTGTTTCCAGTGCCAAAGAACTTAGCGTGATCGTCCCGAGTTTCCTCAAGAATGGTAATCAGTTGTTCTAAACGATTTGTATCAGTAGTCATAACTCTTCCTTTCTAGTGTGAGGCCCCTGATAACCCTAGGCCTCCCTGTGGGGGGGATATTAAAGAGCGCCAAGCTCTGCGAAAGCCGCGTCAACAGCGTTAGCATCGCCGTCTGTGGTCTTTCCATACTTCTCGGTTTCGCTACTAACCGTCTCGGGGTCGTCAACCTGAGAGTTGACGAAGTTATCGAGAATAGCCTGCACATCCGCAGTCGTCTTTCGATCAAACAATCCAGTAAAATCTGGAATGCTATCGAGAAGCTCGGCACACTTGTCGGGCGTCAGATCCTCGCAAAGCGGGGACGAGCGGCGACGGGGCACAAGCTTCGTCTGCGGGAAAGAAGCCCCTGGCGGCTTCCCATAGGTCATTGTGAGATCAGTTCCCGCTTCGGTGTCGGTGATATCACCATACTCCGGATTGAGCACGAGCGTCAAGAGGTTCTCATAGGCAGTCTTGCCATACCCCCAGATACGTACACCTCTGTCTTCTTCACCACGTACCATGACGGGGCTGAAGAAGCGCTGTCGCACGAACAAGGACTTTGCAGTCTTCTTGCTGTGGTCATCGTTGTTGTCGACTCCCTCGCGCCATAGCTGTGAGGCGAACTCACATACAGGACACTCGTCACTGTAGTTGCGCTTGGGGCATAGGAAGCCACCCTTCTCGACGTTGTAGTGAAACCACATCTCCTTGAAGGGATCGCCATCGGCCGTTGGCACGATGCGAATATCCTGGTCCCCATCCTCGGGGCGCCAGAAAGTGTCATTTGAGTTACCGTCTCCACGTAGTGACGAGAGCTTCTCTCTCATCTTATCTAAATTGATACCCATTTTTTATCTCCTTATAGTTGGGTTAAAGTACGATCAGCCAATATCCTGATCGTCTAGTTGTGTATATGATTGTACCACAGATGCGTGCTTAATGCAATAACAATATTTTTGATCGTATGTTGTTTTAAACACTCCGTATGATACATTCAGATTCTCTTCGATTCGGGATTTTACAAAGTTGTTAATTTTTCTAAGCAATGTTCCGTCGTTCTTCAAGTCATCTTCGTTAATACCATAGTAGTATACCACGTCACGCGGGGATGTCAAGGAGTAAAACCATTTTTCTTCCTCTTCCTCCTCGGATTCAATGTCTACGATACCAATAGTAGAAATCCTGCTAATTTCTGCAGGACGAATGAAGTTGCCAATAACAGGCTCTGTGTGGCGGAACACATTCATCATGTGAACCGTGTTTACAATAGCCTGATTTAACGTATCGTAATATCCAATGATGGACATGTCGCCAATACTTCTTTCTAACATCGTATTGTTAATTAAAATAATACTTTCAAGTATCCCTGAGCGCGCATACTCTTGTAATACGTTGCTCACAATTTTGTCTTGTTTCTTTTGAGTCTCGGACATAATGGAGACATCACCCTGGATGTATAGCACTCTTAACCTGTTGTTCTTAAGCTGTTCCAAGAGTCTCAGTACACCCCCCGAGATCGAGCCGCATCCGGCTACCACCACGAGTACATCTTCATCAGTAAACTTTAGTTTGCGCTTAAGACTTGGAAACTTAGCATCATATTCCTCATGACTCTTTTTTGCCCGAATGGTAATGTCGGCGTCGTCGTGGGTATCAATGCCATAGGTCTCATATTGCGGAAACTTTGAAAAAATATTCGCAATATTACATCCTGCTTTGCCTAACCCCACCACACGCATCAGTCTTCAACCCACTCCAGTAGGAGTCCCATATCAAAGCCCCCACGAGTGGCGCACTTTGACAAGCGATGAGCCCGTATGGCTGTTGGACCTATGGAGAGTCTAGTACAAACAAATGCTAGAATCTCCTCTATGTCTGCGGCTTCTTCGGCGCAAGGATTCTCAATAAATTCCTGGACCTCTTCACGGAGCTTCTTAAGAGCAAACCGTGTCAGGTCGTCCCCGCGTAGTTGGCGTATTTGGTAGTCTTTACCGTCGCGCTCAATTATCTCAGGGATGCGATCCCTGACGAGTTTGTGATACAATTTCTTCTTTGTCATAATTTTAATTCTTTCATTTCTCCAAGGTTTTTTCCAGCGGAGACGTTAACCTTGAACATATCATAACGCGTTTTCTTGAACGTGTCAAGTAAATTTAATATTTCGTAGCGGTCCTCTTCCGCGAGGTCGATATACACAGCGTCGTGGATAAGAAATGAAATGTGGCTCTTTTTCCCCTTCAAAAGCTCGTAGACTTTGTAAGCCTGCTCGTGCACCATGTCAATTGTGGTGCTTTGAACGATGTAATTGAGAGCGTGATGCTCGTCTACGTTCTGTATTATTCTACCATAATCTGTCTCAATTTTACAGCCATCCCAGTACTTATTTCGCACTAAATCCTTGTTATAAAGACTCTCTAACTGCTTGTTTTCCTTATTAGAATACAGCCACGCGAAGGTTTTTACTTTAGCCTCTTCCCGGGTCAATTTACTGTCAAAAATATTCTTAACATTCCAGTTATGAATGTCGTTCTTGGGTTGATCAACACCAGCAAGTGCTAACAGCACCCTCAACTCTGCCGCATTAAAATCAAGTTCCAGCAGCCAGTCGTTCTTTGGTTTAATACACGCGCGAAACTCCTTGTTCATAGTAAGAATAGGAAAGCTGTTGGGATTGGTCGCCAAGCGGCCTGTCACAGTGCCCCATGGATTATAATCACAGTGTGGTCGTACTGTCTGGAGTGTTCGGTGAAAGTTCTTTCCGCGCACAGAACTCAAAAGGTGCTTAATCGGATCGATATCAATGCTAAGAGGGCGAGATCGAACGTCAGCCAGCATCTGTATCAGGTTGTACATGAAGTCATAATTTTGTGGCTTTGGATAAGTGTCCAAAACGTGCTGAGTTATCTGATTCTTGCTCTCCAAGTATTGATATAGGAAATATTCGGGGACGACGTCATAAAAACAATTTTCATCCAACGAAAGGTGTGATGTTCTAAAGGCTTTGAGACACGATTTAAGCGTCTTCTTGATCTTCTCCCACTCGGCCTTCATCTCGTCCGGACAAACGTCTGTAATCGTCGCTCCGTGGCTGTAAATGCGTGCTATCTCGTACTGGCCTCGCGCCAAGTGATGAGTGTAGTCCCAGGTCTCCCCCTGGAGCGGCAGTGACCGGTCTGGATTTAAAATATTATTGGCATAATAGCCGACGCAATCCGCTTTTGCGTCCAAAACCTGAAAAAGCAAAGATACCTCCTAGTACAGCTGTTTCACAATCGACCCAGCTGTTGACATCTTACCACGTCTGACTTGATTGTCAAGGTCTTTAAACACATCCATGTTAAGTGCTGGGTAAGAGGCAGAATAAATGTAGTCGCGATAGATCAAATTAATATAATTGACCACGTTATCGAGTGGGAGGAGGCCCATGGGGGAAGGAGTCACATAAAGAGAATTCAGCTCGGTATACAACTTCTTGGTTATCTGAAGTGGGTTTCCGGCTTCCCTGCTCCGAAGTACTAGGTATAGATTAACCAATTGTTTGTCGGTAATAAGATTGCTCGTATTCGCGTTAGAGCCCAGCTGTGGTCGCATAGACCGGTCTACTTTAAATATATCGCACCCTGGCTTCACAATCCTTTTCTCGGACCAAGGATTACGTTCAATAAAAGATTTATAAGAATTAATAATAAACTTTTTAAGAATAGGAATGTCCTCCCAACACGTTAGATTATAATAGAAAAAGAAAAACGCCTCCTTAGTTACAGGCATAACCGTATGGATCTGCTTCATGGCTGCGTCAGAAAAAAGATCTGCAGTGAGGAGCCACGGAGCGTTCTTATTAACAATAAGACCCCATTTTTTAGCAGAGCGCACATAAAAGTCATAGTTAGGGTCCTCCACAAAAGTGGTATATTTATAACTATCATCATCGAATTGGGCGGTGTCCAGTGCTACGGTAAGGCCACTGGAGAATGGGCTAATTGTATCAGTAAGAAGGTAGTTGGTAAGAGTAAGGGGGCAGTACTCCCCCACCATAAGTAAATGAGTAACAAATTCTCGATAGAAAGAAGAAAAATTAGTTATTTGATCAGTAAACGGCGCCATTTTACTATTGAAGCTCTCGAAAACTGTGTTCAAATACTCTCCATAAATTTTCATTGGATCTTCATACGCACGGGTTGCTTTCATATCCCACAACATTGAGGTACCATCAGGATCCAGAACCCCCACTAGTTTAGCCTGCTGCATGTGCGTAGCTAATTTATCAAAGGCCCTCGCAACAAAATTTAAAGCCAAGAGATTAGGAGTTTTAGCCGTCCGAATGGCTGCTAACATACCCGGAGCGGGTACTACGGTATTTTGGATACGATCCACTTTCCCATAATACTGCTTATCATACCAGGTGTCAAGGGGACTCCATATATGTGAGGGATAAACTTCTCGATACAACAAGCGCTGATAGTAGTCTGCAAACGCACTGAGCCCGTTTTTCCCCTTAGGATCAGGATTTGATAAGTCTTGTGGTAAAAATTTAAAGTCTGCCATTGGTTACTCCAAGTCGATCATTGCGCCCAAGCCGGCAAGCGTTCCCGGGCGGCCTCGAGTTCCTCTGGGGTGGCCTGGGAGATCTGCGATCGGGTCGCGTCGGTGGGGAAGGCGTCTTCATCATCGTCGACACCATCGCCGTCCCTATCATTGTCTTCCTTGACGTTGCCGAAGAATATCGCGGCTGGCACCCCGCCGATGACATTGCCCGCCGCGACAACCTTTTTCCATGGATTGAGCACAGCCCCCAAGGTAACCTCCCCCTCGCTGTTGGTGTAGGCTCCAACGATTTCTTCGGTGACAACGTCGGCGACGTCTTCTACGGCGGTCTCCACAGACTTCTTAAACGCTTTACCTTCCTCAGAACCCGCAAACTCGGCGAGGCGCTGGACAGTTCGCACCCCAGCCTTGCCGGCTTCCCAGCCGCCTTCGGCGGTGAGCGTCGCCCAGCCGATCGGGTTGGACCATCTCAAGACATCCACAAGGGCCTCGCCTTTGCTGAAGCCAAGCTCTCCGGTCTCGGGGTCCCGCGTCATCCCGGGGACAAAGACGGAGGGCCCAACCATGAAGTGGTCAACAAGAGCTGGGTTCAACACGTTTTCAGTTAGATCAAGTATATTATCGCCCATGCCCATGTCGTCCTGGAACCGAAGAGGATTTATACTGGGCGGAATCTCAACTGGTTGCCTAGGCTTCCCGGTAGGACCGTCGTTCCTAAACTCTATCCCTTCTTGCAACGCGCGAATAGAAGTAGTAAATGAATTTTCAGTTATTTCAGAAGAAACAGATGTAACCAAATAGTAGCCATGCAGGCCCAAAAGGGTCATCTGTTCTTTTGTGGTATTAATTAACAGCGGACTCACGTAGATATAGTTACCATTCTTATATAAATTGCTGCCGACCAACGTAATATTTACTGAATACAGCTCCCGGAGTTGTGCGGCGCCGAGGGCGCCCTCTTTTTGAATTTTAGCTTCCCGTAAATAGGGTTGATCTTCTCTTGCAAAGTCTAGCTTGCGCATGAGGCCACAAGAGGCCCCAATATAATGATGATAAATTCCTTTTTGTAGATCTTTATTAAAATCGCCAACGAGGCCGCGGCCGGCAGCGTCCGTAGAAAATAAAATCATTCCCGTACCATAGTTGTTTGGATCTTGCTCTGCGCACGATAAGCGGGCCATGGCCTTCCCGAGATATTTAACCGTCGTCATTTTGCCTTTTCCTAAACTTTTCGTAAAAGGAACACTTTTGTCAAAAGACAAGGGGTGTACATCAAATCGCGCTGAAAATTTAAAACCAGAGCCATAGCACCCTGAGCGCAGAGCAGTTGTAATTAATTTTGAACAAACATCCTTAACAAAATTTAAAAAATAATATTTATCTCGTTGTTTGTCTACCACAGCTTTAATAAAATAAGCCTGAAAAGAGTCCAGAGATATAGGAATATCTCCGATGCTCATGACCTTAAAGAGTCCTCCGTTTCCCCGGGCAGACTTGGTAAGACCCAGGTCTTTTTCCGTTTTTATTATTTCTTGGAAAAAAGAAGATCCAGCAGGGTCACGGCATGACATTAATCTCTTTATATCTGTTATTCGCATAGCCTGGAGCATATCGATCATTTCTATTTCGCTCAAAAAGAAATCAAATTGAGGCTTACCACCGGGGAGGTTTGCCATAATCGTATCAATAAGATCACCCAAATAAATATAATGAATATCAACTGTGTTTTCAGAGCCCGTAAACCAGCCGGCGTTGTCTTTGCCCTGTCCTTTGGCGGCCCTCTTTCTGATCTTCTCAGACTTCTCCTTGGCCTGTTTAGCAGAATCCTCTGCACTTAGCTTCTCGTCGTCTTTTAATGCGTCCAGCAAAGCCGATTGACCCTCTGTGGCCAGCATAGGCTTCTCCATTTCGAAACTCTGCGTCCAGCGTTCGGTGGCGAGTTTTACCCTTTCTGCATCAGATAATTTCGATAGGTCGGGGGTTTTCAGTTGGTCGACATTCACTTGGACTTTATACACTTTACCATCTTTATAGATATTCTGTAGCAATTGTGCGTATTTTTCTTTCCTGTCGGCTTCTTCTAGCTCCTCCAGTTGTTCGAGGATGTCGTCCGTATCAGCATCTTCCTCGTTCTCTGCGGCTTCAGCTTCGGCTTCCGTTTTCTCTTCTCTGAGTCCTTTAATCTTCTCAGCATTGGCGCCAGGAATTAAAATATTTGTGCCACCTGATCGCGTAATGCCGGAAAGAGCCGCCTGGTATTGAACTGTCAATGTGAGGCTACCGTCCTCTTTAAAATCTATATCGTGGCGAACTTGTTGCAAGAATAAAGAAACACGGGTTGCTGCCAAAGCTTCCTGAAGAGCCTGATACCGTGGCTTCTTGGCCCCGTCTGGCGTTTTTTGCAGTTCGGGATAAATAAGATGCAAGTTGGGGGGCGTGGACCATCCCGCACAGACTTTAATGCGAAAGTATCTCGGTTCATATTTTTGCGCTGCGCCGGAGCCGGTGTCTGGACAGCCGGTCGGGTTTTTACTCGGGCTTGAGCCTTTATCCTTTTTTTTACCTTGGCCGCGGCTGCCGGGCGAATTGATTATTAAGTCAAGAAAGGTAGGCTTCTTTTTACCCGCTTGAAACCCTCCTGGATCCGTCAATGAGGCAGCCCCTGCAAAAAAGTCTCCCACTGATTGGAAATAAACCACCAATGTTGCTGTTATATTGTTATCTACATCCTCAGGCTGCACTCCTTCGAGTTCCCATTTAAAACTTTTAATGCCGGCGCCTGGTACGCGGCCGGATTTCCCAGATAAAATGTTCTGTTCATCCTCGGGTGATAAAAAGTTTGGAATCTCTAATTGTTGCTCGCTTCCCGGGATTGGCTTGCCCTCCTCGGTGTAGTCGAGCCGCGATATTTTGATATAGGGAGACAGTAGCCCATGAATATCCGGGCACAAATCCATTATTTCCTTTACTTCCTCGTCGCGGCTCCCGTGGCTCAGACGAGCTAAAACACTACTGATATCATCCTGAGTATCCAATTCAGTCACATATTTATAACCGGATGCTGTCAGCATCTCCTGATGATGGGTGGAAAGCGTGTGAACACGTTCAAGCAAGACGCACTGATAGTCTATAGACCCAACTTCTGTAGGATTACGGGCTTCCTCAAGTTTTTTTTCTTTTGCAGTTTTTTTCGCCATAAGATATTCTCAGCTGTTGCTATTTTTTTATTAAGAGAGGTAAGACTTTTTCCAAAGGCAACGGAATAATGATATTATCTCCTACTTTAACGTCCGTATCTGTGGGGCGCCCGTTAAACTGAGCAATCACCCACCAATGCTGAGCAGATCCATAGTTGTCTATTGCCAGTTTATAAAACCGGTCCCCGACCTTCCACACGTGCGCCTTTTTAGTCACCCCATACATCTGGGCCCGGGAAGGATACCCGAGACGGGGGCTGCTGTAGTGGCGAATTCCACTTACGTGTCTCTCATCAAAAATCTCTTCATAGAGTGGCTCCTGATTGAAAAAAATTGTACGATAGTCGTAACGTGATGGCATAATTATTTATCACCAGGAGGGGTTCCGAGTACGGCGTCTCTGTCTGACTGATCGATCGGATCTTTCGGATCTCCGGTCAAATCGGCCGGATCATCGCCCTGGCCGTAGAGGGTGGTTTGATCGGACCGAGATCCCGGGATGATGGCTTTATTGGCATTAGGAAAGAGAGCCCCGTCGGTCCCAAATGTAGATTTGCCGGCACTTTTTGACCAGCCTGTTAAATGCTTGTGTAGGACGGTAAACTCAAGGCTGATCGACACCACTTTGGGTATGAACATACCATCGGAGCCCTGGGTTGTTTTGATAAAATCAACATGTTTTACTTCGGTAGAATGTCCCGTATCTAATTCTGCCGGTTGCTCACCATCCTCTACCTCTTTGTACGAGCTCATGCTTATAAAGCCCCCTTGGCCCAGATCCGGCGCGTAGGTAACACCCGCCACAAATCCCACAAGCTGGCTACCATCGTTGACATCGGCTATCAAATTTGTCCATCGCATGCCCAATAATGGAGCTGCTTGAAGTGTATTTTGAACGCCGCGTCCAGAATCTTCATAAACCGGATATAGAAATGAAATTAAAGTATTAATTTTATTAAGATTTTCCTGTGCTTGGTTTATGTCCCCAGAGACCACATCAAAACCTATAGATATACTGCGCTGAGTGTTCTGGAATGTAGCCAAGGGGTCCATTCGCCCATATACTGTTTCTGTATTCCAATTAGATGTGAACTGGTCTGAGAACTCTGTCACCCAGCCGTGGAAATTCACCATTTGAGACGTTGCTAAGTGGGTAATGTATAGTTTAAAAAAACTATTCTCAATCATCCCCGGATCATAGTATGCTGCGCTCATCCTTGCTCCTCAAGTATATTAAATAGAGTCAATATAAAATTATCCGCTGCCAAAACCACTAATGGCGCGGCCGACAGCTGGATCTTTCAGGACCTCGATAATGACGTCCCTTAGCTCGCGATCGCCAATCTTGACCAAGATTGATTTTTGGGCAAAATTAATGACAGGCTTTGAAACAGTGCCGCCGCCCACAGCAGCAGGGGAGGCGCCCTCCATACGAGCTTCGGTTGCTTTAATGTTCTCTGTGGGGACGGCTGGTTTTTGAACCGTCTCGACAGTCAACGTGGCCGACTTGTTAAATTCAGTTAACGCTTCGAGCTTCTTGCGATTCAAAGCCATCAGCGCAATGCTAAAGGGCGCGAGAGACAGAGTCAAGCTCCCTAGCGCGGCGGCCGTTAGGGCGATGCCAACTGCCGCGCCCCCAATCTCCCTTAAAGCAGCTGCGAACTCACGCAGAGCCGGGAGGGCCGTGACCATCGTGCGCATCGACTTCGCTAATGCTACGCTACCGACTGCGACAAGAACCAGGCCGGCGCCTACAATAAACAACGATGCCCCAAAAATTCCAAGAGCTATAGCAGCCCAGAGCAAAATTGGCGCCGTAAACAGAAGACTCACGCCAAGCAGCGCAAAACCAATAGCCGAAGCCACTAATCCAATTGCTAGGGTTATAAGGGACAACCCCAAAACTCCAAAGGCGAAAGCAGTCTTAAGAATTAAGGCGGGGGGTATCAAGAGTAGATTCTTGACCAGTTGCGAGAGACCGTATCCTACCACCACTAACGCAATCCCCACAGCTATTAGAGATACGGCCCAGCCAAAGAGAACAAAAGTTGAAAGTGCGATAATCGGCATTGTAAGCAACAATGCAACTCCCATAACCACCAAGGCTGTAGCTGCAAGATACAACCCCACAGCGAGAACGACCAAGGCCCCCCCTAAGGCATAAATGCCCAGCGCGAGTTGAAAGAGTGTCTTCGGTGGTATCTTTGAAATCGCCTCCACAAAGACTGCCATGCCCCGGGCGGCTATACTAATGCCGATACCCATAAGAAGGGCGGCAAGGCCAATCGCTGCCAGAAGGACTGCCAAAGCCAGGATCACAGGGGCAGCTGCTGTAGCGCCCACTGCCGCAATAATTATGGCTGCAATGGCGATGGAGAAAAATATGAGCGCGAGGGCAGCGGCCCAAATCTGGGGGCCTTCTAACTCCGCAAATGCACCCACGAGCAACGACATACCGTACGCAGCAATTGCGATGCCGGCGCCAATAAGTAAGAACGCGACGCCTAATGCAAGCATGGGACCTACGGCTGATAAACTAGCTGTCGAAAGAATATACAACATTACCGAAAAGAGAATTCCCACAATTATTAACGCTGCCAGGGCCCCAAGAATCTGTTCACCTGTCAAGTCCTTAAATGCTAGAACCAGCTGAGCGAGGCCAACGGCAGCAAGGCCAATACCGCCTCCTATCATTAATATTGCTGCCCCAAAAGCAAGAAGTTCTTTCGCTGATCCTTTTATAGCTTCCATCAAGCGTTCAATAGAAGAAATAAAGCCGCCGCTCGCTCCGGCAGCCCCGCCTGCAGCCTCTTCACCGCCACCGAAGAATTTGGACATGGCGCTGCCGGCGGATTTAAACGGTTTTGTGAGGGCACTAAATCCCTTTCCGGCTTTGCGAAACTTTAGCCAGAGCGCTAGGAGAGCCGTAAGAGTTATAACCCACTTGCCAATAGCAAATTCATTACCATCAATTTCAAAAGTCAAGTCGCCAATGAAATTAATGGCTATAGCAATTCCTGATACGATAGCCGATAGAATTTGAATTATAGGATCCATTGCCACAATCAAATTCATAAACGCATTTTTGAGCTTATCAATCATTGATTGTGCTTCGCGTGCAGTTTCCGCCATTTCTTCTTGATGCTTAATCTGCAATTCTTCGGCCGCTGAAAGCTCCCCGAACATGCGTCGAGCAGTATCCACGTCCACCCCAAGAGCGTCTGCAATTGCCAACTGCTCATACTTGTTCATATCGGAAAACATCTGGCCGCTGGCATCCATCGACTCCTTCATCATCTCGATACGATCTGCCTCTGAAGCGTTGAGCATGTCGATAGAGTTTAAGTAAGGACCGCCTAAAATAGCATTCAAGCGGCCGACTTTCTGGGCAGCACCATCAAATGTATCAAAAGCCGTTCCAGAAATGCCCACCAACTCGTCAACCGACAAGCCCGTGGCCTTGGACTGCTTTGAAAGCTTATCAAACACGTCGACGACGTCAGTACCATAAAATGCTAATTTTTTAGAAACTGAATTAAAGTCTTCGAACACTTGAGTTGTTGTTTTTCCCAGACTCTGTGCTACATCGTGCAAGTGCTGGGTGAGACCAACTAGTTCGCTTTCGTGAAAGCCCAATGACTTGGTGGCTCGATCCATAATTTGAGCACCGGTGCCTGCACTCACCCCCAAGGCTTGCATGGCCACTGTTTGGGCAGCTAAATTTTCTTGGGTTTGTTCACTCAAAAGCGAGTAGTTCGCCATTTCGCCATACAGTGTGGCCATTGCAGCGCCAACCTGTTCGTGAGTTCCCCCGAAAGAAGCTACCTGATTTCGAGCACCGGATATAACTTTGCCATAGTGGGCAAACGCTTCCGAGTCTGCGGCCCCTGTTGCACGGCGAAAGGCTGCCGTTGATGTGTCTGTGGCTATAGCAAGGTTAAATGACTCAGCCGCGATCTTGGTGATGGCAAGATTGCCCATGCGCGCTGCATTCTTCATCGAGAAAAAGCTTTTCGTGAAGGTCCCTAGCTCGGCGCTGGTCGTGGGAAGGATCCGGGCTGCTTGTGCTGCAGCGCCGCCGAACTTAAACATGTTCTCCCCGAGAAGTTCAGCCTTCTCGGCGCCGGCCGCCATCTGCCGATTGAGTTCTTCTTGAGATTCAATCAGATCATCTTCGGCGGCCTTCATGTCCTCATAATTTTTAATTTTCTCTCTTTCTAGTATCCCAGTCCTGAGATAGCCGTCGACGGCCTCTTGTCCAGTACGAACCTGCTCTTGCATGTTCTCCAGGTGGGCTTGTTCAAACGGGCTCAGTTCACCGAGAATTGCAGCGCGCTCCCTATACTTCTCAATAGAGCGTTCAATGGCCTCAATTTCCTGTTGGATTGCTTCTGCGGGGTCGGCTTCAGTTGGTGATGGGCGCGCTCCGGCGCCTGAGCCTGGCTCGGCGCGGCCGCGGCGAGGTGGGGCGCCTCCTGCGCCTCCACCACCACGTTTGAGAGTCTTAAGAATCTCTTCTAGGATGTCTGCTTCTGCGCGTGCCATTCAGATAAGGCCTCTTAGTTTTTAAACGGCCAGCGCAAGCCCGTTTCGCCCTCAAAACCATTAACAGCACGATCTAGATCTCGCTTGTTCATCATGGTTCGAGAATCGCCAAGGCCGTGCTTCATATAGGAATCCATATATCGTTTTTCGTTCTTAAGTGCGCCGAAGAAAGCCTCGATCTGTTTATTCGTGCCACGAATGCCTATGGGTACATTGAATCCAGCAACGTACATATCCATAAGCATATTTTTAACAGCTACAGCAAAATCGGTGGCTAAACCACGTTCTTGTAGCAAGTCTGGGTTTGTGAAATCGATTACAATCTTTTCCATGGGGGCATACCTCAACAATAAATAGTTAAATATAACAAAAGCCGCTCAAAACTGAGCGGCTCTATTATTATCTTTTATATTTGGATGGAACTTTGGCTGACGACTTGGCTTTTGACATGGCTGAATCATGCTCTCTCTTCTCATTCTCGAACTCTTTAACTAATCGTTTAACGAACCATCGCCTGAGCTGAGTGGGAAGATTATATACCTCAAATATCGACCAGCCGCCATGATGTTTTAGAATAAACATCTCTTCATAGACGACTTCTTGATATTCGCTATTTAGGCCAAAAAAACTCTGCCGTCAACGGCATACCTACCTTCTCCAAGTGGGCACAATTATCACATGAAAACTCAAATGATAGGTCAATATCCGGAACAATGTCATCGTAACGGCTGCGGATCTCACGCGAGATGCGTGTGGGGCATTGTTCGACAAACTTCTTAAGGAGAGCCGCGTCGGTTACTTCATTAATTCGCACGATTACAGCTTCAAGCTGGTCGGTAATGTTGGCATCAGGCAGCTTAAGCTTTTTGCGCTTTTCTCGCTGCTTCATAATGCGATGTTCGTCGCGGCCGCTTAACAGTCGAACCTCAATACTAAGGCCTTCGTGCTGCGGGAACGTCATTTCATAATTACCGTTTTCCAGACGCGTTACATTCTCTGGAATGCCGTCTGTAGCCTTCGTTTCGATCTCGCTGAGGTCTATTTCGGTTTCTTGAGTGTTAGAGCACCCGGGGCATGCGACTGAGACCTTATAGTCTGGGCCGAAACCCGTAATACGAGCCATCAGCAGTACAGCGTTCTTATCGCCAATGAGCAAATCAGCTGCTTTAACGTTTTTCTCAACAATAAGTGAGTCAAGCAAACGGTCGAGGGCGATCCCCTTTTTAATCAGTGCCTCTGAAGTAAGAATATCTTCTTCTTTGGCGGTCATATGACGAATTTCTAAAGATTCAACGCCATATAGGGGGTGACTTTCTGGATATAGCTCCCCCTTGCTGGGGAGATCCACAAACTCTGTTGGGTTTATGAATGAAAATATGTCTTGTGTATCGTTTTCTAGGACGGGGGGTGGAGGAGCGGGTGCATCCTGGTGGGGAGCACCCGTTCGCTCCTGATTATTTCTTCGTTTTGACAAATGTCACCTTCTTTCTCTGGGTTTATTCTGCACTACGGCCCGGTACGCTAGCGGCCATTCCTCGGGCCATCTCTTCAGTCATGCCGGCGGCGTTCATAGTAACTCCATCTCCGGACGTATACGTAGCCCAATCATACCGCATTGTAAGCTCAAGATTAAGTAAATCTTCGCTAGAATAGTCCAGATCGCCAAATTTAACGTTTGTGAGCCATGGATTATTCAACTTCCAAGTACCGACATCTGCGCCAAAGCCGTCAATTTCTCTGATCAATACGCTCCCCATTGCGTTTAGGGCAGACGCCTTGTTGGGCGTGCCTGGTCCGACTTGGTCGTCCGTGGGGCCTCCGCCACCAAAGAAGTTTCCCTGATCATTGGGGTCAAAATAGCCTGAGGAATAAAGGGCTTGATAAAGAATCTTATTCCCGTCGGGCGCGACTGCGTTAACCAACGTAGCGCTAACTGTCTCCCAGGTAACGGCACCAGGATAGTAATAGGTGTTACCAAGGAACTTGTGCTCAGTCTCCCCAATAGTATAGGACGGCTTCGTTACCGTCTTGGCTAAATACTGCATATTTATAGCTTCGCCATCAAGGGTTAAAAGAGGGATGTGTAGCAGAAATCTATGTGCTCTGCGCGGTTCTGATGCTGCTTCGTTCCAAAATGCCATTGTTTTAATCTCCTGTTAGATCTAATTTAAATAGTGCGGAGGGGATAAACCCCCCGCTTTATTTTTTAATCTACGAATGCGGCTCCCGTTCTTGTAATATTGAAGTCAATCGCGATGTATTCGATAGCGCGTGTGGGCTTCAAAAAGATCTGGGCGTACATGATATTGCGATCGATCAGATCGGGAGTTGTCGTAGAACTATCGAGCACCACCTTGAAGTCGGAAAGGCCGAAATTGGTCTTAACTCCCTGCAAAAATGGGTTAACCCGTGCAGTAAATCGATCCCAGGTGACCTGAACGTTCGGGTCGAAAAGGATCTGGTTTGCCATCTGCGAGATGCGCTTCTTCACGAAGATCATCAGGCGACGGACATTGATGCGGTCCAGAGCCGAAGGTGTAACCTGCAGCGTCTTCTGACCGAAGATCACGATGCCCTCTGCAGGGAACTT
>Ga0080013_1003665_pt1 | contig 15883 bp, 27 predicted proteins | sample ETNvirenome_6_85_FD_69236 | JGI IMG/M metagenome (GOLD analysis project Ga0080013, IMG submission 69236) | Marine viral communities from the Pacific Ocean - ETNP_6_85 (SPADES assembly) (version 2) | ecosystem: Environmental > Aquatic > Marine > Oceanic | place: Pacific Ocean | collected 2013-06-19
ACTTGGAATACCATGCACTACTTCATCATTTATAGATATACAGATAGAACTCGGAAATCCTTTGTATCCCTTAAACGATGGAACAGCCCCTCGATATAGAATATAATCATCAGCAAGTTTATCCAAAAATTCACCAGTTACTCCAATTCGTATGTTTGATTCAATAACCTTTAATGTATCATATACAATCTGACAACTCTCCCTCATTAAGTTTATACCATATTCTGATTTGTAATGTATCATCTATACTCCACCTTGTAGAACAAAAAATTATTTAGTTTACGGCTTCGATTTCCACTGGTTTATATCAGTTTGTTTTCTCTTTCTCTATTTGTTATTTGATCTTACGAAATTCTGCGACCAAAGTCAAGACCTTTCTGATCTTTTATTCATTACCTTAAATTATATAAATAAATATGCTTTGGTTTAGTTTTAATTATCTTTATATCTGTATCGTTATTGTTAAATCTATCTTGAACTTCTTTAGCAAATTTATGCTTATCTGTTAATATACGTTCGTGAAATCTTTTACCGTCTACAATAACAGTTCTTTTAGAGCCGGTCATACCTGAATGAATAAAATTAGTTGCTTTATATATAGTTCCACTATGACCAAACATAGGATCTGCATATGACAGTACTACTTTATAATCAGTATACTTCTTTAACCATCTAAGAGTAGATCCAATAAAGTAACTTTCAGTATTCTTTAATGTATCATCAATACAAACTAATCTAACTAACTCTAATAACTTATCAGGATTAGTTGGACAATATTTTTGTGCTGGTTTAGGCATAGCCGGTAAAGCATATATTATAGCTCCTATTAAATCAGGAGTAAAAACGCCTTCTCTATATAATCCAAAACAATGTTTCGCTTTAAGCCCTTTTGTTTTATGAGAATAATGTAATGTATTAATAAATTTTTTAACTGCTTTTAAATTAGTATGTTCCACAGTGTACATTGAAGGTATGTGATGCTGTTTATTTTTTATCATTAGTTATTTCCAAACAAAACAAATCTTGCCATTTTCTTTTCTACTTCATCCCATTTATCAGGTGGACAATTTGATTTAGCAGAATTATATGAATTACAAACCAAGATTACATTACCTGGTACATAACCTTTGGTTGGATCTATTCTATCTAATGATGGGGAGTTGTATTGTATTCCATTCCTACTCCAATCTAATTCTATCCCCCACACAGAACATACTTTAGGATATTGTGTGGCTCTCCAAGTAGTTCTGGATCCATTAACACATAAATTATACTTCTCAATTTTAACACCTGTTATATCGGTTGGTAGTATGGTGAACTCTATACCTCTCAGTTTAGCGTTAGCTTTTTTATTTGTATACCACCTATTGAATGAACATCTATCATTCTGATATTTGATAGCACAAGATTTACACGAATAACTCAATCCATCTTTTTTTGATTTATTCTTACAAAACTCACTTAATGGTTTATGTTCTTTACATTTACTACAAACCTTGCCCTTTTGGTGTTCGTGCGCTTCTGTTATTAATTCTGTATATTCCATTTGATTAGGCTGTTTATTTTTTATCATTTATGATATAACAATTGTATCAATTCTCTAGGTACTAAAACCTGGCTCTATTCGTGAACAGGTATGGCGTGTCTGTCATTTTGTCAGACTTTCCCGATTAACGTGTAATTGCGCAGGGGGGGGTCTCGTTAAATTACGCTTCCCCAACCGTTAGCCCCACGTGTTGTATCCAGTAATGTCTCTCATAGAATATCGCTGTCATTATTGTTTCGATGTATTCGGGGTCATCTTTGAGTACTGTAGGCGTATCACCTAGCTCCCACATCAGTTTCATATCAGCTTCTAGCTTTTCTATGAACTCTGGTTTTAATTGGCGAATGCCCTTCATTGTACTGTACTCCTATTTGTTAATAAATATCTTAATGCAAAAAATTATTTAGCGTACCGCTAAAATTGTAGTAGGGGATTAGGTGAGGATTCGAACCTCACAGTTATTAACCTCATTGAAGTATAACGCCAGTAGTCTATCACTTAACCCGTCGGTGTGAATCATCAACCGTCTAACCCTTCGAATACTTTGAGTAGTGGGGAAGTTCTGACGCCCCATCGTTTGAGATTATCGCTCTAAGGTTTGTGGTGTTTATCCACTACTCTAAATCTTTTATGCCGGTTTACGCCCTTTCCGACTTTTCAGTGCTATTCCCCAGCGGAGAACGGGCTCTATTCAAGTGTCAGTCATATCATTCATTTCCATACTGGAATATAAGAATAAAATGCAATACAAGTCAAGCTTTTTCTTCACTTTCTTTCAAATAAACGCGGTCGTGTTAGCGCTAGGATCAATACTTTTTTAAGATTTCTCTTGACTTGTATGTGCAAAATGTTGTAAATTCCACCCCGCCGCTAATTGAGACTCATTATCAATAAGGCTTTTTGGTTGGATTGGTTACTCAGTTGCGAAGACCTGTATGATAGCCTTCTGAAATGACTTAACATTAGCTGGGGTTTTGATATCTAAGCGGTCCATTTTGAGTAAATAGAAGCAATTATAGCACAATAAGCGTAAATTGGACAGGGCTTTATTGGTCGAATCGTCATCTAAGTAGTCTAACATCAGCGGTTTCGTCATATCTTTGGGTCGATATTCGTCAAAACCACAGTTATTACACTCTTCTGCTAAGTAACTTTCCCTACAAAGCCGCAATTGCAACTTAGAACTACTATAATGTGGGTGATCTCCTTGCAAAACAGCTTGTAACTCTACGGGTTTACCACCATCTCTGAACACTCCGCTGGGAGTAGACGGATCCCATAACTCATATCTCTTCGCATACTTCTTAAAAGTGTTATATGCAACCCCTAATAGAGTCGCAGCCTTCCGCATTGAGATGGTTTCGTTGATTGCCCAAGCTATTTTACTTTTTGTTAACATAATTACCCTAAATGTGACAAAATGACATAAAAACGTGTTAAAATCGCTATAAAAAAAAGTCTGTCATAATGACGTAAACGCTTTATATTTTTATTATATTGACACTGTTCTATTTGATAATAAGTAGGTAGTGGTGTTAAAAAGTGGGTAAGGGTGGGTTGAAATGGTTAGTGATACTAACCACTTGATGTCTCATTTTGAGATATCAAGATTGAATAAGAGTTTATTCCCCTTAAAATGTGAGGTGAATATAAAAAAACCGCTGTATTATAGCGGTTTTCTCTTTATATATCAGATTATACTTTATTTGGGAGTTGCGTAGTCATCGTCACCATAGGGATTAGGTGCGGTAGACAATTTAGAAGATAAGTCAGTCAACAAATCAATAAGTAAATCTATTTTAGCGTATAATTCGCTTAATTTATTATCAAATTCAACAGTTGGGTGGGAATTCCTTTTTAATTCTTCTAATTCAGATAATATCTTATCAGTATCTTTCATACCAATAAATATTATATATACCGTTAATTAATACCTTTTCTGCGTTGCTTACTACGTCTTTCAGGCTTTAAGTAGTTAAAGGATTCTGCTTGCTTCTGAAGTGTAGTAATCTTACGTCTATCCAATTCAAGCCGTCTATTACCCAATATTCTTTCTATTATATTAATCATCAACTATTAAACCTATCATCTACTCCACTATACTCTAACTTACCATCCGTTAACCGTACTACCGTTATTACTTCGGGGTAAACAATACAAACTAATTTGTGTAGCGTCCTTGAACAGGGGATTCTTTCTATACTCATGTTGAGTACCCAATTTCTCTTCCAAATTGTAAGTAACGGGAGGTTCGGGAGTATGGATTTTATTTGGAGCATATGTACATCCAATGCCAAGCAAAAGTAAAATAACATATACCTTACGCAAGATTAGACATACTCCACCTCATCTATGTAATCGGATGGCGGTGATGGTGTCGAGCATCCCATCAATTGAAATCCAATATACATTACTAAAACAATTAATATTACCGCTAGTATCTTACAACATTTATTCTCAAATCTACTCATATTTCACCCGCTCTAATTTCCCCTTTTCCTACGAACTGCTCTTCTTTTTGTAGTCTTCTTACGTTTACTCTTCTTTGTGCGACGCTCTGTTTCATTTCGTTTATTACCAACTATCCAAGTATGAACTGTCTCTATCGCATCTAAAAACTTATTCATTTTAATCTCCCTATTGAAGTGAAGTGGCGCTTTTCCGGTGAAATCTTCGTTAGAAGATTTTACCTATTAAATTATAAGTGACACGCGTATTCACCCGCGTTTTCGACACCCCTCAATTATATATATTTATTTAAAAATCTAACTACTGAAAATATCGTAGATTTGTTTGAACAATAACCCTACTACGCCTGTACCAACAATACTTCTCCACTTAGTCGCGTTTTCTCTAAACTGCGAGTTCTGTTTGGTTTCAGCCCATAACCCTTCGTGTGGATTGAACATATTCTCTTTGATGAATTTGATATCAGTGTGCATTTGGTCTCGGTCTCTATCCGCTTGTTCCATTCGTTCTATTATGACATTCAAATCTTTTTTGTCCTGTCCGTTCAAAATATATTCTCCACTACACTATTTAGGAAAACCATTCATTTTAGATGAACCATTTCCATAATTATTTTTTATTTTACTTTCGAGTTCATCTATCCTTAAATGAATAATCCCAAATTCTATTAGGTATTTCATCAGATCTCCATTTAAACTGTTAACTTGCAAGTACTATAATAAATATACCTATTTACCAACTTTTATCTTATTTACCCTAAGATTTCTTTTTTTTCTTGGTTTTGGTTTAGGTTGATTTTCTAAACGGAATATCTCTTCCTTCAATGAGTCTCTTACAAATATAAGATGCATATTCTCAGCTTCTAAATCAGCTTGTTTTCCACTAGCTAATATACTAATCAATGTCACTCCCATTACAAATCCAATGAATATTCCTACCCACACCCAAGCTATTATTGTTAACATTATTCGTCCTCTTTAATTTCTTTTAAAAGTTCACTCTCTTGATGTACTACTACAATACTACCACTTTCTTCTGATGGATTCTCTTCGTAGTCTATTCTCATTCGAATAGCCTCAGCTTCTATCTCAACTGAGATCAATTTTAGTTCCTTTTCTTGCTCTATTGTTAATTCTTTCATAATTTCTCTATATCTAAATAACCAATCTCATCTTTCCACCATTCTATATTTTTAGATGGTGATTCTTTAGTATGTGCTATTAGCCATTTGTAAGACTCTTCTGTCATTACTCTCCATAGCGCATTAAACTCCTTTTTATCTATTTTCTTTAATCCTAAAAAATAGGTTTTTGCTCCACTAACATCTACATTACCTGCAAGATCAACAGTATGTACTATATTATCACCTTTGTCAACCAACACATACTTCATATGATTTCTCCTAATCAAATATTACATAAAACTCCCCGTATGTATCATCATATGTCCAATTATCATGATACCCATAATAAATTGTAGCCGTATCACCTTTCATTGAACGAACCGGCGCTATCATTGTATTTACTTCACCATCTTCTCTACTATACGAAGCACCATTAACTATTGGTACTTCAAACCCCTCAAACCAAGTCACATAGCTAGTATTATAACTAACGTATTCTAAATCATCTGTCAAAGCACTTTCTACAATATAGCCAAGTGTATCCCCTATTATCCAATAGTGAGAGCCAGACCAACCAAACTTTATTATATTAACCGGCATCCCATCTCTATAAACATGACCACTAATTCTATGTGTAGTTTGCCATTTTTTATCATCTAATGGTAAATGGTAGTATCCATTATCATCTTCAAATAACCGAGCATCCAACTCAAATAATATTGGCGATATTGGTTCAGTTGGACTACTACATCCAACAAATAAACTAACTACGATCAGATTTATTAGACCGAGCATTCTTTTTATTTCTTTGTACATTTTCATTTTTTGACTTTAATTCCTTCCAAGTCTTTTTTGGTTTATTAGGTTTCTTTTTAACTTTAATTACCGCACGACGAGCTCTTTCTTCAAGCTCTTCATACTCTCGATAGTCTACACCCATTTTAACTTCTTCTAAATATACACATAAATGCAAATATAAGTCAAGACATTATTTTCCATTTTGAAATTAAATTTAAGAACTCTTCAACGGAATATGGATTCCTTTTTTCATCTACTATAGCAATTGTTTCTAATATATGTGGTTCTCTTATAACCATGTTCTGAAATGCTTTAAAACCATTACCTGTATAAAACGTTCCGAAGGATTCTTCTCCTAATATGTTTTCATCCCAAATATCATCAATGGTATCCATATCTAATAATATATAGTATGTCATTTCATTAAAATATAATTTTCTTTTACGAATTTAATTATATCCCCCTTTGGTTTCCAACCCAATAAATCTCCAGCTCTAGTATCAGTATTTAAAGTTACTCTCATCTCACCAGGTCTAGCATCAATATACTCCTTCGGATAATCACCAAATGCTTCAGCTAATTCATTAATAGAATAATTCTTACCATTACCTAATTCAAATTCTTCTAACAATGAGTCCGATTTATACTGTGATGCTCTAATTAAACCATCTACAATATCACCCACATAAGTAAAATCTCTTCTCTGTTCACCATCCCCTGTTATTGTTAGTGGTTTATCCTTTCTATACTTTCTCTCAAATATGCCAAGAACATTACAATAAGCACCTTCATTTGTTTGATATTCACCATATACATTATAAAATCTGCATATAGTAGTTGGTACATCAAAGAGTTTAGAATATAGATTACACAACTCTTCATTCTGCCATTTACTAAATGTATACGGATTAGCATATACATCTCCAGTACAAGACGATGATCCAGCGTATATCACAGGAATTTTATTCTTCTTAGCCCTATCTAATACATTAATTGTCGCTACTGGACCTGATGTGAATGTAGCTACAGGATCTTTAAATGATGGAACAATTCTTGGTAATGCTGCTAAATGAAATATAACATCATACTCATCTACTGCTAAAACAGGACAGTATTTATCTGATAAATCATAATTCCAATATCTACATCCCTCTTGATGATTTTCTTTTTTCCCTGTAGAATAGTTATCAATTGATACTACGTCATGACCATCTTGTAATAATCTCTTAACTAAATTAGTACCAACAAAACCGGCACCACCTGTTACTAATGTTCGCATACTATTAACTCCTTCTCATAAGTTTTTAACGATTTTATATTAAATTTAAATATATCATATTCCATCTCACCAAGCTCACCACTGTCTTGTAACATATCTGATAAGTTGACTAATATCTGAAAGTTTTGTGGTGTTAATTTGTTAGCATCAAACCGTACAACTACTCCGTTCTTTGGTTTTATACGATCAGAATGAATCTTCTTACTCAAATCAAACCGAGTATCTTTTTGTTCTTCTTCAATATACTTGTTCACACCGTATCCCTTATGACCTAACCAATCACCATAAATATCACTGCACCAAGGTTCTAATTCTTTTAACATATTCGTATCACAGTTCTCAACCACAAATCCCACATCATATTTCGGTGGTATGACAGGTTTCATATATTCATCGTGGCGTACCATATGACCCCATTTCCTGATGAAATTTCTGGTGCTCCTGAGGTTTTGTTTTAACCACTCATCACTCTCCCTACCTTTCATAAACACTTGACCTGCTGGATTTCTCATAGCCCCGTCCTTAAATCTTGAACCACGACTTGTCATATGATATACAAAACCTTGCCAAGTTTGAACCAATTTATAACCAGCCAACACAAACCGATTGAATATATCAGAGTCCTCTTTGCTTTGTGGAGCATATAAAGGATCATGTCCACCAATTGCTAAGAAGTCATCTTTGTATATAACCCACGGAGCAAATATACCTTCAGTAAGTTTATCTTCTGAATGTAATTTATCATCTTCAAGAAAATTCCACAAACCTTGCTCATCAAATTCCTCAGGTTCTATACCAAAGTCCATCAATATCTTTTCTGGACCATCAGGATGTAAAGGCGGTTCTATTCGAGTAGCAGATACCACAACTCCTGGCTCTAAATGTTTCAACATTGCTTCATCCATCCCAGGACAAGCATACATATCAGCGTGATATATCATCACGATATCATTGGTAGCTATATCTACTAACGTATCATATAGTATCGTGTGTCCTAACCTTGTAGGTCCTTCGTTACGATGTATCTTTATGTTCGGGTCTTTGTCTTTAATCTCATTCATCCATTCCCACGTTCCATCATCTGAAAAATCATCAGCCCAACATATCTCATGTCTATATCCTAAGTTCTTACGAATACTATTATACGACCACTTTAAATATTTTAGATTATTTCTTGAAGGATTTATGAAGCTAATCGGTTTCATCTACTACTGCCCTACCTTTCAATTGCTCCCAATCTCTTTCTGGTCTAACTTTTAAATTCGTTTTCCATACTCCTTTTAGTACATCCATCTCTACACCAAGTTCATCAGCATAATTTATAATTGCCTGAATGTCTTTAGGAAAACAACTTCCACCAAATCCATACCTACCATCGTGTCCAGGTACATTCAAATGAGAATGTCCTATTCTACCATCACGAACAAACCCCTCTACAGCATCTTCCCATGTCGCACCACATTTATCTGCTAATAATTTCATATCATTCATAAATGATACTTTAGTAGCAAAAAATGTATTATTCATATATTTAATTAGTTCAGCTGTTTCACAGTCTGTTTCCAAAATAGACACAGACCTTCCAAATCTCCATCTAAATAAATCAGCAACTTTGATAGTATTATCTTTAGACCCACCGAGTATAAATCTTGTTTGATTTATAAAGTCAAAATTTGCCGACCTTTCAGTTAAAAATTCGGGATTAAATACCAATCTAAGATTTGGAAATATGTATTGAAAATTACCTGTAGTGCCTGGAACAACTGTAGACCTAATTAAAAAAATAGTTTCTCTATTTATAGAAACTTCATTTATATCATCAATAGCATCATTCAATATTGTTAAATCTATTTTACCATCTATGCCAGCTGGCGTAGGAACTGAAATGAATACAACATCACTTTCATTTACCGTCTCTTCCAGAGTATGCAAAGACTTAGATGGATTTTTATCATAAACTCTAACTTCTGCATCACATCCAGTATTTGGTGAAAATCCATTTTGTACAGCAGAACCTACAAACCCTTTACCAACTATACCTATCTTCACAACAACCCCTCAAATATTTTTGTTATGTACGGAACAAAATTCTCTTCATTGTATAAAGACTTCTCATAATTAGCTCTACACAACTTACTCATATATCCATAATATACTTCGTCTGATTTTAAATGACGTGCAAATTTTTTAGCTGTATTGATATCTCCGTCTTCTACAGATAAAGCGGGGTGCAGTTCCTCTTGTGTATCTAATCCTCTATATCCAATACAAGGTATTCCATGATATGCACAGTTTAATGTAAATGTACCAGCAGCATGTGTCGGCATCATATGTACACCAACATGATATTGCCTCAAATTATTCATCCACTCAACCCAAGTCATATAAGGAAGATGAGTTATATCCATTTCATCTTCTCTATCTATTTTTCTACCCATAGATGGAGCATATATTGGCATATCAAACTCTTGAGCTACCACATAAGAATCAAACCCACCATACCATCTAACCATATTACCACCAATCATAATTGCATCACCCCATTCATTTCTTGGAATAATTCCTAACCTTTCTGCTAACATTAATGTTGGCATCTTATGTACTGGTTTATTTGTTAATCCTTCATAATATTTTACATCTTTTTTATTATGAGCAAACAACATATCAAACTCAGTAAGAGTATTATACCACCAAATTTGTTCTTCCATCTTATAGTCTTGAAAGAACCAATGTGGGCCTTCTTGCATTGATATAACTTTCTTACTAAGTTTCTTTAAATCACCAATCATATCAAACTGTAACAACTTATCTACATTAGTTTTTGGTAACGTCACAATTGCAAAATCAAAATAGTTTTTACCGAAGTGTTGTAATACTTCTGGTATCTGAAATATAGGATAATGTTCAGCCCCCAAGATATACTTAGTAGAAACATCATTTCTCATATTTGGATTATCTATTTTAACTTTACCAGTCCAACCACCTTCAGTAAACCAAATAAATTTATAATCTTCTAATTCCACACCAGCTCCTCCATTTCTTCTTCTGTCATCATCTTAGCCGACTTTGAATTGTATGGTTCTGTCAATTTATTATCTTGTTTGTTTTCTTCCATACGAATATGAATATCATCTCCATAAAGATAAGTTCTATTCACTTCATTTTCAGATACTAAATCCTCATCAGTTTTTTCGCCGGGTCTCTTTCCAACTACCTCTATTTTATCTGATACAGTCATAGCCAAATCCCACATATTAACACATTTCATCTTAAACGACTTTATAAATCCACCACCATACTCTTCTGTCCATTTAATAGTTCTCTTAATTAACTGAGCTGCTTCAAACTGCGTAAATATCAATCTATTCATATCTGGATCTGTAAGTTTAAGATATTCACCTTTTTCTTTTTGTTTCAACCAAAAAGGTAATACTGAACCTGTGCTATGTGCCACATTAGCGAACCGAGTTAATGCAAATCTATTAGTATCATTATTACTATTCATAAAAACTCTTTCCATTAAATACTTTGAAGCACCATATACACTCTCAGCCAAACAAGCCTTATCTGTACTTATACCCACTGTAATTGGAATATCATTTATTATACTAGCTTCAACCACATTCAAACTGCCCATCACATTTATATTACAACCAGCTATGGGATTCTTTTCCATCAAATCAATATGTTTCATAGCAGCTGCATGAACCACCACATCAGGCTTTACATCCTTAAATACTCTAAGTAGTAATCCCTTATCTTCTATGTTACCTACATAAGATTTAACTTCGGGATGTTCCCTTTTTAGTTCAGCAATCTTCTCTTCATTTCTACTAACGTTAATGTACTCATTATCATTTAACTTAATAAGAGATTTGCCTACAGTTCCTGTTCCGCCTGTTATTAGTATTTTCAATTTAACTCCTATACGCCATTAAATTATCATAATCAACTCTCAAATGTGGATAAAAATCTGGTTCGAGATATCTAAAAATGTCTTGGTCTTGTGAACCTTTTGGATAATCTCTTGGTTCACTTTTTAAATATTCTCTATATTCATCCATAGTAACTCCATGTGGTATAGCATATTTAATAGCCTCATCAAATACCTTCTTTATAAAAGAAGTTTTACCAATATAAACTCCACTATTCAAATACCTCATTCTACCTTCATTTATCCTATCAGCCCACCTCTTAACTTCGGGCATACAATTATAACCATCCAAAGATTGTGTAGACATAAAAAGAGCATCACATTCAAAAGTATGAAATATATCAATCACTTTTTGTGGTTCTTCTACAAATATTACATCGATTGCATCCAAACACATAAAATATTCAGTAGTACATTTACCAGAATTCAAATAATTATGTATCATCTCAAATTTAAAAGTATTTCTCCAAGGTAATCTAGCATCTGTTAATACTACTAAATCTAATCCTAAATATTCCATATTTCTCTCTAATATAGAAGTTTCTTCGTAGCCTGATAAATGTGGTATTATTCTATCCTCTAAAGAACCTTCATTTCTACAAGTAACTATTGTCAAATTTTTTGGGTGTTGAAATTCTATAGGGCCATTCATAATCAAATGTTTAAATGCTTGTTTAACTATATGCCTATCGTGAATTATAGGTTGTGTTATATCCACTTTAACTCCCTTAATTGTTTCTGTATATTCTGTAAATAATTCTCACCAGCTCTATGATTACTAATAAATCCTCTTTCACCCTCTATACAATATCTACTTACTCTTTTCATATTAGACAACCATCTCGTATTATCTACTAAGTTACCTTCATATAGAAAATCTCTAAATGTTCCAGCATGAGTATTCCAAGCTTTTATACCATCGTAACCAACACTAGCAGTTTCACCTTGACGATAAACAATACCATAACCACCATTCTCATACATATTAAATTTGTTATCTGGTAGCATATCTACCAATTCTTTTTTATAAAAACTGAAAGAACCTCTCGGCGTAAATGCTTTTGGTAAACTTTGAGTATATCCATTATCTAAAAACATCCAATCATTATCTAACTTAACCGACTCTATATTAAATTGATGAGCGCCATATCTACTCTCTTCTATTGGTTTATAAACTTCAACACCATCAATAATATCAACAAACAATTGGTCGGACAATATCAGATTATCATCGTGTGTAACTAAAATAAAATCATAGTCTTTGTAATCATAATGTTCAGACCATTGATTGAAGCACTCCATATCTCCAACTGTATTTTCTTCTAACTCAAACTTCCAACCAAAGTCTTCTATCTGTTTTGTTGTTATTGGATACTCATACATTAGTTGGTCTAGTTGGGTAAGAAAATCTTCAGCAGTAGAATTTCTTATACTTTCTTTTTCACTTATAGTGTTTTCATCCTCTGGTGTTCTGTGTGCTACGCAATAGTAATCTACTTCCCATCCTTCAGGAACTATTTGTTTAACCATCGTCTCATAAAAATGAGAACTGAAATGCCAACCAGTTGCTACTACTAATATTTTATTCATTAAAACTCTAAGTTGTATAACTCATTATTATAAATTGCTGATGCTGAATACTTTATATTATCTGTTAAAACTTTGTATCCTATTTCTTCCTTTATATCATTCATATTACTTCCATCATGACCATGTAAATCTCTAACTTCAGAACCACCTTCAAAAAACACTACAGCACCCTCATCAATCTGATTCTTAACTTTCTGATAAAGAGTCTTTAATTTTTCACCTGTATTGTTAATATCAAAATAAAGAAAATCAAAATCCTCATCAGTTTTAATCCAATCATAAAAGTCAAGTTGTGTTAAAGTTATATAATCAGACACATCCCAAACCTTATATTCAGACTGAGAAAGCTTTTGCCCACCCCAATATTCATTATCCCAAATATCATAAGAATTTATATGCCCTTCTATATTATTATCCCTCAACGCTTGAGCCATAATAATTGTTGTCACACCTCTTCCTGGCCCAAACTCTACTATCTTTTTTGGTTCTAAAACCTTTACAAAATCATAAAGTATTGGAAGCCACTCATATTTTCCATGTTCAGGCATACTCATTAAATATATTCCTTAACTTTATCTATAACATACTCTAACTCAAAAAAAGTCAATTTCTCATTCATCGGCAAACTTACAGTTCTATGTTCTAACTTCTTAGACATAGGACAATCTAATTTCTTACCACCATTATATATTGAATTTAAATGCAAAGCAGGATAATGGATACCACAAATAATTCCAGCTTTATTCATTTTTTCTAAAAACTTTTTATTATACACAACCTCTATTCTATACAAATGTTGACTTGAATTATTATAACCTAATTCTTTATTATAAATATTTACTAAAGTATTCAATACCCCCATCTTTTTTTCAAATTTAACAAAATTATTCATTAGTATTTCAGCTTGTATAGAATTCATATACATCTTATAACCAGGAAAGGATATACCTCTTTCCCAATTATTTTCAGCATAAGTCATTCCATTTAAAACAGCTTCTTTAAACCATTTATACTTTTTATAATCATCCGTTACAATCATTCCACCATCAGAACCACCAAGTGGTTTAGTTGGATAGAAACTGAATATCATTAAATCTTGTGGGTTACATTCTTTTTGAAATTGGTTCTTCTCTAATTTTTGTGCAGAATCCACCACTTTATAATCATCAAACTGATATAATCTATAAGAATGACCAACCCAATCAACATCGTCTATAAAATTAATCTTATTTCCGCTTGTAATGATTGCATTAGCTACAACTGGTGGTATCATACTCGGTAAATCAACAGTTACATTTTTATTTAACAGTGATAAAAATATAGCACTTGTAGCACTATTAACAGAACAAGCATATTTAGCACCAACATACTGTGCAATTATTCTCTCAAATTTAATAACTACATCATCATGTAATAAGTTAGAAAATTCAGAAGTATCTATAGTATGATGATTTATATTAAATAACTGAATCATGCAAATACCACTCCATATAACTCTAACAATTCAACATTATATTCTTTACAAATTCTTTTTACCCTATCCTTTAAATTTAAAAACAACTCAACGTCATTTCCAACATCAGTATAAAGATCTTCACTGTCAAGCATAATATGTTTTATTTTATCTGTATCAAATAGTTTATTAAGATTCAAAACTCCCTTTATAGTTTCAATTTTAGGTACAAAATTAACATAGTCTGGTATAATATCACAAATTATATTAACTTCATCTCTATCTTGAATATTTGAAACAGCAAAATACTTTATATTTTTATACCCACCCATCACATCTAATGCATCATTTATATCTAATGCAGGAATAGGTGGTTTTGTTCTACCCTTTGGGTAATCCAAAAATATATCATATTTTACTTTAACAAATTTTTCTAACTCCTTTCTATCTTTAACATAAGCCATATTAATTCTAACTGTAACATTATTTATATTCTGAAATTCTGGTAAGGTTAATAAATGATTAGATATTAATATCATTTTTTTTCCTTAATTTATAACCTCTAATTTTTCTAATCTCCTCAGGTGGTTTATGTTCTATAATTTTATAACCAACATCACGACCATAATTAATAGATTCAATTGGTGGTATCTTCATTATCTCTACATCACCCACATTTATCTCTTCTATAAATACGCGTAGTATTTTATTCCACACTTCTTTATATGTATACGGATTGTTTTCAGGCTCATCATCATGAATATCCATAATTGCTATACAAACTTTTTTACCACCATCCAACATTTGTCTGACACACCATTCATGTCCATCGTGAAATGGTTGAAATCTCCCTATATAAAGTGAATATCTATTTTTAGAATTCATATCCAAATAATTCTAAATCTCTTTTATAATAATTGGAAACTATTTCTGTTAATTCTGAAGTATAGAAATTTTTATACGACTCCTCTACTGAATGACCAGAATAGACATGTGGCAATTTTGAATAGGGAAGATAAATAATATCACATAAAGTTTTCCAATCTTCTTCTATATTTTCTATTTTTCCAACATAATTGGTAAATAATTCTCCATCATCATATTCACTGTGAATATTTGCTGGAATTAAATGTGCATTATGAAATCCTTTAAAATCATCTCTATCTTCTCTCCACAATTCATTTTTAATAAAAAACTCAAAATTAGACGAACACTTCATTCCCCTTACATTTCGTTTTCCCTCTCCCCAACAAGAAACAACTCTGCTAAAAGGATTTCTTACAAAAGTAAAAATAAAATACTCATTTTTTATCTCTTCGTCTGTAATTTTTTTAAACCAATTTTTAGATTTATCATCAATGTTGTTACAACCTTGTCCACCGGACCACTCCCCAATACTTCTAATATAAGGTTTAAGTGTATGTCCCCATATTGCAGTACCTGCAGACCTTGGTTGTTTCATAAAAATTATTTTTTTTCCATGTAACTCCATTGGAACAAAATTAATATTATAATTTTTTATATGATTTTCAAATTTAGATACCATTTAGCTTCTCTTCCATTTTTGTAATATTCATAGAACAATCTGTGGCCATATTTACATCGGATATTTCTGATAGAGTTATAGGTTTAATATCTGAATTAGTTTCCTTTACAAACTCGTAAACTGATTGTGACTTTCCACCAACATA
>Ga0080013_1003668_pt1 | contig 15874 bp, 14 predicted proteins | sample ETNvirenome_6_85_FD_69236 | JGI IMG/M metagenome (GOLD analysis project Ga0080013, IMG submission 69236) | Marine viral communities from the Pacific Ocean - ETNP_6_85 (SPADES assembly) (version 2) | ecosystem: Environmental > Aquatic > Marine > Oceanic | place: Pacific Ocean | collected 2013-06-19
CATCGAGCGTTGTGTATGTTGCACTCGAAGGAGCCTCCTGTATTGATGAACTTGCCCGGAACCTGCACAGCGACATCGCGTCCTAGCCCAACTACGTGGAACCTCTTCAAGTCCACTTTAGTCTCAGGGAGGGCTACTGTGCCCACCAAACCCACGAACTGGTCTGTCAAAACACGTTCTGCCGAAGAATCAGCATTGGCATGGAAACCCATACCGACATCCATCGTAGGAGTCTTGTATGGGAGTATGTGCATCACGTCACCAGCCTGTGATGTCTTTATGAGAGTGTGGTCCACAGCCAATGCTGGGCTAATAGTGAGTTCAGTAGCACTATTAACTACAGCGTGCTTGACTATTGTGAAGGTCTTGCCTGTACGAGAGTAATCATCATCTATGCTGAGATTACCACCACTGGCTATATCGAACACTATCTTTGAACCTACTAGCATTCCCACTGGGTACGCGAGTTTCGCAGCAGCCACCGGGGTATCCGCAGTCCCACCAGCAAGCACTATGATGCTGGTATCTGCAATTAAGTCACGACCAGCAGCCTTTCCTGAGAATGTGAAGTCTGCATCAGAATTGTAGTTGTGTGCAAGCACGAGCCCCGACTCATGACCGAAGGTAATTTCGGATAAATCTCCCTTGTAGACTGTTGACGGCGGCATCTCTATCACATCATGGGATTAGTTCCGCAAAGATAACTACTTCTATCTGAAACGTCGTTCTGAACAACATCTTGGACCTATCTGACAAGTCCGTGCGAGTCTTGAAGACCAACCTGTCAAAGTTAGTTCCGTCCCCTTTCCTCTTGGTGTGGACGCATCTGCGAATCTCATTCTCCATATCCTGCATATGAGAGCGACTCTTCATGGTCCTAGAATCGAGTGTGATATTAATGCGAGTCGTGACAAAGTCGTAGAGCATCTCTGGAGTCTCTTCGTTGTGTGCGGTCTCGAAGACCAGAACATAATCACGGTTCTTCATGTCCAATCTTTTCCCACGCTCCGCTCCGACTTCGGCAATGTCTATGATTACCGGCTTGTAATTATTGGTGTTCCCTCTGTTCCAATTAGTATCTAGAACATCTATGACCGCGTTAATTCCCTCTAGCCAAGTTGCAGTCATCTACTAGCCTCCGACATAGGCGTTATCTTCTGCCCTAGATATTCGAACCCTAATTCTCGCATCTGAGGATTGGCTTCGGTAAGCATCCTCTCGTCTACAACGTCTAAAGCGAACTTCGCTTCCTCGAAAGAAGCGGGCTGCTGAGTACTGATGTTAATGATTACGCCTTCTTTTTTCATCAAGCCCGAGTTCCTGAGTTCATCGGTCTCTTTTGCTTCTCTCAAAGAAGGTGGGTTGGTGGTGAAGAACTGCCGCATCTGCTCTTGTGCCGACGTATCAGCGATGAAGGCCTCTTTGATTGCGCCTCTAGTCTCATCAACTGCATCCTCAACCAAAGGAAACCACCTCCACGTAACGAGTAATAGTCCTGTCTATGTCAGCCCTATAAAGTTGAATCTTGGATGATAAGTCCACGTTCTGCGTACCCTCTGGTATGAGCACGCTTCTGTCATCGCTCATCAGTAAGTCGATAGCCACCATCTTAGTGCAGATGTCTTCGATTCCCTTCTCTATGTATCTCTCTCCATAGATATAAGCGACCTTGATTGCGTTCCACTCGAAGAATGGATATGAATTATTGAAATAGATTATTCCCATCTCTGGGTCTAACCACCAATCCCTCAGTCTCCCCTTGTCACCGCTGGAGCCTTGAAGGTCGATATTGAATTTACTTTGTGAAATTGTATCATTTTCTGAGACCGAATAAGTATTCAATGTGGTCAATGGCGTTCCTATCACATTGACGCAACCAGTCAGTGAAGTGAGAGTCTTACCTGTGTAACTGAAGACCTCACTACCAATCAATGCCACTCCAGCATAAGTGAGAGCACTTGAATCCACACAAGAAATGGTAGTTTCAGTGACAGCGTCTATTATTCCAACAGTCAAGGTTGCATCTCCATTACCACCAGAAACTGTGAGGACATCTCCTACTTTGTAATCGGAGCCAGCCGCTACTGTAGAATTGATATCATCAATCACACCATCAGATACACCCACGCTTGCTTGATAATCAGTACCAGTGCCACCAGTTACGCTGACTGTCCCAGCAGAATAACCAGTCCCCCCAGTTGTGATAGAAACGCTATACACTCCACCACTCACAGTGGCGTTACCATTAGTGGTTTGACTTATGCCGATATTACTATCAGTAGTGACAATAGAAGCAGACTCACCAGCGTTAGTATCCCTCATACTGGTTATCTTCACCTTACCAGTCCCATAGTCCGAATTGGCAGAGGCTAGGAACTCGTTGTGGACTGCTACATTAGATGTGCTTCCCTCCAATGTGAACGCAGGAGAGAAGTCCACGGCTGTCTTGCTCACCCTGTCCTCCTTGTTGATGAGGTCAACTAAATTTTGTGCAGATGTGACGTTGTCAAAATCCGCTCTCCATTGCCCCGTTGCTGTTCCCGGAGCCAAAATAGCCGAACTTCCGTTTCCCGGAGACAACACTATGGAACCAGTGATGCCTCTTACATCTCCGGGGAGTTCGAGACGAGCCTCAGCAGCACCAATCTCTCGATAGTCAGCCCCTTGCCAGAGTTCGAGTCTCAGAATCTGCTGTACGTTACGGAATAGAAGAGGAGTCGTACCTACGTAATCAGTGTAGTACCGACGACGATATGGCTTGTAGGTATCGAAGTTGATGTACTCTGCAGTAACCAAATACGGTCTCCAAGAATTATGAGTCAAATTGTCTATTCTGTCTTGCATCCTCTTGATGATTGCCTCCACCTTATCCTTGGTGAGCCCTCGAGTCTTACCGTTGGTGAAGGACGCTTGGTTTTGGACGTATGTATTATCGGCTGCTTGATAGTTAGTGACTGCTAGACCCTCACTGATAAAGCCGAGAGCGACACCGTTTATCGTAGAGGATATCTCTGTTATGACTGCTGTGATGCCCATCGGGTCGGCATCGCTGTAGATGAGTATGGTGTCATCGACTGAGAATCCTATATTCCTGTAGTCGCTACCAGTGACGTATACCTTAGCGACATCGTTGGCAGCACCAACAATAGTGGATAGAGTCGTGTCTGATGACACTAGGACTGCTTCTTGTGGCCCTATGTCAAGTAAGTCAGCGACCTTCTGTGCTGTGGTGTAGAAAACGGCATCTGGATTGAGTGGCCTTGTCTCTGGCTCACCCGGACTGAACACTTGTGGCATTAGAGCCTCGCCCCCTCGTTACGGTGGCCAAGGTTGTACTCCATAGGCCTATTGCAACCACCGCAATTCGCCTTCCATAGAAAATGGAGCATGCCGCAATGCTTGCAACGGGTTCCTGCACCTATATCGAGTATGTCACTGATATCTGTGTTCCTCTGTCGCTGCTCGCTGGTCACCCCAGCCAACGGCCTCTCTGTGTTGAATACCGAGCCGGTCCCAAGGGACTCGGCCAGTCTTACGTTCTCTTTTTGAGCACGAGAGATGTCATCAAAATCGAGGGTTTTCAACTCGAAAGTCATTCATCTCCCTCACCATCAACTCGTTGTCACTATGATATAGAAATTACCCAACACTTGGATTGGGTCAGCGGATACACAGGTTTCTGTGTCAATCGCATCGCTAATCGCGGTTTGAATAGCGCCAATGTTGTTCACAAAGTATTGGGGCGAATAAGGCCCAAGTATTGTGACGCTCTTTGCCATGCTGGGTCACCGCCATCAAGAGCGGTTACCTATAGCCATAAACTTGTAGTCAGCGCCGCTAACTACTGCTCCTAAGTTTACTGTAGACCCATCAATACCATCGCTTGTTGCTGCTCGTACAGTGCCCCCTGTCCCGTTAATCGTAAACGAGTCTATGCTTGCAAGCAAGCCAGAGAAATCTATGTGCCCACTGGTTGCACCTGCGGCGGTCAGTGTTCCTGTTATCACGGCTTTGTTGCCAAATACTGTCGGTCTTGGGTCAATTGCTAATGTTGCTAGTAATGCCATATTCTATCACTCCTATTCTGTTTCTTCTTCTGCCTCGGGCTCGGGCTCGGGCTCGGTTGTCTCAGGCTCAGGGGCGGGGGGATTTAGATATTCCTCTACCATTCCTAGCAAAGCACTCTTTGTCTTGTATCCCAAACCCATGTCTACATCTCGCTCATTCAACCAAGCAGTGATATCTGCCCTACGCCATTGTACGTCGGGAAGACCGTCATTGCCTGCATCGGATGAAAGACCTTCATCACCTGAGAGTTTCCAATGGGACAATGGAAGAGCCGTTCTCCACTCATCCACCCATTCTTGTGAGACCTCCCTAGGGGAGAGCCTGTAGAATGGGGCGGAACTGTCAGGCGCTCGCCTGAACCAATCCGGTCCCAAAAACTCTACTAGAGGCAGCCTAGCCACCTCAGTTATACATCACTATTAGATTGTGCAATTCGTTAGCGCCTGTGATTGTGATTACAAGCCCACTGTTTGCTACCTTAGATACTGCTGCTGTTCCACCTTGTTGGGAACTCATCACCATAAGGATAGATGATATTCCACCAGATAGTGTGACTGCTGCTGAGCCGCTGTCGCATGTTACGTCCAATAATGCCATCTTTGGTGCCGGGTCGTATCCGGTTGCTCCATCAGAGTTAGATGGATGGAAAGTGCCCGGACCTCCGCCCGGATAACTCACATCTGATGCTCCGTCAAGCCATTCTCCTGTATCGTGTGAACCCGCTCTGAGTTCCCATGCCCCTACTAGGGTTACTGCTGCGCTTCCTGCTGCTGTTGCTACTAATTCTGTTGCCATAATTTTTTCACCTCATTTCTCCTTTCAATCTCATTCCTCACGACAAGTCGCGTATGCTCCCTTGGCCTCCAAAGAAAGTAGTCCAAACCTCTCCCATCGTTCGGTAGAGTCCTTCCTGACCCAACCTGTTGATGGCGAACGGGTCACCAGTCTCGATTCCTGACTCGAAGTACTGGGTCGGTATCGCCGTGCTGAAGTAGAGATAGTCAGTGTCTAGGTAGTACATCCTGCCGATACCATCAGCCACCACGTCCTTGGACGGGATGATGGGAACACCGTTGTAGGTGGCCACGATGAACCCGGCCTCCATACCCGGAACACCCTTCACACCGTTGTAGGTGGGGGTGACCCTCTTCTCTTCCATGAACCTCTGCTGGCTCTGCAATAGTTGCTGCAGGCGCATCAGGGTGTCGTACTTTGTCAGAATGACCTTGGGATTGCCACCGCGCACCCAAACCTTCTGGAATAGTTCGTCCAGATGGTCTAGGCTCAGGGTCCTGTTAGTACCCTTCTCGCCAGATGTGCTTACCTCAGCCTCCGACCAATGGTTAGTCGATGCGTTCCTGTCAATGCTGTAGATGTCTGCGTCAGTTAGGTTACCATAGTCTCCAGAGGCAGTCGTTGTTGCGCCTGCAAAGTCCATAGTGTTAACAGCGTTTCCACTTGCTGTTATGGCGCCAACAGTAATCCTGTCAAGCGACTCAAAGTTGTTACCAGCAACTGTGTCAACATCTGCAGTTAGCATCAAGTTGACCATCTCAGCGTGGTGCTTACCCATCTCTTCCTTGAGGACCTGACGAATGTCGCCTAGGCCATCGTCCTTGTCAGCGAGGAAAATCGCTGTCTCAGACATATCGAAGGTGTGCGCGATAGTCTTGGGCTTAGCGGCCACGTGCTCGAAGACCGGCTTGACCGTCTCGGGCAGGGTTGCGTTCTCAGCAACACCACCGTGGACTGCGCCAGAGTTCGGCTTGTCCGTGATGACTCGCCATCCTGACCTGTCCCAAGGCTTCTTGGGAAGGATGCTGAAGGCGTTGAACTCTTGGTTCATCTGTGACCAAACTTTGCGTCCGTAGATTGCTTGGTAGGTCCCTCCAGTGGTAGATAGCATCGGGGCGTCTGCCTTCAGCAGTTCACTGCCTGTGTACGTGTAACCCATTGCGTTTCCGGCGCCATAGTAATAGCGCTCCATGTCTGTTATTGTCCGAATATAGTTTCTTGCCATTTTCTCATCTCCTTTTTAATTTTCAGTCATCCCCGAATGCCCGATTCGCAAGGTTATGTACCTCACTCCATGACATCTCAGCGAGGGCCTCGGTTGAGGGCACCTCTACCTCTGGTAGGGATTTTACACTCTTCTGGATATCCTCGCCTGTCTCAGCAGTGGTTCCAATGTTCTCGATGCGCTCTGTGAGCGCCTCGATGCTTTTATGAATCTCAGCAAGGGGGCCGCGAGCGTCGAACTCGAGGGCCGCCTGCTTGGTCACCTCATCATTTCGCTCGTGCGTGTAACGAGTATTGAACTCCTGCTCCAAGGCGCCCTTGAACTCCTGCTCGAGAGCAGCAGCCTTGTAGACCTCGTAAGCCGCCTCCACATCCCTTCCGCTCACGCGGTCTGGGGTAAGGAAGTCGCCCTTCTTGACATTGCCGCCTCGTGAGAGACCAGATGCCGATAGAGCGTTGGTAGATGGTTTACCGCCTTCTTGCGCTCGACCCTTCACCTGTCCACTCCTCTGCGGTAGGCTCTGCTCCAACTCCTCGGGGGTTGAACCAGCGTTTGCCTTGGCTAAGTCATCAAAGTGCGTTCGTGCAGCATTTGTGTCCACACCAGCGCTCTTCAGACTAGACTCCATCCAATCCAAATACTCAGAAGAAATGACATCTGAATACTCATTTTCATCAGACAATTTCAAATCCTCCTTTTTGTCATCTTTCTTATCATCACCATTATCATCGTCATCATCACCGTTATCGTCTTTCCCTGCCAAAAACTCAGGCGGAAGACCCTTCTCCATGGAGTCGAGCCTTCCCTCTAGCCTAGAAAGTACATCAGTCATTTGTGACATAACGTTTTCATCTTCTTCTGTCATTTTGTTCACCTTTTCTTTATCTTCTTTTAGTATCCTAAATGTTGCTTCTGGATTTATTCCTTTTTCACAGATTGTTACTTCGTGAAGTTCTAGTTTACTGATTTCTTGGTAGTCGCCGTGCACTGGGTCTGATTTTCTGACTCGCTTGAATGCCTGTCCTCCGATACTGAAACCCCGTAGTGCTCCTTTTCGGATTTCTGCAGCGACTTCTTTTGCTTTTTCAATGTCGTCTCGGAGTTCTACTACTACAAACATGCCGACATCGTCAACTTCGCTTTTCCACAACCTCCCTTCGTTATCTGTATAATTTGGAACTACTTCCCCGACTTGTATGTTTGAATGCGCTAGTTGCACGTTTCTGTACTTCGGGTCCCCCATGAATTTTTTGAATGCGTTTTTGAGTGCTTCCTTGGTTATTTTGTCGCCTTGCTTGTCCACTACTTCTACGCTAGCATACCCAGCAACGATGAGGTCTCCGCCCTTAATGAGGGAGATACCGCTTTCGGCATTGACTCGTAGAGGGGATAGCACACTGTCTTTGGCTTAGACATTCATACTACTTATATGAAGCGACATCAAATTACTTCACTTTCGCCTCTTCCCTATCATCAGAATCGGTATACTGCGCGGCCTTTCTCTTCTTCCGTTGCCGCTTTAAGTGTGGATATGGCTTTTCGCTATCTTCTGTTGGTCGAGCACGCATGTCATAATCAGGCATCGACTCTTCTCCCTCTAGATGAGTGGGTCCTCTCGGACTCTCTGTGAGAGAGCCTACATCTATTCCAAGGCCCTTCGCTCCGCCTTGGAAACCAAACTGGTTCCCTCCCTCATACTTCTCCAACATATCCAAAACTCTCTCTATCACACTCAAGGCCTTACCCATATTGGGTTTAGTGACTAAATCTTCATCATCCAACTCATCGCTATCCTCTTCGATGTCCTCTTGTGCTTCTTCCGAGGGAATAGGGTCCTCGACCCTCTCAATCTTACCCTTTAGTAGCATACTGACTACTTGTCCCCAAAACGGCTTCAGGCTGTCGCTCAATGCAATACTGTAATTGTCCTCACCCATATCACTCAATACAGTTCTTGGGGAATGCACCCAACAACCATTACTCCCCTTTTCCAGCGTATAATACACCTCACTCTGGTATGGAACGTTAATTACTACTTCATCGTCCCTCACGCGCATATCATGTGGGAAGTGCAAATGAGGATATGATTTCGATAGCATTCCTAAGGTTTCCATACTGACACTCGACTCTCCCTCTCCTTCGCCTACCAGTCTAATTGGAATGAGGCTGTATACATCCCTGCCATCTATCTCTTGATGCTTCACTCCACTGACCTTGACGTTCACTATGTCCCCCTCCTCGAAAGGCTTGGGACTGGAAACTGTCCCCACGTCTAGGTAAATCTCCCCATCATGCTCCACAGTTCTGTCTTCTATCCCCTCGTCATCAATGACTGGACCAGCCCCTAATCTGTAAGTGAAGGGCTTCTTCCCCCTTCTATCTAAGACTTTGAGATTGATTGTCTTGGTCGGTCTGAGAAGTACCCACTTAGGATGCCTTCGCTCCCCTTTCATGTAAGTGCTCTTACCATCTCTTAGTAAGAGAGTTTTATGCTCATCCAAGAAAGTATTCACCATATCCTCTAGTCCTTCCTCATCAACCAGTCTAGTATCATGTGGGCCGGGTATCGTGACCTTCTCATAACTGTCATACTGGCCTCTCAGCATCTTCAGTCTCTCTTGAACACTCATATCAGTGACATCGGTATCGTCATAGTAGGTTATGTCAATGATATGTAACTCATCGTCTTCCAGTACTCCATCTAGAGTACAATCCTTCTCTCCGAGTTTCTTAATTCCATTCTTGGCCCAACCGGGTATGCTTCGCCTTTTCCCATTCTCATCGAAGGCCTTCACTTTGTCCCCCTCCTTGGTCAAGACTATTCTCTCCCCGTCATACCACTTCGAGACTACCCAAGAACCAGTGAAACCCCTGAGTCTCCTCAAGTCCTTGAGAGTGAATATCCTATGCATAGGCCTGATAGGGGGGACCCAAGAAGGAGAGTCTTCTTTCATCAACAAGGAATCCGGGTTCAATAGGAAAGCCGCATAATCGCTCGGCTCGCTCCAAGTCAATTGAGTGAAGTCCTCAGCCGGTGTGGTTTGGTCTGGGTGGAACATGAACATGTTAGGCACATCCACTTCTGTCAATCGAGAGGCATCTTGTGCGGCCACCGCAGCAGCAACCTCATTATTCCACACTGAGTTAATCGTACTCATTGGTACTGGAAGAAGAGGCTCTTTGACTGTGTGCTCTCCTAAAACGGGTTTTCCAGTAGAGAAGTCGAGACCACTTTCAGCCTTACCTCTGCGATGATTTCCTAACTTCATAGCCATGCTGCTGCCAAATAAGTCCATGATTGAATATCCATCAGGACCTGTGGGATGAATCTCTCTTCCCGGCCCGAATTGTATGGACTCTTGCTCTATATCGTCTGGGAGTTTAGAAGAGTCGTAACCATCAGGATTATGCATTATGATATCCTTCATCCTGTGCTGTATGTATCTGCTCCTCGGTGTGAATTTCACATCGGTTTTGAATTTGCTGACATCTATATTGGTCTCCCCATCGAGCATGAGAGAATGAAGCATGTTCCTCTTTCCTTCTTTCCTCCTCTCCTCTGGGGCCCTTATGGTGCTCAGTCCCAAAAGAGCCATTGCAGGAGTAGCGGAGTGGTTTTTGAGATGATGTTCGAAAGAGCGAACGTGATGATGCATCTCCGCCATCACATCCCTTGCAGTAACAGGTACTTCCTCTTCTTCTCCAAGTGCGTTCTTGACAGTCTTCATACCATGGCCAAAACGCTCTAGAAATTCCTCATCGCTCAATTTGGTGTTATCTGGGTTCTTGGCCCAATTGGAGCCGAACACTTCCTTGACATGAGAATCCATGTTCTCAACATTCTGATATTTGTCGAAGAGATGGAGTTTGTCAGGACCATCTGTTCCATCAATGGTGGATATACCGGGATTACTCCTCATGAGTTGGTCCATTGACATGACCAGCCTATGGTCGTCATCACCCTTCAAACCGCTCTGTATTGAGTTCAGAACCTCTTGAGCATGGACTCTATGTTTTCCATCATTGGGATAATTGAGGTGGGTCATTAGTTCTTCTAGTGTGGTCTCCTTGTTCACAGGAAGACCATGTTCCTGTAAATGGTCGGGTAGGCCTGTGAAGCCAGTAGCATCTGGACTTACCATCTCCTTATCGAAACCGTATTCACTCACGGTGAGATTATTGGTGAAGGTGCTGCCATCTGGTAATTCGAAGGTGGCGCCTCGTGGTAAGAACATCAACGCTTGATTGGCTTCCTTGAATATTTTGTCAATCTCCACGGAAAGATTTGGATTGGAAGGGTCGAACGTGCCTTCCGGCTTCAGTTGTGCCAAAGCGCCAGCCATCTGGGTTATTGCACTGTAATGAGATTGAATCCTAGACCCCATATTCTCTAGTTGAAATGCTCCTCGCTGCCTTCCTTCTCCTTTCAAGTTCTCAGGATTCAGACCTCCTTGTGCACCCAAGAACTCCAACATACTACCGTAATCGGTGAAGTCTCCTACCCTCGCACCAAAGGAAGCAGGACTTTGGCTCAAACCCTCTGGTGTGAGATTAACGGTATTAGGTGCTCTATCTCTGTGTCCCCACCCCATTATGGTAGCAATGGCGTGAGACATTATCGCTTGGTCAAGGGAAACCCGGTCATCTTTAGTATTGTCCCTATTCTCATCCACCATGTGCTCTTGCGCTACGTTCACGACATTCCCATATTCTGCAGCCTCACCAGCCTCAGCAATGTCAGTGGGTTTTGCCAGTTTGTAGTCAATCCCCTTTCCATGGGGAGTAATCACACTATGTTGTCTGGAAGATATGGTTGGTTTGAGCATATCGAATTCCTTACCAAACGCCGCTTTGATTTCTTTCATGCTCATGCCAGATAGCCTATTCACTAATCCGGGAGCAAGGCTAGACAAACCAGCGAGAACCTGATTCTTAGGATTGGCCGCTTTTTGCGTACCGGGGTCCTTGGAATTATTGTAGTTGGAAAGTATGGCTTGCGGGGTGTTGAAGAGATTGTAACGATGATTAAAGTAGGGCGCAAAGAGTCCTATATTATCTGGATTCACAGTGAACCTGTTACCATCCTTGGTCCCTAGTATACTGGTTGACATTCCTGTCTCTGGGTCTTCATAAGAGAGGTGGTCATGAAGCATCTCCATGATTGTATGTGGGTTCCTGTTCAAACCCCCACCAGCATATACTGATGAGAGGAAAGCGGCTAAACCATAATGCCCACCATCTCCCAATCCCATTCCTTGCATCATCACTAATTCTTTGTCTGACAACTCATTCTCTTTGAAGAAGAGAGGACTGGTATGCAACAACATTTGATTTCGCATCTCCTTGGCTGACATGGCCACCCCGCTCCTTTTCTTGGCCTCATCGAGATGGACAGCCATGTCTTGTTCAGAGACCAACGGGCCGCTATGATTAGTATAGAAAGGATGCTCGCCCGGTGCGATAGCGGCCCCGCTCTCAGGGTCGAATCCCAAAGCGAGCATGATTGCGCTCTTGGATAATCTGTCCTCGGTATGCCCGGAGTGTATGATGTCCTTTATCTTGGTTGTTAGCGACTGATGTATTGCCGCTTGTGGAGACAGAATTGTTGGAGGGTCATCACCTAATTGCTCTGGGGAGATATTGGGCAAATTTCTGATTTCACTATGTATCTTACCTAACTCGTCAAAATGAATGCTTTCACTATTATCACTCCCATCTTGCAACTTCTCCGGCACAGTGAGTCCAAGAGCCTCTCTCATGGCTTCTACTATGTCATCACTGAGACCGTTCTCGTGAATAACGTCATGAAGGCTGTCATATAGTTCATCTTGGTCCTCCTTGCTCAGTTGTTCGTTAGTCTCTCTTGGATGTGGAAACGCATTGGGATTGGTGAAGCCCTCTCTCCTCCCTCCATAATTGGCCAAACCGCTCAAAGCGTGGTGAGTTGAACGCTTTATCCTCCCCGCTGATACAGTGCTTCCATCGGGCAATCTGATGTCTTGGTTCTCGGGTTTGTCGAGCCCACTATGCACTGCTCGCATTATCGCGCTCCTTTCCTTGGGGGAAAACCACTGTAACTGATGGAGGAATGCAGCCTCCCCTAATTTATGACCATGCTCTAGTATCTTAGGAGTGAGAGCCTCTCCCACACCTACGTTTTCTCCTGCTTCCATCCAAGCAGCGTAAGGGTCAACATCACTAGCCTCTGATAATGACTGTTTGGTCTCCCTATCCACAGCATCGCTCATCCAACTCCTTGCCCTATCATCGACATGAACCGCACGAAGGGCAAGTTCCTCCTCAGAGTGGTCATGTCCACTTGCTATGTCAGTAGAAAGTCCCTTCGACTTCACCTCGGCTATCGCGTTGTTCCTCCAAGACCCATCGTGGTCCAACTCCCCTGTCTCTGAATGAATGCTTCTCCAATCATCATCGCCTGAAAGCCATCTGTCGAAGTCCCTGTCATAGGCCCTCCTCATCGAAGTGATGTCAGAACCCTTGAGACCACCCAATGGACTCAAGCCATTATAGACGACTCCATTGCTTGTATTTATCCCAGCATGATGCGGGCTTTTCTCCTCACGCATGTAATCGTCTTGCATCTTCTCTATCGTCTCTGATTTCTTGGCATGAGTAACGTGTTTTCCGTGAAGAGGAAGGACTTGCTCAATTATCCTATTCACCCGCTTAGGAAGACCATTCCTAACATCAATGGCCTTTGAGGGGTCATAAGAAGAACTGAAAGGATGGTCGTCTGGATGGCCGAATGGCAAACCAGTATCGTCATTCACCTCTACGTCATGAGCATGGGAGGTGGCTATTTTATCCGCAATCAACTCCTTCTTCTTCTCGTTTGAAATTTCCACTCCCTCTGAGTCTAGTCTCTCCTCATCACTTAATGCGCCACGTCCTTTCACCCTACCCTTCCAAGGGTGCATGTCCGAGAGATGGCCGATATTCTGCTCTGCTATTTGTTTGTCCCTTTCTTCTCTGGATATCCACACTTGCTTTTTCTCTTTTCTCAATACGAAGGAGTTGCAAATGTTCTCTCGCCAAGTAACATCGTACTCGTAGTTCTGCAAAGCCAAGTTGGACTTGGCGAAGATGTACTCCTCTGCGCTTTCCTCAACGTCGTTACCGTCGAGGATACTAAGAAGAAGGTCATCACGCGCTTTCACGAAGACTGAGACGGCATCATCATACACACAATACCACCTTACTCAAGTTTTGGCCCATCCCCGCCTACGAAATCTTCGTGACCTGTATTCTGGTCATGGGTGTTGAGTTTCCTACTCAAGGAGTCTAAATCGGTTGTGGACTTGCTTGCTCCCTTGTTCTTCATATCTTCTGCACTCAACAAATGATTATTAGTAGTATAATGAGCATTCCTAGTTCTACCACCACTCTCCGATTCTATGGATATCTCATGAGGTTTAGTTTCAAAAGCGACAGAATAACCCGGTTCTGCCTTCTGTATTTCTTCTATCCTCTCATCTAATTGATTGGCTTTTCTAAGAAGTTCCAATGCTTCCTTCGATGCTTCTTCTTTCCTTGGCTTCAATTTACCACTTCCACTTCCTTGCTTTGCTCTGCCATCTCATGAATATCATCCCAACTCATTTCATGAATCTCCACATTGGAGATGTCTTCCAATGGGGTATTATCTGTCTTGAGCAAGGTAGCATCACCGATTGCCATATCCCCTCTAAAGGGGTCTATCCTAACATCCTCAGATAGAGGAGTACTCATGGAAACGAAACCTGCCCTCTTCAGCAATTGTCCCGGATTAAGCAGCATCTTCCTGAGTTCTCTATTCTCACCCTTAAGTTCATCTAATGAAGAGTCCATGCTCTCCATCTTATTGATGAGAGCGTTCATCAGACGCTCAGTGTTACTCTCTTCGACCACGAACATACCTCATTCTGGTCTGTAAGCCCTTCCGAAAGTCCCATGATGAGGTCGCATTCTACTATGCGTGCGCGAGGAAATGATGGTACCCGGTAATTGGTCACCCCTTTGAGAGACATCGAACTTGGTCCCCTTCTCGTTGAATTTCCTGACAGGAACACCATTAGCGAACTCATTAATGGGAGAGATGATTTTAGGGGCCTTCTCAATAGTATTGACTAGGTCATCTTGGAGAAAGTTTCCAAACTTTAGAATTTCAGTCAAATGCTCTCTCGCTATCTCTGCTTGACCATCTTCCAAAGCCTTGGAGAACGCCTCAGTATGTACGTTCATTTTTCTAGCCATGGGGTCCATCTTGGTTAAGTCCATGTTCACTCGCCCCTCCCGAAGTGGTGTTGGTTTATTTATCCTTATGCTCCACGAGGCCTTCTAGCGTTAAGAAGCGCGTTAGATACGTTTTGTGCCATACCGGGTTGCATTCCATTCTGCTGAACGCTAGAAAACGGTGAGCCCGCCCCCATACTACCACGTTGCATTGGTCGTGCTGGTCCTTGTGGAGTTCTGATTCCCACTCCCTCTCCTCCGGGTTGACTCGGAGGCATTACCTGTTGCATCACTCCCGGCGGCATTCCTCTTGGCGGCATCCCACCGGGCATCCCACCGGGCATCATTCCACCGGGCATCATTCCTCCACCCGGAGGCATCATCCCACCCGGCATCATTCCACCGGGAGGCGCACCCTGTTGCTGCGCTGGGTCATTTGGGTCAATCTTTTTGTAGATGAAGCGTATGTCCCTTTCTCCTTCCTCTAGAAGTTCAGGCTTGTATCCCAGCATCATCATTCGCTGAGCAAGATTCGCTTCCATCTCATCCCTTCGTAATCTGGTAATCTCATCCTCCTCCTCGTTCGGATAGAGTGTGAGTTTCCAATCCTCTACTCCCATCTCTTTCAACATACGAGGGAACAGTATCTCGGTAAACACCTTCTGGCCGTATTCAACAGCACGATTGGTAACGAGAATCTGCATGCCCTCGTTATTGAGGCCTCCACTCTTACCGTTGTCTATCATGAATACAGCGCTCACCCCATAGAATGCTGCTATCCTGTTCCTCATCTCATCTCGCACGGAGATGTATTGCATCTCCTCCAAGGTGTCCATGAACTTGACCCAATTCACACCTCCCCTGCCCGAGGCTGATTCTATGCCCACCTTGGGGACATAGTGTGGGTCACGTTCCATCTTCTCATCCACTGTCTTCCAGAACGACTTCATGGACTCAAGATTGTCTGTAGTGACTGAGATTATTCCCTTTGGGGTCCTTCTCTTTTGGTATGCTGTATACATGTAGTTGTCCATAGCCGTGAGAGTCATTGCTTGTCTCCACATGGTATTGACTGGGCTCCTGCCATACAACTTGGACGGATTGTACTTGCTTACATGAAGGACCTCTCCCTTCAAGAAATACTGAGTCTTTCCACTCCCTGCCATGTTAACGTAGTGCACGTCATCCATCTCGCTTCCGCACACTTGACAATCGTCTTCTTGACCGGGATATGAGACTTGGTCCCTGTGAAGGGGACACACCTTGTATCGCCCACCTCTCACTCCGCGCTTGTCAGACACTATACGCATGAATATGGGGTCAGCGCGAATCACCTCTTTGACTCTATAAAATTGAATCTCCATGGTCTCTGGGTCAACAAAATACTCTTTGACCAAAATCAAGAATGCATCGTCTACTATATCCAAATCCTTCTCAATCTCATAGAGAACGTGCATGAAGTCCTGCTCCATGGAATTCTGCTGCTTAAGGAGCCAACGAGGATATACCAACTCATTAGGAGATGGCTCTCTCACTTCATATCCACAAGTTGGG